>Ga0163144_10004169_pt1 | contig 32698 bp, 27 predicted proteins | sample OliLak19BULKMAT1_FD_123175 | JGI IMG/M metagenome (GOLD analysis project Ga0163144, IMG submission 123175) | Freshwater microbial mat bacterial communities from Lake Vanda, McMurdo Dry Valleys, Antarctica - Oligotrophic Lake LV.19.BULKMAT1 | ecosystem: Environmental > Aquatic > Freshwater >... | reverse complement strand
CGAGATGGCCGATGTGACCAAAAATGCGAGCGGCGCGGGCGAAGTGATCGAAAGCTGCGAATGGGGAATCAGCGGCGAGTCGACCCGAGACGCGATGGGCTGAGGCGGCGAACTCGGGGAGGTCGGCAAGGGGCCCGAACGATGCCTCAAGCAAGCGAGCCACTGCGCTACTGAGGTGGCCACACTCGAAGTCGGCTTCGGCGACAAGGGTCTGTAGCCGAGCGAGGAGGCTGCTGTCACGAATGCTCTGGACTTTGTCGAGCGACGCGTTGCCTAACGCTGCCGCTTCCGAAGGCCTCCCCGTTGCAAGGAAACGCGCTGCTCGCGCAAGGTTGAACCACTGGGCAGGGGCGTGGTGCGCAAGCCCTGCGCTTGGACCATACTCGCGCTCAAGAAACTCGGCAGTCGTGGAATCTCCACAAGACACTGCCAGGATCAGCTGGGTAGCTCGCTTATTGAGCTCAATCCCGCCGGCATCTGCGAGCGCTGCAACCACCCGACTGATCGAGACCTTCGCCTCGGCGTGCTTCCCGAGGACTGTCTCCAAGTGTGCGACATTGTTGAGCCCCGGTCTCGAGATGGAGACAGCTCCGACTGCAGAGGCGCGTTCGACCGCTCGAAGTGAGTGCCTGTACGCCGCTGAGAACTGACCGAGGTCACCAAGAACGGTGCCTCGTGCTAGATCGAGCTGTGCCTCACTTAAGGCATCTGGAGAATGGGCTACATGAAGCTCGGCGAGGTCTAATTCCCGAAGTGCTCTCCGCGGGCGCCCACTCTTAAGCTCTGCTTCGGCAAGGACGCGATGAAGATCGAATAGTGAGCGTGCCCTCCCTGAGCTGATTGCGGCCCGGCGATAGGACCCGATGTGAGATGCCGCCGCTTCGAGGCTCTCGAAATGAAGCAGCGCTTCAACGCGTCTCCCCAGCGCCATCGCGATTAAACCGCGGTCGCCGTCTTCGAGCGCCGCTTTGTGTGCGCGTTGGAACTTAGCCTGGCCGTCTGTGGAGCGGCCGTGCGCGCAGTCAATCCTTGCCGCAACGAGGAGCGCCCGCAGAGTGACGGCCGAGGAGTAGTTCTTTGAAACAAGCGAACTGGCGAGTGCGTAGGCTCGTTCCCGGTTCCCGGACAATGCCTCTAGTTCGCAGTGCAGTGCCCGCTCTTCGGCATCGATGTCGCCGAGGCGGCCAACCAGCGACAGCGCCTCTTCGACGAGTCCAGCCGCCGCAAGACGTGCCAGTGCGGGCCGCACGCTAGCTCTGCCGCCTGCGAACGCCACTGAGAGGCCTTGCTGTGGCCGTCGCCTCTGTCACGCGCCTGACGTGATCCTGCAGCTCAAGTGGAGTGCGAACGGGCGCCGTCTCGATTGTGAACGCTTGCATTGAGCGAGCACGGCGCACGGCGTCAGCCTCCATCTCCAAGATCTCCGCAGATGCGCCGTCCAGCGCGCACACCAGGAGCTGGCTCGGTCCAAGGCGCAACACGCATCGGTTGTCGGCATTGCGGGGCGAAAGCAGCGTCGCGATGCCTCGGATAGCGCTATCAATGCTGAGCTGCGCTCGAGGCGCATCTGCTGTTAGCGCGTCAACCGACACAGTCAGGACTGAACCGCCTGACAGCGCAGCCTGCTGACGATTGTGCGAAAGATACGAGTCCATCGCTGCGAGGGCAGCATCACGGATATGCTGCTGCCTGCAGTCGATGGCGATCGATGGTCGATGGAGCGCATCGTTCAAGCTTGCCGAGATGGTCGGGAGCAGGGACTCTAGGGATCGCCGCTGTTCGATCGTGACGTCCTGCCCTTGCTGCCCGTAGAGCGTCAGGGCGCCAATTGTCGCTTCTTCGACTACGAGAGGCATACTAGAACCGATGGTCAGTTTCGTGCGAGAACCAGAGATCGCAAGATCCAGTGCCGCGTCCGAGTTCCAGACCTGCGTTCGGTGAGCTACTACCCAGCCCGTCAGCTGCTCGCCGATTGGAATCCTTGAAGTGCGTAGAAACAGAGCGCCTGCACCAGCGACGAACAGGGCTTCGACGTCGCTGGCGTTCTCGCTAACGACGAATAACGCGGCGGTCTCAAATGTTGCGATTGACCGAAGGCGGTCGATCACCTGCAAGCAGACTGCACTCAGCGGCGGAGCGGATGGATAAGGAGAGAGGCATGCCAGGAGCCGAAGGGCCTCAATTGGCGCCGCCTGCGCGGCCGCGGACTCGTCAGATGCCGTCGTGGTCGTCGCTTCAGTCTGATTCGACAGCAGCGCAACTGGAATGTCATCAGCCCCGACCTCTGAGCACAAGGCGCCGTGCGTCTTGACAAAAGCGTCGACCACCAGCGGGTCGTACATCTTCCCACGTCGCTGAGAGAGGATCTCGATCGCTTGGTCGGCGGTCATAGCTGGCCTGTATGGGCGGTCGGACGTCAACGCGTCATAGCAGTCGACCACGGAGAGAATCCTGGCGCCAATCGGAATGTCGGCACCGCGAATACCCTCGGGGTACCCAGACCCGTCCCAGTTTTCATGGTGATAACGCACGATCGGGACGACCGGGTAGGGGAACTCGATTGACGAAAGAATATCTGCGCCAAGGGCCGCATGCGTTTTCATTACTGAAAACTCGCTCGCCGTCAGCTTCCCGGGTTTGTTTAGGATGAATTCTGGGATAGCTAGTTTGCCCATGTCGTGGAGTAGCGCGGCGGCTTCGATCGCGCGAAGCTGGCGATCGTCGGCGATCCCAAGGGCTCTAGCCAATCCGACCGCGTATCGCTGGACTCTCCGGATGTGACCATGCGTCACTTGGTCTTTGGCATCGATAGCCATCGCCAGCGTTTCAATTGTTGAAAAATGGAGTCTGTTGACTTCCAATAAATGTTGATTGGCGTCGTCAAGCCTGCCTAGGGTCGTGCGGAACGCCAAGAATGACACGACGACTAACGGCAGGAGAAGAGCAACGAGGGCTAGATCGATTGCCTGCGTGAAAACCACGAGAATAGCGGCAATTGATGCACTAGCAAGATAGTTCGCTGCCAACCACAGGAACTGCTTCAGCCAGATGCCGAGCGGTGAAACCGCGCGCTCCACAGCGAGAGCGATAGCTATCAGCCAGCTGTTAAAGAAGAAAACGCTAATGGCGAAGAGGTACAGCGGTCCGACGAAGGTGTCGAGAGCTCCGTATTGCGGGGCTCTTGTATCGAGACCGGCCAGACGGAAGTACAAAACCGCTGACGGGAAGACCGTGATCGCCAGGGCGCCGACGTTGAAGAAAATACGATGCGGCGTTCTGACCTTTGGGCCAAGTCGCAGCGACATTACCAACGCGTCTACAGCGGCGGTAAGTGTTCCAGCAGATGGTCCATACAGAAGCGTTGCAAGGAAGACGATGGGCTCTGAAACAGAAAGCCTGACTACCGATCCAGGAATTTTGGCGGTGTAGGCACCTGTGAGCGCGGTCAAACCGGTTAGGATGAGCCAACCGGGAGGCGGTGGATTCGCCGAGACTTCAGATAATGACCAGCCGAGAAGAACCACGCCCGTCAGAGGGATGGCAGTTAGGTAGGCCTTGCCGAAGCTGGACTTTTTGCTTGTTCCTTCCACTCAGCCTGCTCTCGGCTCGACTAGATGCTTACTCGCCCCAGATGATTAATGGCTTCATTTAGTACCTCGGTTCTTGAAAGCTATGACAATAGGGACAGTTGCGCAGTTCTGCGCGCGTTCTAGTCACCCCAGATGATCGTGTCACCCCAGATGATCGTGTCACCCCAGATGATCGTGTCGCCCCAGATGATCGTGTCGCCCCAGATGATCGTGTCACCCCAGATGATCGTGTCACCCCAGATGATCGTGTCGCCCCAGACGAGAGTCTCGCTCCGGGCGCGGCTCCAGTTCACCTCGCCGCTGATGTGCGCGCCCCAGCTCGCAGGGAACAGGTCTCCCGCCGTGCGCGCCGGCAGCGCCTGACCTTCTTGCAGCACCGTCGTCAGGTTCAGGTTGCCGGCGCCCGCGCCAAGCAGCCCGGCTTCGGGCATGAAGTCGGCTGAAGCCTGCAGCGCCAGGCGCACACCGAGCGGCGTCAGCCGGGGGTTCGCGTCGATCAGCAGGGCCACCGCGCCGCTCACGACCGCCGCCGCTTGGCTCGTGCCGCTCAGCGTCATGTAGGCCGCGCGGCCGTCGCCGGCCAGGCGGTCGGGACGGATGGTCGCCAGCGTCGAACCCCTCACGCCCGCGGAGGTGATCTGGCTGCCGGGCGCCGCCAGGTCGGGCTTGACGATGTAATCGATGGGCGTCGGGCCGCGCGAACTCCAGGGCGCGAGCGTGTCGTCGCCGCGAGCCGCCGAGCCGTTGGCGCGCACCGCACCCACCGTGATGACGTAGGGCGAGTTGCCGGGGGAGGTCACGCTGCCGAGCACCGTCTTGCCGTCGGCGGTCTCACCGCGATTGCCGGCCGAGGCCACCACCACGATACCAGCGCGCACCGCGCGCTCCACCGCCTGGCCGAGGGGGTCGTCGCGGTAGGACTGCGTCACCTGCGTGCCGAGCGACATGTTGATCACGCGGATGTTGTGCTCAGCGCGATGTTCGATGGCCCAGTCCACCGCTTCGATGACATCGGCCACCTGGCCGGAGCCGTCATCGCCGAGCACGCGCAGGTTGATCAGGTGCGCGCCCGGGGCCATGCCGCCGGCCGCGTTCACCCGCCGCCTGCCGATCTCGGTGCCGGCCACGATGCCCGCGATGTGCGTGCCATGACCGTATCCGTCGCGGCCGCGGCCGCGGTTGCGGTCGCGTGTGAAGTCCACGCTCGCCACAACTTTGCCGTTCAGGGAGCGGTGCGCCGCGATGCCCGAGTCGATGATGGCCACGCCCACGCCCGCGCCACTCACCGATCCCAGCGTGCTGACCAGACCCGCGAGGGCCGCATCGGCACCCGTCGTTGCGGTGGTCAGTGCCATATGCGACGTCACCACCGCATTGGCAGCCATCGCGCGCACATCGGGGTCGCCCGCGAGCGAGTTCAGCTGACCGGCCGGCACCTCGAGCACCGCCCCCCGGCGCAGACGCTTCTTCAACGTCAGCGGGTGGCGCGTCAGCACACGGCTGATCGTGGCGTCGTCGCCATCGACGATCACCTCGACGGTGCTGCGATTGCCGTTGCGGATCTCGTCATTCAGATCCGTCGACAGGCGCGCGCGGCGGCCCTGTCCGGCGCTGGCCGCGCCCGGCGCGGCGACGACGAAGGCAACGATTAGTGCGAGGATGCGGCTGGTCATCGAAGCGTCCTTATCCGGGGGGATTGCCTGAACTGCGGTTTAGTGCTGCTGACGGTTGCCGACCAGAGAGTCGATCACGACGCGCTGCGAGCCACCGCGGGTGCGGATGGTCTGCAGAGCGCCCTCGCTGATGCGGTAGTAGACGGTGCGCCTCGACACGCCAAGAATTTCTGCGGCGCGCTCGATGGTGACGCTGCGGCCAAGCTGGGGAAGCGGCTGGACGCTGGTGAGGTTCTGGGTAGTCTCCATGTCGAACTCCGCCGATATAGAAGGCAGGCTCGGTGCCAGCAGCGGACCAGCTGCCGTAAGGCACAGCTAAGTCTTTGTTGAATAAGGGGATTGGTGGTCTAGGATCGGTGGCGACGGCAGCGCAGACGTTCGTCCGATCGGCGGACAAGCCGTTGACCGTCGTTGCACGGAATCAGCCGGGGGTCGGGATTTCGTGCAGCACGCGCGTTTTTAGGCCAAAAATAGCGAATAGAGGGAATCGGCCAGTTTCTTGACCGGTCGGCTAACAAGTGAACCGACAATCTCGATTCCTCCTCGTTGCCGTCCTCGTGCTGGGCCTGACGGCACTGTTCTGGTCAACTCGCCAGCCGGCGCCGTCTGGACGCCTGGAGCAGGGCGCGCAAGCGCCCCTCCCGCGTGGCGGCACGCTGGTGGCCTCGCTGCGCACGGAGCCGCGGTCGTTCAATCGGCTCGTGTCGCGCGACGTCGCCACCGAGATCGTGACCCTGCTCACGCAAGCCAGGCTCGTGCGCGTGAACCGCGCCACCCAGCAGGTGGAGCCGTGGCTGGCGGAGACCTGGACCACCTCGCCCGACGGACAGGTGTTCACCCTCACGCTGCGCGAGGGCCTGCAGTGGTCCGACGGCGCGCCGTTCACGTCTGCCGATGTGGCGTTCACGTTCAAGGCGATCTTCGACCCCACTACCAAGAGCGTGCTGGCGAGTGGCCTGGAAGTGGACGGGCAGCCGCTCACCACCGCCACGCCTGACGCCCACACGGTCGTCGTCACCTACCCGCGTCCCTTTGGTCCCGGCATCCGCCTGCTCGACAACGTGGTGATTCTGCCCAGGCACAAGCTCGAGGCGGCCGTTGCGAGCGGCACGTTGTCCGACGCCTGGACCCCAACCACTCCGCCGGCTGACATCGTGGGGATGGGCCCGTTCGTGCTCACGCGCTACGAGCCCGGCCAGCGGCTCACGTTCGCGCGCAATCCCCGCTACTGGCGGCGCGACGCCGCGGGTCAGGCGTTGCCGTATCTCGATGGCCTCGTGCTCGCCATCGTGCCAAACGCCGATGCGGAACTGCTGGGGCTGCGGTCCGGGCAGATCGACATGACCCAGCAGCAGCTGCGGGCCGAGGACATCGCCACCGCCCGCGACCTCGAACGCAAGGGCCTGGTGACGGTGCAGGAAGCCGGCGTCACGCTCGATCCCGATGTGTTCTTCTTCAACCTGCGGCCTGCGGCCTGGGCCAAAGACCCGCGCGGCACGTGGCTCCTCACCGACGCGTTCCGGCAGGCGATCAGCCACGCCGTTGACCGCGAGGCCTACGCCAACACCGTGTATCTGGGGGCGGCCGTGCCGGTGCATGGGCCCATCACCCCTGGCAACAAGGACTGGTTCTGGCCCGACCTCCCGCGCTATCCCTTCGACCAGGCGAAGGCGCGCGCGCTGCTGGCTGGACTCGGCTTGACCAATCGCGACGCCGATCCGTGGCTCGAAGATGCCGCCGGCACCGAGGCGCGATTCACGCTGTTGGCGTTCCGGTCGCTCGATCGTGGCGCGCAGGTGCTGAAAGAGAGCCTCGAGGCCGTGGGCGTGGCGGTCGACGTCGTGACGCTCGAAACGGGCGCGCTCATCGAACGGATGGTGACGGGCAGGTTCGAGACGATCTTCTTCAACTACGTGTCGAGTGACACCGACCCCGCCATGCAGCGCGACCTCTGGCTCAGTTCGGGGAGTGGCCACATCTGGAACATCTCTCAGCCCACGCCGGCCACGCCGTGGGAGGCGCAGATCGACGACCTCATCACGCGTCAGGCGGCCTCAATCGATCAGGCCGAGCGCGTGCGGCTCTTCCGCGAGGTGCAGCGCATCTTCAGCGAGCACCTGCCGGCGTTGTACTTCGCGGCGCCGCGCGTGTACCTGGCCGTGAGCACTCGCGTGCGCAATGCCACGCCGGGCGTGAGCCGTCCGCAACTCATCTGGAGCGCCGACACGCTGGCGGTGGCTCCCGCCGCTGCGCTCCGGTAGTCGCATGACCTTGACTCGCTTTGTCGTGCGCCGGGCGGCCGGTGGCCTCGTCTTCGCGCTGGTGGTGGCCTCGCTCACCCTGCTGATTGCCAGGCTGGCGCCGGGCGATGCGACCACCGGCGAGGCGATCGCGATGACCGTCGAGCAGCGCGCGGCGCTGCGCGCCGACCTCGGCCTCGACCAGCCTCTGCTCACGCAGTACGGGCGCTGGCTCGTGGGACTCACGCGCTTCGATCTCGGACGCTCGTCGTTGTTCAAGCGCCCGGTGGCCGACCTGGTGGGCGAGCGCGCCCTCAACACGGCGCTGCTGGCTGTGGTGGCGCTCGTCGTGGCTTCGCTCGTCGGCATTCCACTCGGGCGCTACACCGGCGCCAGTCACGCCATGTTGGCCCGCGCGGTGGGCGCGGCGTCGGTGGCCGTGTTGTCGCTGCCGCCGCTTCTGAGCGCGCTCCTGCTCGTGCTGGTGGCCGCTCACACGGGCTGGCTGCCAGCGGGCGGCATGACGTCCGGCGGCCTCTCGGGCGCCGCCTGGCTGGCAGACCTCGCCTGGCACCTGCCCGTGCCAGTGTTGGCGCTGGCCCTGCCGCTCGCCGCCACGCTCGAGCGCGTGCAGTCACGCGCCATGGCAGAGGCCATCGGCCGGCCGTTCGTGGATGCCAGCCGCGCGCGCGGCCTCACCCGCGAGCGCACCCTGCGCGTGCACGCCTGGCCGGCGTCGCTGGCGCCGGTGCTCGGCATCTACGGCGTGCTCGTCGGCGCGATCTTCAGCGGCTCGTTCGTGGTCGAGGTCGTCACGTCATGGCCGGGTCTCGGCCGCCTGCTCTTCGACGCGCTGCTCGCGCGCGATGTCTGGCTGGTGGCCGGCTGTGGTGCCGCGGGCGCCGCGTCACTGGCCGTGGCTACGACCATGGCCGACGTGGTCCACGCCACGCTCGACCCCCGCCTGCTCGAGAGGCGCGGATGACGCGCCGCCCGGTAGTGCTCCTTGCCGTGCTCGTGCTGGTCGCGCTCGGCGCGCCACTCGTGGCGCCCTACGGACCGGCCGAACGATTTCGCGATCACCAGCACGCGCCGCCCATGCGCGTGCACGTCGATGCCGGCGGGCTCTACGCGCATCCGCTCACGCTGGTGGACCGTCTGGAGCAGCGGTTCGACGCCGACGCCACTCGTCGGGTAAGGCTGCCCTGGGGCGCGCGCGCGGGCGCGGCGCCCGTGTTCCTGCTGGGGGCCGACGCGCTCGGACGTGACGTGCTGTCGCGTCTGCTTCATGGGGCCCGCGCGTCGCTCGGCCTGGCGCTCGTGGCCACCGCCGGCACGCTGCTGCTGGGCGCGTTGCTGGGGTTGTGGGCGGGCTATGCCGGGGGCCTGGCCGAGCGCGGTGTGACCACGGTGGGCGACCTGCTGCTGGTGCTGCCGTTGATCTACGTGGTAGTGGCACTTCGGGCGGCCTTGCCGCTCGTGCTGCCGCTCGGCACGGTCGTCGTGGCGCTGGCGATCATCTTCGTGCTGCTCGGATGGCCGCGCGTGGCCCGCGGCGTGCGCGCGATCGTGCGCGAAGAGGCGGAACGCGATCATGTGGTCGCGGCAATCGCGCTCGGGGCGTCACGGTGGCGCGTCATGACGCGCCACCTGCTGCCGGCCTGCCTGGGCTATCTCGCAGTGCAGGCCGCACTGCTCGTGCCGATGTTCGTACTGGCCGAGGCGACGCTCTCGTACCTCGGCCTGGGATTCCCCGACGGGGTGCCCAGTTGGGGCACGGCGCTCAGCGACGCCGCGAACGTGGCGGCGACGACCCGCGCGCCCTGGACCCTGGCCCCGGCCGCGGCCGTGTTCCTGGTGGTGCTCGTGACCAACGTGCTGCTCGAGCCGTCGCGGCATGACGCCGTGGCCGACGTCTCACGATCGGGATAAACTCGGCGCATGTCCGCGCTCGCTGGTCTCTACACGCCTATCATCACGCCGTTCCGCAACGACACGGTGGACGACGCCGCCATCCGCCGCAACGTCGAGCGCTACATGCAGACCCGACTCACGGGCCTGGTCGTGCTCGGCTCGAATGGCGAGGCCGTGATGCTCGACGATCACGAGGCGGAACGCGTCGTGGCCGCCGCCCGCTCGGCCATGCCGGCGACGCGTCCACTGATTGCGGGCACCGGCGCCGAGTCCACCAAGGCCACCGTCGCCGCGTGTAAACGCGCCGCCGCCGTGGGTGCCGACGCCGTGCTCGTGCGCACGCCGTCGTTCTTCAAGAACATGCTGACCACCGACGTCTACGTGCGGCATTACGTCGCCGTCGCCGAAGAGAGCCCGGTGCCGGTGCTGCTCTACAACGTCTCGATGTTCACGGGAGTGACCCTGCCGCCCGATGCGGTGGGCCTGCTGGCGCAACACCCGAACATCGTCGGCATCAAGGAATCGGGCAGCGATGCAGCGCTGCTGGCCGACTACATCGCGCGCTCGGGACCGGAGTTCTTCGTGCTGGCGGGCAGCGGCGTTACCTACTTTTCGGGCCTCGTCGCCGGCGCCGACGGCGCGATTCTGGCCCTGGCTGGGGTCGTGCCCGATCACTGCGCCGACATCCTCGACCACGTGCGGGCGGGTCGCTTCACCGAAGCCCGCGCCATCCAGCGCCGCATCACGCCGCTCGCGCGCACGGTTGGCGGGCTGCACGGCGTGCCGGCGCTCAAGGCGGCGCTCGATCTGATGGGGCTCACCGGCGGCCTGCCGCGCGCCCCCCTCGGCCCCACGCCGCCGTCGGTGGTCGAGCTGCTGCGCCGGCAACTGACCGAGTTGGGGGTGCCGCTGCTGCAGCCGGCCGGGCTCGATCCCGACCCCGCAACGTCCTGACGCGGTGCCCCCGCGGGGCGACACCAGGCGTGGCGATGGGGCACGGTACCTGCGCGGGCTGGTGGATAATGGCCGACGTAGGCCACTTCTCAAGTCGGTGGCTCGTGGTACGGCAGTTGCACACCGAGTTCACGGAGGTTCACCCGATGCCAGGCCCATCCACTGGAACCATGGCGCCCCGCAGCCGCGTGCTGGTGGCGCTGCTGGCCGCGGCGCTGGCGAGTGCCTGCGCGTCCAATCCCGTGTCCGGCCGCCGCGAGGTGTCGCTCATCAGCGAGGCCGAAGAGATTGCCCTGGGGCGTCAAGGCGACAGCGAGATTCGCCGCGAGATGGGCGTCTACGCCGATGACGAGCTGCAACGCTACGTGAGCGGCATCGGCGAGCGCATCGCCAGCGTGTCGCATCGTCCCACACTGCCGTGGACCTTCACCGTCGTCGATGTGCCCGCCGTGAACGCGTTCGCCCTGCCGGGCGGCTACATCTACGTCACGCGCGGGCTGCTCGCGCACCTCAGCGATGAATCGGAGCTGGCTGGCGTGCTTGGCCATGAAGTGGGGCACGTCACGGCGCGGCACGCGTCGCAGCAGTACACGCGCTCGGCGGGCGGCGGCATCGGCGTGCTGCTGGCGAGCATTTTCGTACCTGGCCTGCGGCCCTTCAGCGACCTGGCCTCCGCCGGCCTGGGCACGTGGTTCCTCAAGTACGGACGGGACGACGAACTCGAATCGGATCGCCTGGGCGTGGAGTACGCCTCGAAGGCGGGCTGGGATCCGGAGAGCGTGCCGCGCTTCCTCGAAACGCTGTCGCGGCTTGATGCCACGAGCGCGCGCGGCGTGCCCAACTGGCTGTCCACCCATCCCGATCCTGGGTCGCGCGTGGTCAAGGCCCGGCCCGTTGCCGCCACGTTCGTCGACGGCCAACGGGAGCGGAACCGTGACGACTACCTGCGACGCATCGATGGTCTGTCCTACGGCGACGATCCTGCGGAAGGGGTCGTGCGGGCGCATCAGTTCCTGCACCCGGGACTCCGCATCGCGCTGGACTTCCCCGAGGGCTGGGATGTGCAGAACTCCAGTGAGCAAGTGGTGGCGCAGGCCGACGGTGGCAACACGCTGATGCTGATGCGGTCGGCCGACGAGGTGCGCGGCACGGCACTGGCCGACGGCGCGCAGCGTCACATGAAGGGGCTCGGCTTCACGTTCGAGAGCGGCCGCGTGCAGCCGGTGAGCGGCCTCGACGGCTTCGTCGGCCTCTATCGGGGCAAGGCGAAGGGCGTGGGCCCGGTGCGCATCCGTGCCGCGCACGTCGTCGTCGGGCGTCAGGTGTTCATGGTGGCCGGCGTGGCGCCCGACGCAGATTTCGCACGCGCGGATGGCGACTTTACGACGGCGCTCGCGTCGTTTCGCGAGCTGACCTCGCCTGAGGCGTCGGCCATCCGGCCAAATCGTCTGGGCCTCTATGACGCAAAGGCCGGCGACTCGTGGCAGTCCATTGCCCAACGCGCCGGCCGTGGGCTGGTGCCCGCCGCGCGCCTGGCGCTCATGAACGGGTTTGCCGTGAACGTCCAGCCCCCGCCCGGCACGCGGCTGAAGATCGTGCTCGAGGGCTGACCCGACGCCGACCGCCGCGGGCTCTATAATCGAGCCCCAATGGCGCGCACGACACGCTGGTCACGCTGGTCGCGCTGGGGGCTCGGCGCACTCGGCGTCGCCTTTGGCTACGTCGCCTACCTGTACCTCACGATTCCCGATGTCCGAGGGCTCGCCTCGCGCGACCCCGATACCACCGCCTACATCGAGCTGCGGCGCGACGAAGCTCACGACGCCGGCCGGAGCTTCACCCTGCGCCGCCGGTGGGTGCCTTACAACCGCATCTCGAATCAGCTCAAGCGGGCGGTGATCGTTACCGAGGACAGCGCGTTCTTCGAACACGAAGGCCTGGACTACCAACAGATTCGCGAGTCAGTCGAGAACAGTCTCGAGGACGGCGGCGCCATGCGCGGCGCCAGCACCATCACGCAGCAGCTCGCCAAGAACCTGTACCTGTCGCCCTCGCGCAATCCGATGCGCAAGCTGCGCGAGCTCATCATCACGCGCCGCCTGGAATCGGCCCTCACCAAGCCGCGCATCCTCGAGATCTACCTGAACTCGATCGAGTGGGGTGACGGCATCTTCGGGTGCGAGGCCGCGGCTCGCGCCTACTTCGGGAAAGCGGCCGCGCAGCTCGGGGCTAGCGAGGCCGCGCTGCTCGCCGGCGCCATCATCAACCCGCGCGTGCACAGCCCGGCGAAACCCACGCGCCGTCTGCTGCGGCGCCAGCAGATCATCCTGCGCCGCATGGGTGGCGCCGATCCGCCCGCCGATGTGCCGGCCGGCGCTCCGGCCAGTGCTCCCGCAACGCCAGTGGCACCCAGGGACGTGCCGCCGCCGGCCCTTCCGCCCCCGCCGTCGTCGTGAGCGGCGCGGTCAGTTGACGCGGCGCGCGCCGACGAAGCGCGTGCGCCAGTAGGTGGCGGTCAGCCGTTCCACGCGCACCACGCCGTTGCTGCTCGGCGCATGCACGAACTCGTCGTCGTCCAGAGCGATGCCCACATGCGAGGCGCCGGGCGCCACCGTGGAGAAGAACACCAGGTCGCCGGCGCGCAGGTCGGTGCGGTCCACGGCGCGACCCACCGTGAACTGCGCGCTCGTCTGGCGCGGCACGGGCTGTCCGAGTTTCGTGAACACGTAGACCACCAGGCCGCTGCAATCGAAACCGGCGGGATCGGTGCCGCCGTTCCGGTACGGCACGCCTCGGAACTCCAGAGCCATCGACGCGACGCGGTGGCCCTGGGCCTGTGCCGGCGTGAGCGGGCCAGCGGGAGTTGCGACCGGCCGGTCGGGCGTGCGGGCGCCGCCCGCGGGCGCCGATCCGCCCGGCGTGGGAAAGGGCTGTGGCACCGCCCCGGTCGACGCGCACGCGGTCGTCAACGCGCAGACCGCCGCGAGAAGTCCAATCCGCTGCATACGGGTTACACCCGCTTATCGGCCGCGCGTGTCGATCTGTGCACCCTGCTTCGGAGGTCACCGATAAGCCCCGCGTTACCAGCTCTTTACGGACGCTGCGTCTTGACATGCCGCAAGGCGGTGGTGAGAATTGGGCCAAGGCTATGGAGCAGACGCTCCTCCTCAACGCCACTTACGAGCCGCTCAAGGTCGTCCACTGGCAGAAGGCCATTACGCTGTGGTGCCAGGGGAAGGTCGAGATCCTCGCGTCGCACGATCGCGAGGTGCGCGCGGTGTCGTTCAGCGTGCGCCTGCCGTCGGTGATCCGGCTGCTGCGCTACGTGCGCATCAAGAAGCGCTTCGACTACGTGCCGTTCTCGCGCGCCAACATCTACGCCCGCGATCATCACACCTGCCAGTACTGCAACCGGCACCATCAGACCCAGGACCTCACCTTCGATCATGTAATCCCGGTGTCGCAGGGCGGCCGGAAGGATTGGGAGAACATCGTGACGTGCTGCGTGTCGTGCAATCGGCGCAAAGGCGGACGCAGGCCCGCCGAGGCTCACATGCACTTGGTACGGTCACCGCGGCGGCCCGACACGGTGCCGGCCCTTCGCATCACGATCGGATTGCGGCGCACGCCCGACAGCTGGCGCGATTATCTGTACTGGAACCTCGAGCTCGACGACGACAGCTAGCGAAGAGCGTCAGCACGGCAATCGGCGCGTGGCAGTACTGGCAGTCGGCATGCGCGCGGATGTCGGTGTTGGCGCCGCAGTTCACGTACTTGATCAGCCGCGCATCGACGCTGAGCACGACCGCGCCCGGCGCCAGGGACAGATCTTCGCGTTCGTCGAACCACGCGCTGTGACAGGCGGAGCACAGATCGATGCCTCGCGGTCGCCCGTAGTGGCCGTGCAGAGGGACGGGGGTCATGGCGCCAGCGCAGCCCGGACACGTCATGCGCCGAGATGCCACCGACCCCGGGCCGCGCCTTGCGGTACCATCCAGCCATGGCCCTTGCCGCGGTGACCCTCACCGGCATCGACCCTCCAGGCGTCTTGGCTGGCGCGCGCCTCTGGCTGCGCGGCGAAGGCGTGCCGGCGCTGTCGTCGCCCGATGCGGCGGTGTCGGTGGGCGGGACGCTGGCGAGGGTGGTCTTTGCTGCGCCCGACCGCGTGGCCGTGGAGGTGCCGGCAGCCACGGCGCCCGGCCGGTCGGCGGTGCGCGCGGCCTGGTCGCCCGGGGCGACGCTGTTCGTCGAGGTCGGCGAGCCGCTCGCCACCGGCTTGAATCACGTCGACAGCCCGGTCTTCGACCGTCAGGGACGGCTCTACTCGGCCTTCAGCGGTCCGCGCGGGCAAGGAACGCCCGTCTCCGTCTACCGTATTGGCGGCGACGGCGGGCGCGAGACCTTTACCGACGGCATCGTGAACGCCACCAGCCTGACCATCGCGCCCGAGGGCGATCTGTTCGTGTCGAGCCGCTATGACGGCACCGTGTATCGCGTGCGCGAGGATGGCCACGCCGACGTCTTCGCCAGCGAACTGGGCGTGGCGTGCGGCCTGGCGTGTGCGCCCGATGGCTCGCTCTTCGTCGGCGATCGCACCGGCACCATTCACCGCGTGAGTCGCGACGGCCGGCGCACCGAGACCTTCGCCACGCTCGCGCCGAGCGTGGCGGCGTTTCATCTGGCCATGGGACCCGACGCGCAGTTGTACGTGACGGCACCCACGCTGGCCACGCATGACGCGCTCTACCGTTTCGACGCGTCGGGACGGCACGAGATCCTCGACCACACGTTTGGCCGGCCACAGGGGCTCGCCTTCGACGCGCACGGCGTGCTGCATGTGGTCGAGGCGCTGGCCGGCGTGAGCGCGATCTACCGGATGCCCGCCAGTGGCGCCAGGCGCGCAGTGGTGTCGGGTCCCGGCCTGGTTGGCGTCACGTTCGGTCCCGCTGGTGAGGTGGTGGCCGCCACGACCGACGCGCTCTACCGGTTCTCGCTGATTCCCTGATTGCGCCTGCCGGCGCGCGCGGCTAACCTACACGCCGACCCCGCGTCCATGTCCCAACCGTTCCGCCGCAAGCCGATTGCCGCCCTGATGGCGACCGAAGACACCGGGCACCCGCTCAAACGTGTGCTCGGCGCCGGCGACCGCGTGATGCTCGCGATCGGCGCGGTCATCGGCGCCGGCATCTACGGCGCCGGTCCGTCGCTCGTCTTCTCGTTCCTGCTTCTCCGCGGCGCGTGCGCGCTCGCGGCCTTGTGCTACGCGGAATTCGCCTCGATGATTCCGCAGGCCGGCAGTGCCTATGCCTACTGCTCCGCCACGCTGGGCCAGTTCATCGCCTGGATCGTCGGTTGGGATCTCATCCTCGAATATGCCGTCGGCAACGGAGCCCTGGCGATCTCATGGAGTGACTACTTCACGACCTTGCTGCGCGGGTCCGGCCTCGACCTGCCGGTGTGGCTCACGACCGGCTACCGCACCGCCGCACTCAGCTCCAATCCCGCGGTGCATGCGCTCGTCGAGACGGTCCCGCGCGTGCTCGGACTGCCGTTGCTCGTGAACCTGCCGGCGTTCGGCATCGTGCTGCTGATGACCTGGCTGCTGCTGCGCGGTGTGCGCGAGAGCACCACGGCCAATAACGCCACGGTGATCGTGAAGCTGCTCGCGCTCGGGCTGTTCATCGCGGTCGGGCTCGGCAACGTGTTCTTCGCCTACATCGGCTTCGACGCCCTCTCCACGCCCGCCGGGGAAACGGTGAACCCGCAGCGCAACCTGCCCATTGGCATCCTGGGCGGCCTGGCGATCTGCATCTCGATCTACGTGGTCGTCGGCGCCGTGCTCACGGGCATGGTGGCCTACCAGCAACTGGCGGTGGCCGGCCCGCTGGCGCGGGCGCTCGAGATCGCCGGTTTCACGACCGGGGGCTGGGTGGTGGCGCTCGGCGCCGCGGTGTCGATGGCCGCGGTGTTGCTCGTGTTCCAGTATGGCCAGCCCCGCATCTTCTTCGCGATGGCGCGCGACGGCCGGCTGCCGCAGTGGGCGGCGCAGGTGCTCCGGCGCACGCGCGTGCCCTACGTGACGACCCTGCTCACGGGCGGGCTCGGGTCGGTCGCCGCCGCGCTGGGCGACGCCGCCGAGACCTACGATCTCACCCACATCGGCACGCTGTTCGCATTCGCCCTCGTGTGCCTCGGCGTACTCGTGTTGCGGGTCGTCGAATTCGTCCGGCCGCGGCTCTTCCGCGTGCCGGTCGTGTGGCTGATCGCGCCGCTCGGCGCGGCGGCGTGCGGCTTCATCATGATCGGCCTGCCGCCCCAGGCGTGGGAGCGCTTCGGCCTGTGGCTGGTCGCCGGCCTCGTGGTCTATGGCGCGTACGGCTGCCGCCATTCGCGGTTGCGCGATGTCTAGCCGCCTGTCGCCGCCGGTCCTGCGGGTGCAGCCGCCCGGGGGTTCGCCGTTTGTGCATGCGCTGGCCGAGGGCGAGACCGTGATCGGCCGCGACTCGCTGAGCGGATTGGCCCTCGACGACAACCGGGTGTCGCGCCGGCACGCCGTGGTGGTGTGCACCGCGGCCACCGTCACGGTAGCCGACCTCGCCAGCCGCAACGGCACGTATCTGAACGGCGAGGCGCTGGGCGCACGACCGGAACCGTTGCGGCCAGGTGACGTGCTGAAGATCGGCGACTTCACGCTGCTCTTCGATCCCGACCGGGTGGCCGAGTTCGCCACCGAGCCGGCTTCCGACGCGATGCGCGAGGTGCTGCACAAGCGACCCGCGGATGTGATCCTGTCGGGCGTCGTGCCGCCCGCCGGGGACGCGCGCGACCTGTCGGCGGATGGCCTGCGCTTCGAGCTCGAGAAGAAGACCCGCGTGCTTGCCCTCTTCTACGAACTGGGCCGTACGCTGGGGGCGGTGTTCTCGCTCGACGACGTGTATGCCAAGGCGATGGGCCTGCTGATGCAGGTCACGCCGGCCGACCGCGTGGTGTTCTTCCAGCAGGGCGAGGGCGGCGAGATGCGGCAGGTGGCGTCGCGCACGCGCGGCGCCCACCAGGAAGAGCTCCTGGCGCAGCCGCTGCGGGTGAGCAAGACCGTGTTCGACAACGTGGCCAAGCAGCGCGTGTCGGTATTGCTCGAGAACACCCGTGGTGACCAGTCGACCGCGCCCGCCAGCCTGTTGCTCGCCCTGACGCACTCGGTGATGGCTGCGCCGATCGTCGGCCGCAAGGGCTTGCTGGGCCTGGTCTACGTCGACCAGCAGGACGTGCGGCAGACCTTTTCGTCCGACGACCTCGACTTGCTCAACGCCGTAGCGGTGCAGACCGGCATCGCCCTCGATACCGTGCGCACGCACGAGGCCCTGCGACGCGAAGCCAAGGCGCGCGAGAAGTATGAGCGTTTTCTGCCGCAGCAGCTGGTCGACGACGTGATGCTCGATCCGCACCGCGAGATCACGCCCGGCGGCACGCGTCGCACCATCACGGTGCTGTTCGCCGACCTGCGCGGCTTCACCACCCTCTCGGAAGTCCAATCGCCAGAAGTCGTGGTGGATCTGCTCAATCGCTTTCTCACGCTGATGAGCGAGGTGATCTTCCGTCACGGTGGCACGCTCGACAAGTACCTCGGCGACGGGGTGCTCGCGCTCTTCGGCGCGCCCTATGCCACCGAGCGCGACGCCGTGAAAGCGGTGCGTGCGGCAATCGACATGCAGCGCGCGGTACAGCAATTCAACCGGGAGCTGACCGCGGCCGGCCAGGCCGAAATCGGCGTCGGCATCGGCATCAACACGGGCACGGCCATCGTCGGCTTCATCGGATCGGAAACGCGTCTCGATTACACGGCCATCGGCGACACGGTGAACACCGCCGCGCGCCTCGAGCATCTGGCCCAGGCCGGGCAGATCATCATCAGCGAGCACACGATGCAGGCCGTGGATGCCAGCGTGAACTACGCGGTGCTCGAGGCGGTGCAGGTGAAGGGCCGCACCGCCAAGCTGCAGATCGGTGACGTGGTCTGGCGGCGCGGCTAGGGCACTACTGCATCGTCAGCGTCAGGGCGCCGGTCACCGGCGCTGTGCATGTCTGAAAGTTATAGGGGCCGCTGATCGTCGACCCAGCGATCGCCAGATTGAGCGAGAAATAGGACCCGTAGATTGCCGGCACCGGTCCGGGATTCGCACAACTCAGCGGGACAGCGCGCCTGAAGGTCACCTGTACCGCAGTGTCGGAGACACTTCCGGACACGTCGCCGCTGCCGTTCTTCGTGGGGTCGCTGAACGCCGTGGTCCACGTGCCGTTCAACAGGCTTTGCGCATTGCCGATCACGAGCTCGTCGAGTTGCACGCGCAGCACGCCGCTACCATTCGATGAGTCCGCCGCCGTGCCAACCCACAGGCCGCTCCTGGGGCCTCGGGGCACGCCTGGCGTGGGCGTGGTCGGCGTCGTCGAGCAACCGGGAGACAGCGCGAGCACGAGTACGGCAGCGAGCGCAGGCAACGATCTCATGGGTGGGGCTCCGGTGTTCGGTTGGGCAACGCAAAGAAGCCGGCCCGCGCCGCGCTCGCGTAGACGCGATCGCCGGCGGAAGCGGGTGGCCAGATGAACCCCTGGGTGAAATCGCCGTAGCGCCATTGTTCTGTGCCGGAGGCCACGTCGAGCGCCACGATGAAGCCGCCGAAGAACGGCACGTAGACGCGGCCGTCGTCGGCGCTCAGCGCAAAGGTCGTGGATCCTGCGGCCGGGTCAAAGAACCGCCAGCGCTCCTGGCGGGTATCGACGTCGTAGGCGACCACATAGCCCGTGGCTGACCCGGCGACGACGAGGCGGCCGGCGCGCGTGATGGCGCGATGGTCGATATCCGTGGCGGTGATGACGCCTCCGAGGGCACCGCTCAGCCGCGGAAAGGCCCAGCGCACGGTGCCGGTTGCGACGTCGAACGCGTAGATGTTGCCGTCGCCGGCCGACCCGAAGACGAGGTCGTCGACCAGCACGGGTCCGCCCGCCAGATTCGTGTGCTGCCAGCGTTCGCGGGCCTTCGGAAATTCGCTGCGCCATCTGAGGCGGCCGGTGCCGGCGTCGAGCATCGCCAGCCCTCCGACGTTGGGATTGACGTAGGTCGAGTAGCCCACGACCACTCGGTCTTGCTCGACGACTGGCCGGAACACCGACGTCATGTTGCCCTCGACGACGGTCGTCATCCAGCGCAACCGTCCGGTCGTGGCATCGATGGCATACGCGCGTCCGCCCGGCGACCCCGTGTAGACCACGCCCTGGTGGTGCGGACCGAGGAACAGGCCGGGGCCGTCACCGGACGGCGCTTCGTAAATCCAGCGGCGCGTGCCGGTGGCGCGATCGAAGCCGACGATGTCCCAGTCACCCGCGACCACCGTCGACTCTGCCAACGCCAGCGCAGTGCCCGCTGTGCCCGTACCGAAGAACGCGTCGTAGCCTGGGACGCCTGTTGAAGTGGTCCAACGCACCTCGCCGTCTTCGGCGTTCACCGCCGATACTTTGCGATCATCCGACAGGAAGTATGCGGTGTCGCCCTCGTGCACGGGCGTGCCGCTCCCCGTGCCCTTCACGTGCCAGAGCGGCGTCGTGTCAGGTGTGGTGCGCTGGGCGGCGGCGTGGCCGCCGGCACACAGGCCGGCGACCACTACCACGAGGCAGCGACGAAGTATGGTCATGCAACCCCCTTGGCGCCGCGATGACGTCACGGCGTTCCGCTTCCCGTCCACCAGATGCCGACGTGGGACGCATCGAAGAGCATCAGGTAGCCCCCCGGTCGAACCGTGAGATAGCCACCCGGCGCGTAGCTGCCGGTGTCCCAGATGGGGACGCCAGCGCCGTCGTAGACGACGAAGTTGCCGTCGGTTTGCATTTCAGCCAGACCGGCACTGGAGCCAGCCGTATCGGAGGCCCAGAGCGGCGTGCCGTTGGCGGCGTAGAGCACCAGATTGCCGTCGCCCTGGTAGCGCAGCACGGCATCGCCGCTCGATGACCAGAGCTCCTGATTCGCGTAGAGACGTTGACCGGCCGTCAACGATCCTGAATCAGGCCCGCCGGGCGGTGGCGGCGGTGGCGGAGCACCGCGCGACGGCACGTTCATGATGCCGCTGAGCACTCCCCGGATCTCGGCGTCGCTGCTTCTGGTCTCTTGGGTGTGGGCGGGGCCCGAGACGTTGAAGTTCAAGCCGCCCGGATACACCTGATCGACGACCGACACGATGCCGTCGTGCGGAATGCGGCACATGCGGTCGCCGGTGACGGCCCAGCACCACATCGGGTCCATTTCGCGTGTCAGGCCCGCGAGGTCGCGCAAGCGCGCGGCAAACGACCGGGCCGAGAGGTTCCACGGGGGGTAGTTGTTGTCGAGGTACGCGGCGACGTACTCGAACACGGGTGGCATCGCCTGCATGACCCACCAGGCCCACTCGCGGTTGTCGGGCGACAGTCCGACGGCTGCACCGGCGCGCCAATAGTCGCGCGCGGTGTAGACCAGCCCAACCCGCTTGGGCACCGCGTTCGACTCGCGGGCAAGATTCGAGCCGGTGTTGAGACTGCCGAGGAACACCGACCCTGGGGCCAACTGCGGCGCCACCGGCACGACGGCGCCGACGGCGATCGACGAGGTGATGCTGGCGGCGACCGACCATGACAGCAGTTGTGTCTGGGCGAGATGCGCCGCGATGTTCGCCGCGATCCAGGCGAACTCGGTGCCGGCGCCGTGGGCCCCGGCCAGTCCCGCCAGGTTGTAGACCATGTAGTTGAAGTGCATCACGTCGAGGCCCCGCCCGACGAGCTGCGAGCCGCGGTGAGGCGTGCCGAGGGTGAGGATGCCCTTCAGCGGCCGCGATCGACTCCACTGGCGAGCGATCAGGCCGCCTTGGCTATGTCCCACTGCGATCGTGTTGGCCGGCAGGGCCCGCATCTGGCCGTCGAGCGTGGCGGTTTGCGTTTCGAGCACGGTGGTTGACGGCAGCTCGGCGACCAACGGCTGGATCTGCACGACGCTGGCGAGGCGTTGCGACGTCGCGCGCCACGTTTCACCGTTTGCGAAGATGCCGTGGATGAAGACCACCGGCACGTCCTGCGCTCCGGCCGGCGCGGCGGGGGCCAGACCGGTGAGCTGGGCCAGCAGCAGCGCCACGGCCGCCCGGGCGATCATTCGACACCCCCGGCCACGCGCACGTTCGACAGGGTGGTCACAGACACGAGGCGCTCGTTGCCCTTGCCGGGCACACGCGATTCCGATCGGGTGCGCGTGCGCACCAGCCGGCCGGGGGCACGCTCTTCGTAGGCGAATGCGTGATGCTCTTCGAGCACGCCGCCGTCCGCCACGTTCACCTCGACCGGCAGCGCCGTGGCGGGCGACACGAGCACCTCCTGGACGCGTGTGCCGTGCCTGGCCAGATAGCGTTCCAGGCGGCGCACCGATCCGGTCCGCGTGCCGAAGTGCCTGCTGAGTTCGCCTCGTCGTTTGATGGCGTCACGCGTCGGCGTCACCAGTCCGTCGTCGGCGCCACGCGCGAGTTCAGGCGGGGCGAGGCCGGCCGGCAACGGAGGCGCGCCCGGCAAGGGCTGCCCATCGCTGCCGATGATGCGCAGACCGGCTCCGGCGGGATCGAACTCCACGATCATTCCCGCGTACGGGTCGGCCAATGGGCCGATGCGTGGCCCCGTCGTGCTCGCTTGCATCGCCATGCGGCTCCGGCCCCCGGCGAACCGCTCGATCCGGTACTTCGACGGTGGCAGGTGTCGCGTCACCCGGCCCTTGCCGTCGATGACGGCGCGTTCCACGGTGACGTCGGCGCTGAACTCGGCGCCACCTGCAGGCTCGGTGTCGACCGCTTGTGCGCTCGCGATTTTCGTCGCGACGACCATCGTCATCACCAGCGCCGCCCTCTGCCATTTTCCTGTGCTTCGAACCATCTCACGCCTCGCTTCCTGACCTCGGGGGTGTAGCCTCCTTGTCCACACGGCAGCGTGCCAGTAACGAACATGCGGTGGTGCCGCGGACATCGATGGCGTTGCAAGGCCAAGGCCACACGCCGAGCGGGTCAGCCCGGTGGCGCAATTGGCGAATGCGCGCCGTATTTCGTCGGCGCGGTGGTCTCGGCGCCGGACTCGGCGCGGGCACTTCGTGCCCATGCGGGTAGCGCCTACTCACCGGACTACCCCGGGCCTTCCCAGAGGTACAATCGAAAGTTCTGTATGCCGCACGACTGGATAGCGGTGCGTGGCGCCCGCGTACACAATCTGAAGAACATCGACGTCGACCTGCCGCGCGACCAGCTCGTGGTCGTGACCGGGTTGTCGGGGTCGGGGAAGTCGTCGCTGGCCTTCGACACGCTCTATGCCGAAGGGCAGCGGCGCTATGTCGAGTCGCTGTCGGCCTACGCCCGTCAGTTCCTCGAGCAGATGGAGAAGCCCGACGTCGATCTGATCGACGGGCTGTCGCCGGCCATCTCCATCGAACAGAAGACGACCGGCGCCAACCCGCGCTCCACCGTGGGCACGGTCACCGAGATTTACGACTACCTGCGCCTGTTCTTCGCCAACGTCGGCGTGCCGCACTGCCCGAACTGCGACCGCGAGATCTCGTCGCAGTCGCTCGAGCGGATCGTCGATCTGGTGATGACCTATCCGCAGGACACGCGCATCAACGTGCTCGCCCCGATCGTGCGCGGCCGCAAGGGCGAGTTCAAGAAGGAACTGCAGGCCATCGTGGCACGCGGCTTCACCAAGGCGCGCATCGACGGCGCGTTCAAGGGCCTCGAAGACGACCTGGCGCTCAACCGGCGCCAGAACCACAGCATCGACGTGGTGATCGACAGACTGATCGTGCGCTCGGGGATCGAGAAGCGCCTGATGGATTCGGTGCAGGCCGCCCTCGACCTGGCTGACGGCGTGGTCGTCATCAACGCGCTCGACAGCGGCGACCGGCTGTTCTCACGCAAACTCGCGTGCGTGGTCTGTGGCATCAGCGTGCCCGAGATGACGCCGCGCGCCTTCTCGTTCAACTCGCCGCACGGCGCATGCACGGGCTGCCAGGGCCTGGGGTCCACGTGGGACTTCGACCCGCGCAAGGTCGTGCCCGACGAGCAGAAGTCGCTGGCCGAGGGCGCCGTCCTGCCGTGGGTGAAGGGCGACCGCAAGATGGTGCGCGCCGCCATTGCGGGCATCTCGAGCCACTGGGGCATCGATTCTGATGTGCCGTTCGGCAAGCTGCCGAAGAAGCACCGCGACCTGTTGCTCCACGGTCCGGGCGTCAGTGTCAAAGACGAAGACGACGCGCCGGCCCCGGCGAAGCGGCGGAAGACGACCGCGAAGGTCACCGAGCCGTACGGCAAGGACTTCGAGGGCATCATCCCTAACCTGCGCCGGCGGTTCGATGAGGGCGCGTGGAACGCGCAGACCGAACTCGACGCCTACCGCGCGCTGCGCGATTGCCCCGAATGCAAGGGCGGACGGTTGCGGCCCGAAAGCCGGGCCGTGCGCCTGAAGGGCCGCTCATTGCCCGACTACGTGGGCCTGCCGGTGAGCGAGGCCTTGAAGGTGTTCGACGCGATGGAGTTGACCGAGCGCGAGACGCTCATCGCCAGCCGCATCCTCAAGGAGATCCGCGAGCGCCTGCGCTTCCTCGACGAGGTCGGCGTCGGCTATCTCACGCTCGGCCGCAGCGCGGCCACCTTGTCCGGCGGGGAAGGGCAGCGGATCCGCCTGGCCACGCAGATCGGCTCGAATCTGACCGGCGTGCTCTACGTGCTCGACGAGCCGTCGATCGGCCTGCACCAGCGCGACAACCGCCGGCTGCTGGCCACGCTGGCCCGGCTGCGCGACCTCGGCAACACGGTCGTCGTCGTGGAGCACGACGAAGAAACCATCCGCATGGCCGACTACGTGGTCGATCTCGGGCCCGGGGCCGGTGAACACGGCGGTCAGGTGATGTTCCAGGGCACGCCAGCACAGCTCGCCGAGACGGCGGATTCGCTGACCGGGCAGTATCTGCGCGGCACCAAGGTGATCCACGCGCCGCGTCAACGCCGCACCCCGGGCACGCACGAGATCGTGATCAAGGGCGCGCGCGCCAACAACCTGAAAGACATCGACGTGCGCATCCCGATCGGCACGTTCGTGGCCGTCACGGGCGTGAGTGGGTCGGGCAAGAGCACGCTCGTCAACGACATCCTCTACAAGGCGCTGGCCAAGCAGATCTACCGCTCCAGCGACGAGCCCGGCCTGCACCGCGTGGTCGAGGGCGTGCACCAGATCGACAAGGTGATCGAGATCGACCAGTCGCCGATTGGCCGCACGCCGCGCTCGAATCCCGCCACCTACACCGGGCTCTTCTCGTTCATCCGCGATCTGTTCGCGATGGTGCCCGAGGCCAAGGCGCGCGGCTACAAGCCGGGCCGCTTCTCGTTCAACGTGAAGGGCGGCCGCTGCGAGGCGTGCCAGGGCGCCGGCGTGATCGCCATCGAGATGCACTTCCTGCCCAACGTGTTCGTGACCTGCGAGCAGTGCAAGGGGCGGCGCTACAACCGCGAGACGCTCGACGTGAAGTACCGCGGCAAGTCGATTGCCGAGGTGCTCGACCTCACCGTGAGCCAGGCGCTGCCGCTGCTCGAGAACTTCCCGCTGATTGCCGGCAAGCTGCGCACGCTCGAAAGCGTGGGCCTCGGCTACGTCACGCTCGGCCAGTCGGCCACGACGTTGTCAGGCGGCGAAGCGCAGCGCGTGAAGCTGTCGCGCGAGCTGTCGAAGCGGGGTACCGGGCGCACGCTCTACATCCTCGACGAGCCCACGACCGGTCTGCACTTCGACGACGTGCACAAGCTGCTCGACGTGCTGAATCGCCTCGTCGACCAGGGCAACACGGTGCTCGTCATCGAACACAACCTCGACGTGATCAAGTCGGCCGACTGGGTCGTGGACCTCGGGCCCGAGGGTGGCGAGGGGGGCGGACGCCTCGTGGCACAGGGCACTCCCGAAGCTGTGGCCAAGGTGCGCGGTTCCCATACCGGGCAGTTCCTGGCAGAACTGCTCAGGTAGCGTGACGGCCCTGCTGTGGTAAATCAGCCACACTTGTGGTGCCCGGCACTGTGGTTACAAAGCCACACAAGTGGTGGTGCCGAATCGGTTCGAATCGACCAACTCTTTTCGTATGAATGAGTTAAGAGGCTTGTCCAGAGCGGGGAAAGTCGGGCATCCCGTTTGCTTTGGATGAAGTGGACCCGTGATGGACTATCAGCAGACCCTCAGACGGCAGGTATCGTGTGCGGGCATCGGCCTGCACTCGGGCACGAAGGTCAGCCTCACGCTGAAGCCGGCTCCGGCGGATACCGGCGTGGTGTTCCGCCGCACCGACCTGGGCGTCGACATCCCCGCGCACGTCGACAACGTCACGGGCATCCAGTACGCCACCGTGCTCGGCAAGGGCGGCGCCACGGTGGAAACCGTGGAGCATCTGCTGGCCGCGCTCGTGAGCGCCGGCGTCGACAACCTCATCATCGAGCTCAGCCAGCGCGAAGTGCCGATCATGGACGGCAGCTCCGCGCCCTTCCTGTTCCTCATCCAGGAAGCCGGCGTGAAGCGCCTCTCGACGCCCCGCAGCTACCTGAAGGTGCTGCGCCCGGTCAGCGTCTCGAGCGGCGACAAGCACATCGCCATCTACCCGTCGGATCACTTCAAGGTCAGCTACACCATCAGCTTCGACCATCCGATGCTGCGCCACCAGTCGCGCACCACCCGGATCACCGAGCAGACCTTCATCGACGACATCGCGTCGGCCCGCACGTTCGGCTTCCTCAAGGAAGTGGAATGGATGCGTCAGCAGGGCCTGGCGCTCGGCGGCTCGCTCGACAACGCGATCGTGATTGGCGACACCGGCCCGCTCAACGCGCTGCGCTTCGAAGACGAGTGCGTGCGCCACAAGATTCTCGATGCCGTCGGCGATCTGTCGCTGCTCGGCCGTCCGGTGCTCGGCCACGTGGTGGCGCATCGCGCCGGCCACGCGCTGCACACGCAGCTGGCCAGGCAACTGCTCGGCGAGGCCGATGCCTGGAACCTCGTGGAATCCGCCGTGCCGGCGCAGACCGTGCCTGCCGGCGTGACGGCGTCGCTGCGCGCGCGCTAAGGCTGCGTCTCCGCGTGCCGCGCGCGGCCTCAGACGCCAATCACCGCGAAGCCAAACGTGCGAGCCGCCAGCGCCAGCGCCGCGTCGTGTGTGGCCACGACATCAATCGGCGTCATGCGGTCGCGCCACGGCATCCTCGGCTGTGAGGGCGCCCTGCCAGCCGCCGGGCTCGCGCAGCACGAGCCGCAGCAAGACCGAGGTGTCGAGGTAGGCGGTCATCGCCGGCCGCGATCCTCGAGCAGCAGCGCAAGGCTGTCGGTCGGTGCGTCGGGCGGCAGGGGCAGCGCGAGGTCCTTGGGATGGCGCCGGGCCCGCCGCACCTCGAGGGCTTCGGCGGTGAACGGCACAATCCTGGCCACCGGCGTGGCGCGATCCAGCACCGTCAGGGTGCACCCCTTGCGCACCGACTTGAGGTGCTCGCTCAAGATGCGCCTTGAGGTCCGCGATGCCAATGGCCTTCATGACCTCATAGTAGTCACCAGTGGTCATCTCGTGCAGGAGCAGTCGACGGCCGCACCGGCCCGGGTGTAGCATCGCGCGATGCGAAGCCCGGCCGACGATGCCCTCAATCGTCGCCAGTTCCTGACGATCGGGGCTACGGCGGTGGCAGCCGGAACGGTCAGGGCGTCCGAGGCGGCGCGCGCGCAGACGGCGGCGCCCGCCGCGTTCTTCGCGGCGCCGCCGATCCCGCGCCTGCGCATTGGCTTCGTGGGCGTGGGGCTGCAGGGCGGCGGGCACGTCGAGAACCTGCTGAAGATCCCCGGCTGCCGCATCGCGGCCGTGTGCGACATCCGCGAGGCGAGCACCACCTGGGCGTCGCAGGCGATCGTGGCGGCCGGACATCCGGCGCCATCGGTCTACACGCGCGGGCCCCGCGACTTCGAGCGCCTGTGTGCCACCGAGGATCTCGATCTCGTCTACACCGCCACGCCGTGATGATGGAGAACTGCAACTACGACCGCGCCGAGATGATGGCATTCAACATCGTGCGTCAGGGCGCGATCGGCGAGGTGCTGCACGCCGAGGGCGGCTACCTGCACGACCTGGGCGAGCGCTTCACCCTCGGCGACGTGAACACCAGCCTGATCAAGACCGCGCTCGGCAAGACCGTGATGGTGCAGCACTGCACCAACCTGCCGCGCCCCTACAGCCGCATCAACCTGGTGCAGGGCACGAAGGGGATGTTCCAGGGCTATCCGGATCGCGTCTACATCGAAGGCCGCGGCAAGCCGCATCAATGGGTGACCGCCGCCGATGTGCGCGACGAGTTCGACCATCCGCTGGGGAAGGAGATCGAGGCGCGCGCGGCCGGTGCAGGGCACGGCGGCATGGACTTCATCGAAGACTACCGCCTGGTGAAGTGCCTGCGCGAAGGTCTGCCCACCGACCTGGACGTGCCCGACTTCACGCGCGGACGCTGGCGCACCAACCAGGCACTCGATCTCGTGGGCGTGTAGCCGATGCAGCTGACCTCGCTCGACTGGATCATCGTCGCTGTCTCGCTCGCGCTGTCGTTCGTGCCGGCCGTGTGGCTGGCGCGCCGGGCCGGGTCGAGCACCGCCGAGTTCTTCACGTCGGGACGGGCGGCGCCGTGGTGGCTGATCGGCGTGTCGATGGTGGCCACGACCTTCAGTACCGACACGCCGAACCTGGTCACCGACCTGGTGCGGCAGGGCGGCGTGGCAGCCAACTGGGTGTGGTGGGCGTTTCTGCTCACGGGCATGACGACGGTGTTCTTCTACGCCCGGCTGTGGCGGCGCATTGGCGTGCTCACCGATCTGGAGTTCTACGAGCTGCGTTACTCGGGCCCTGCGGCCACGTGGGTACGCGGCTTCCGCGCGGTCTACCTGGGCGTGGTCTTCAACGTGGTGATCATGGCGTCGGTGAATCTGGCCGCCGCCAAGATCGCCAACGTGCTGCTCGGCTGGCCAGTCGGCCAGACGCTGCTCGTGTGCGGCGTGATCAACGTGGCGTTTGCGGCTACCTCAGGCCTGTGGGGCGTGCTCGTCACCGACTTCATCCAGTTCGGCATCGCCCTGGGCGGCTCGTTCGCGGCCGCGGTCTACGCGCTGCGGCACCCGGCCGTGGGTGGACTCGAGGGCCTGTTCTCGAAGATCGATACCAAGACGCTGGCCTTCGTGCCGGATCTGTCGGACTGGACCGTGGCGCTGCCCATCTTCATCGTGCCGCTCACCGTGCAATGGTGGTCCACGTGGTATCCGGGCGCTGAGCCCGGCGGTGGCAGTTACATCGCCCAGCGCATGCTGGCGGCCAAATCGGAACGCGACGCGATGGCCGGTACCCTCTTCTTCAACGTGGCGCATTACGCGCTGCGCCCATGGCCGTGGATCATCGTGGCCCTGGCCTCGATGCTGGTGTTCCCCGAGGTGGCCGACATCCGTCGCGCCCTGCCGCACGTCGACCCCGCGCTCGTGGGTCACGACATGGCCTACCCGGCCATGCTCACGTTCCTGCCGCCCGGCATGCTCGGCGTGATGGTGGCGGGGTTGCTCGCGGCCTACGTGTCCACCATCTCGACGCACCTCAATTGGGGCACGTCGTATCTCGTGCACGACCTGTATCGCCGCTTCCTCGAGCCCGACGCCACCGAGCGGCACTACGTGATGGCCGGGCGCCTCGTGACCGCACTGCTCATGATTGCGGCAGGACTGCTCACGCTGGTGCTGGAATCGGCCCGCGGCACCTTCAACTTGCTGCTGTCGATCGGCGCCGGCACCGGCCTGCTCTATCTGCTGCGCTGGTTCTGGTGGCGCATCAACGCGTGGAGCGAGATTGCGGCCATGGCGAGTTCGTTCGTGCTCGCCGTGGGGCTGCTCCTGCTCGAGCGCAACGGCGTGACCATTCCCTCGCATCTCTCGCTCATCGTCACGGTGGCGGTCACCACCGCCGTGTGGCTGGCGGCCACCTTCCTCACGCCGCCCACCGACGCGGCCACCCTGCGACGCTTCTACACGCTGGCGCGGCCGTCGGGCCCGGGCTGGACCGGGGTGCGGCGCGCCTGCGGCGACCTGGCGCCGTCCGAGGATCTGCACGCCGCCTTCGTGGGCTGGGCGGCCAGTTGCGTGTTCGTCTACAGCGCGCTCTTCGGCGTGGGTCTGCTGCTCATGGGCCGCACGTCGCAGGCGGTCATCGCGACGGTGCTGCTGGTCGCGAGCGGCGCGGTCATGTGGCGGTCGGTGTCGCGCATGTGGGCCCAATGATGGCCGTGGTGCTGGCGCGCGGCAGCGGCCGGCGCATGCAGCGGCCCGATGGGGGCGCGACGCTCAGCGCGGCGCAACAGGCGGCGGCCGACGCGGGCGCCAAGGTGCTGATGCCGGTGGGCGCCGGCACGCCCCGGCCCTTCCTGGACTACGCCCTGAGCGCCCTGGCCGACGCCGGTTGCACCGACGCCTGCCTGGTGGTGGCGCCCGACCACGAGGCGGTGCGCGCTCGCTACGCGCCAGACCGCTGCGCCCGCCTCCGCGTGCATTTCGCCGTGCAGGCCGAGCCGGGTGGCACCGCCGCCGCGGTGGCGGCAGCAGCACCCGTCGTTGGCACCCGGCCCTTCCTGGTCGTGAACGGCGACAATCTCTACCCGCCCGACGCCGTCGGCGCGCTGGTCGATCTCGACACCTGCGGCCTGTCGGCCTTTACGCGCGCCTCGCTGGTGCACGACAGCGGGTTCGATGTGGCCCGCGTGGCGCGCTTTGCCGCCGTGGAGGTGGACGAGCGTGGCTGGCTCACCGGGCTGCGCGAGAAGCCGCCAACCGCGGACCTGTCCGCGTCGGCGCTCGACACCCTCATCAGCCTGAACCTGTGGCGCTTCGACGCGTCCGTGCTGGCCGCGTGCCACGCCGTGGCGCCGTCGCCGCGCGGGGAGTACGAACTGCCCGACGCCGTCATGCTGGCGGTCGCGCACGGCACGCCGGTGCGCGTGCTCACGGCGAGCGGCCCGGTGCTGGATCTCACGAGCCGCGCCGACATCGGCGTGGTCAGTGCGCGGCTCGCGGCGCGGGAGCCGCGCCTGTGAAGGTGGCGGACCAGCTCGCATCGCTCGGCATGGCGGCCGACGACGCGGTGTCGCGCGCGGTGCACGTCGAGCGCGTGCGGGCGGCGTTTGCGGCGCAGGCGGGGGTGCCCGCCACCTGGTCGTGGTTCGTGCCCGGCCGCCTCGAGGTGTTCGGCAAGCACACCGACTACGGTGGTGGCCGCACCCTCGTGGCCGCCGTGCCGCGCGGCTTCGCCGTGGCCGCCGGACCCCGCCGCGACGGCCGCGTGCGGGTCAGAGACGTGCGCGCGGAGGTGGCCGCGGACATCGATCCGGCTGACGCGACGCGCACTTTCACCGGCTGGGCGTCGTACGTGCAGGTGGTCGCGCGCCGGCTGACCCAGAACTTTCCCGGCGCCGAGCTCGGCCTCGACCTCGTGTTCGCGAGCGATCTTCCGCGGGCCGCGGGCATGTCGAGTTCGAGCGCGCTGGTCGTAGGCGTAGCCACGGCCCTGGCAGCCCGGGCCGGCTTGGCCGAGCGCAGCGAATGGCAGGCCGCGCTTCATTCGACCGCAGACGTGGCGTCGTACTTCGGCTGCATCGAGAACGGCTTGGACTTCGGCGCCCTGCGCGGCACGGCCGGTGTCGGCACGCACGGCGGCAGCGAAGACCACACCGCCATCATGGCGTGCCGGGCCGGCCACGTCAGTCAGTTCCGGTTCATGCCGGCCACGCCCCTGGGCGCCACGCCGTTGCCGCCGCAATGGACCTTCGTGGTGGCGTCGAGCGGCGTGCACGCCGACAAGGCGGGCTCGGTGAAAGACCGCTTCAACCGGGCGGCCCTGTCGGCGCGGGCGCTGCTCGCGTGCTGGAACCGCGGTGAGACGGCCCCGGCCACCTCGCTGGCCCAAGCGCTCGCGCGGCCCGGCGCCCTCGAGGAATTGCGCGCGCGGGTGTCGGCGGCCCCCGCCGACGGGTTCACGCCCGAGGGGCTGCTCCGCCGTCTCGCGCACTTCGTAGCGGAGGATGGCCGTGTGCCCGACGCCGTTCGGGCCTGCGCTGATGCCGACGTGGCCGCGATCGGGCGCCTGTCCGACGCCTCGCAGCACGATGCCGAGGCGTTGCTCGAGAATCAGGTACCAGAGACGACCGCGCTCGTGGCGCTGGCCCGCGCCTGCGGGGCCTACGGCGCCACCAGCTTCGGCGCGGGCTTTGGCGGCAGCGCGTGGGCACTCGTGCACACCGCCGATGTCGAGGCCTTCGCTGCGGAGTGGCTCGCCGCCTACGCCCGTCGCTTCCCCGCGCGAGCCGGTGTCGAGTGGTTCGCCGCCCGTCCCTCGCCGGCGCTCGCCGAGGTGAGCACGGCGACGTAGTAGGATGCTCACGACCGCCCGCCGCATGCACGCCGATCTGCAGGAAGCCCTCGACTTCCATCACGCTGTTCTCGCCGAAGGTGCCCGTGCCCTCGTGGGCTACGACACGGCCAAGGCCGTGGCCAACGTGGTGCTGATGTCCGAGATTCCCACCACCTACGACAAGCGGTCGGAGCGGCAGGTGAATGCCGGCAACCTGCTCCTGCGCGGCGTGCCGGGCGTGGGCAAGACCTTCTTCGGCGTCATCCTGGCCGCCATCTCAGACGCGAAGTTCGCGCGCATCCAGGGCCGCGCCGATCTGCAGCCCACCGAAGTGGTGGGCTTCCAGATGATCAATCCCGCCACCGGTCAGCTCGTCACCGAGTTCGGGCCGATGGCCTCCGCCGAAGTGATCCTGCTCGACGAGATCAACCGCATCCCGCTCAAGAGTCAGAGCGCCTTCCTCGAGGGCCTGCAGGACCGCACCATCACGGTGGGCAAGGACACCTACGACCTGCCGGCCTTCAGCTTCGCCATCGCCACGATGAACCCGGTGGAGCTCGGCCAGGGCACGTTCCCGCTCTCGGAAGCCGCCACCGACCGCTTCGCGGCCATGGTGCAGATCGGCTATCTGCCGAAGGAGCAGGAAGAGAAGCTCGTCGACTTCGACTTCAAGCGCATGACGCTGCGCCCGTTGCTCACCAAGGAACGCATCATCCAGTTGCGCGGGTTGATCGGCGAGCGGGTGTTCCTGCACAAGAGTCTGGGCCGCTACGTGCAGCGGCTCGTGGGCGCCACCCGGCCCCGCGACCCGCAGACCGACTGGCTGGAACACTCGCCCTCGGCGCT
>Ga0163144_10004168_pt1 | contig 32707 bp, 10 predicted proteins | sample OliLak19BULKMAT1_FD_123175 | JGI IMG/M metagenome (GOLD analysis project Ga0163144, IMG submission 123175) | Freshwater microbial mat bacterial communities from Lake Vanda, McMurdo Dry Valleys, Antarctica - Oligotrophic Lake LV.19.BULKMAT1 | ecosystem: Environmental > Aquatic > Freshwater >... | reverse complement strand
CGATAAATTCCCGCCGAGAATTCTACGGGAATTCTAGCCTCTCACTCTAAGTCTTTTTATTTAATGCGGACTTTGGACTCCCGCGAGGGCTAGTTGGGCGCACGGTATCGAGTCTCAAAGGGCGAAAACCAGCTACGCTATTAGGACATTTAGGTGAAGCGTGCTGTCGAAGCACGTGGCTCGAGGGGGGCGCACCGGGGAGTTGCGCCCTCGGCCGATTATTTCGGTACATGACTCTGACCTAGAAAAATGTAAAAAAGACCCTCGACTGACAGGGTTCGAACCCGAGACCTCTCGACACTCAACCCAGTGTCTTACCAACTGCGCCAACCCGTCATGTGGCGTTTTAAGGTAACTTGCGCAGGAGTGATGAGTTACACAGCGAAGATATTTATTAAATCAAAATAAAAAGGGCTGCACACAATTTGTCAAGTTGGCCATGACGCACTCACTGGGTAATATATTATGTTCGAGGCATGGTGGCAGGATTTTCCAGTCTGCCCACCTCACATAAGCGGGAGCAATCATAATCTCTTCCACTGTGTTGGCTATATCATTTAAGTTATTGAAGCCGTGAGCTTGTAAGTCACAGTTTAGCCTACTCCCCGAGTGCAGTATTTGATCGACAATCTGCGTGTCTAAAACGGTGTGACGCTCATTATAGAGCGTCAACCCACAAAAGTGCAAGTGTGTCATGATAGTTTCAATGCTCAAGCTATTCATAACCCTTAATTCAGAATCAGTGTATCCCAACACATGTTCAGATAGAATATTATAGAATCTAGTTACACTATCTGCGCCACTCTGTGCATTGTACTTCAGCGAGCACGATGTGCGGCGGTGTGGGGTTTTACGGCTGCTGCAACCGTCATTTGTTTGGGGTGCTGATAGTTTACGTTTACGAGTAGGTTCAGAGCTGTTTGCGGTTTGTGCAAATATAACGGGTTTAAAATGCTGATTGGTGGAGGGTTTGGCAGTAGTCCGTGTTGGCTGCTGATCGTCTAATGAAAGATTGAGGCAACTGAAACTGATGTCGAGGGAATTACAAATGTGTTGGAATAACACGGATGTTAACCTTTTGGTTTCTAAATCACCCACGAGAATTTTGGTCTTTAAAGGTGTTTTATAAAGATCACGTGGTAAATTGACCTCCGAAGCTTCTTGTCCAGCAGTTATAACTGGGTCAGTGCAAATAACATTGTTACATGCGACATCTAAATTATCCCAATTGTTTTTCCAATGCAGATATATACTGGTCCTTTCAGTGTTTGATTGACAGGGATGGTTGGCCGACGGTGCTACAAATGTACCGCATTGTTTGGTGGTGGTGGCTGTGGCTGTGGCTGTGGTGGTGGTTGTGGCTGTGGCTGTGGCTGTGGCTGTTGTAACAGATGGATTAGAAGCAGAAGAGATGCTTCTAATCAAACCTTTTCTGAGTTGTGGAACTAAGGTGAATATTATCGCTGCCAACAACTGACTAATTATCACTGTTCCTTGCACTGAAGAAAGTTTTTTGGCGTGCGCGGTTTCGTACAACTCTATTACTTCTTGAATAGACGGACCAATGCAGAAGTAGGCTCTCAGTACTAATGCGTGGTTGGACAATGTCCCAGTGCTCCTATTTAAAAACTCCATTCTATCCTTTTGAAAGTAATAATAGAATTGGGAAGCTTCATTTTCGCGGTCCTCTTTAAGAGTAGCATCAAAGGTGTCGCAGTTGATGTGGTGATTGTGACCAATGCCATAGTATTTGCTCATATTGTACAATATTTCAGGATTTGCACTGTTCAACTCGAGTGAATGCATCCATTCTAACAGATTGATGACGAACTGCAGACAGGGGTGTCGTTTTACAGCGCGCACAGCAGCCTGCATAAGGTGTATATGAGTGTGTTGCCCTTGATGGATATTATCATCATCATCATTATCATCATGGGTTAAACTTGTGACATAGGCCGCAAAAATCTCATGTAATGGATTCTCCGACATTTCTGCCAAATTCAAAATGATTTTGTGTACAAACATGTCAGTGAAGCCGCTGTCGTTTAACTTCTGTTGATCATAGTCGACTGCTGCCACAAATGCATCATAGTTGATAAACTGTCCTTCCATGTAATTTACTTTTTTAAAGCACTGGCTTTTGTTGATTATACCTTTATCAGAAACAATCTGAATGGGACTTGGGCTGTCGACTTTACCACCTCCGGTCAAAAGGGGAAGCGGTAGTTTAATCAAATCTTGGCGCCTAGAGTACATTATATGAGTGTGCTTGGGTAACACGTCACTGATTTCGGGTATATCAGCTTGCTCTTCTAACCCGTCGGAAGTGTAGGATATCTCAGGGGAGAACTGGTTAAAAACAACGTATTCTGGAGTTTCCGGGAATACGGAAGATATTGGAGCTGCTGCATGAGCACAGTTTGCATTGTTATCATCATTTATCTGCATGTCGGGTTTTGATTGGACAGCAGTCTCTATACTCAAATGATCATAGTAAATAATCTGGTATCCACCATACCAAATGGGATCTTCAGCATCATTGATAGATTCAGTATTCATAGAATCATCCAGGGGGGTCTGCAGCTGAATATCTCCAGTAGATGTGTTGGTCTCGGGACGGACTAGTGTCTCAGATGAAATATTATGGGAGTTTCTGGCTTCCGTGTGAACTGTCTTAGTACTGTCAATAAATATCTGTGGTAGCTTGTACACCATTGGAACCAGAGCATTGTGGATAAATTGTTTGGATATCATCAGTTGTATTATAATTTCAGCAAGACTGTGACTGTGTTCAGCTTCATTATAATACAGCATGTTTGGGAATAACTCCAAGACATCGACAATATTGGGATTGCTGGCTATGAAATTCAGCAAACATTTGATGATTGGACTTGATGTGTATAATTCATCGTGTAAAGCTGATAATTTTGAACAGGCGTCACTCGATCTTTGGAAATATGACGAAATGCTGTCATTAATGGTACTGGCTGCGCGCCCAGAGACCGGAACAACACCAAAATGAGTATTTTGCATCGTGTTGACAAAAGCAAGTGTTTTGGTCACTTCTTCAACCTCCTGATCGCAGGGAGACTCTGTTTGATCTTGACAACCCACATTGTATTCTGTTTTTGAAAACTCTGACTGTTTGCGTTGGTAACGAGTAACCGAACCTTTGTATATTTGCAAAATGCCATGGAGATGCATAGTATAGGATTTGCGCGCGTTCGCATCATACAGATCGTGCCACACGCCGAAACTGTTCTTCTTTATGAAGATGCTCATAATATGGCACCGTTTGCATTGGCAAAGTACCTTAATATTATGATTCTGAATTAGGGAGCTTTCCGGAGCAGACGATATGACCAGCGGGACACTTACTGCTCGACTGGGTGGGCCTTGCGATACTGCGGCTGACTGCGAAGCTTTGGTTGAGCAAATATCCACCTCATATATGAATGACATTGATTTTGATCCCAGTTTGCTGATAATGTCATCAAATACTGCCACTCCATGGTTTCCAATGTATTCCGCTAATGAGGGTTTGGTATAGTTTGCTCTGGGCTCGGGCCTTTGTCTATTATCAGAATTATGACTTCGTTTGGCCCTTTTGTTGGACCAATTGGCTTCATCAACGCGCTTAGCCACATCTGACAACAGTGATAATTGCTTCTTGACGGCACTAAATGCATCGTCGACCATGGTCCATGTAATTTTATTGGAGTAAGGCGTCAAAACCCAATAATTTGGAACCATATACATGTTGTGTGTAACATTGTTGGACTTTAATTCAGACGAGTCGAACATTAAAGCTTCACGAGAGTGGAATGTATTACCTCCTCCCTGCTTGGCTTCGGTAGCTGATGACTGATTCTGATAAGTAGATTCGTGTTCTGGTCCTTGTCTGGGTTCGATACGGGACTCGGACTCTGTCTCGGATTCGAGATCGTCTGTAATGACACAGTCGGACACGGCGTCATTTGTACCGCAGAAATTAACACCCTCTGTCTCACCCCCGCGGGTTGCACCGATATCCGACAGAGTGCTCATCACTGAGTTAGCATCTGCATCAACTGCACCGGTGATGTTATTGTTGAGTATTTGGGCAGTATAAAACTGCAACAAATAATTCACATTGGATCGTACCAACCAAGTAACCGAGGAGGATGTAGACTTTACGTGTCGATTGGCCATGGGTATGTTCATATGGGGCATATTTGTGAGTGTTGTAACTCGATGACTGATTGCATGTTCTGACATATCGGCACAGTTAAACACATAGTTTAGCAGTTTTTCCACAAAATACAAGCTGTGTAGTCCCGGAGTCATAGCCATAGTACCCAATATATCATAGTATAAATTGAGCTTAGTTGAGTATTCTGTGTAAGCAAATAGTGAATAACGGGGGTTCTCCGCCGTTTCCTTTCCTTCCAGCAAGCCAAAATCCTTGGTAATGTAATTCATGAGAAAATTATAGATGTGTTGCCGAGGTTGTATATCACCTTGCCGACGAAGACATATTGTTGAATGAATCGACCGACGATGTACAGTTTGTACGTGTTCATCATCAGGTGATGCAACATCAACTATTGTAGTGAGCCATACTGCGGGTTCTGGGTTAGCTTTAGTAGCTGTCATCAATTCCTTCAAAGTTGCTCGTTTCACTGCCGGATAATAGATTTGGTCCAGAAACTGATTGTCTAGGACATGACCTGGATCATCGAGGCTTGTCGGACACATTGCATCAGAGGTTTTGTGAATCAACCCCATTAAGGATATAGTGCGAGTAGTTTCGGTCAGAGTGTTGTCAGATTGGGTTATAGCAGCTGGAATGGTCACCATGGGTCGAATTTTAATGTTGACATTGTCGGTCCCATCCTGTGTGTTGTGGTAATTGCTTCTTTGTGTAGCCGATTGAAAACATAGCGAGAAGACATAATCCTGAGCGAATAACTGTGATAATACGTTGAACTGTGGCCTGAGTAAACTCACATCCACATAGTTGGACTGCGTAAGCAATCCCATATGTTTGCTCAGTAATTCAAAAAAAACCATGACGGATTCTCGCGTTTGATCAGGACACGTGATGTTGTGGGTGTTGCTCAGGGCAGCAGTAATCAATTTGCGCCAAATAGTCTGCAGGTACGTTTCCCACCAAGCAAGTGAAGTAATAGTGAGTGTCTTGCGCAATAGTTGCAGGCGACTCGCCGTATTAACTTTGACGTATAACGGCGTGTAATGACAGTTCAATCGCTGAATAGCCATATTGAAACTCCAACTATTCGCGCTGACTGGACCCAGAAGGTGCGCGTTTAATGCTTGATCGCAAGCAGACAGCGACATATACAGTTTGGTGTGAGAAGCATGGATTGTAGCCCACTTGGGTGTTTTGAGATGCGTATTTTCTGTAGTGTCCGATAATGAGGGTGCAATAACTTTAATGTACGAATAGTCATTGAGTAAAGCTGTATATTTTTCTCGCCAATTCAAGTTGGAGTTTATGATACGTTGGCGCACACATGTCTTTATGTTACCCGAACGCGGTAATCGCAACAGGCGGTCTGATGGAATATGCTCCTGAAAATCCGCTGTGGCCCTACCATTATTCAATGCTGCTGTTGATGTTGATAATGGTTGATCACAAGGTACTGATTGTCTTGGTTTAGAATTAGGTTGGTGGTTGATACTTTTGGGGTAGAGTAGTCTGTCCATAATTTCCAAAAGATTTAGTCGGAACGTGTAGCGCGCAAGTATCAATACCTCTTTGGAAGCAAGAACATTAGCGTTGTTTAAGCCACTGGCAGGTATAGTATGCGCAAAATTGGAAATGTATAATAGTCCTGTGACTAATACGCGATCGGTATTCAAACCAAAGGGAAGACGCGACTCTTGGGTATTGCACCTGAAATACGAGATGGATTCATTAGATGCAAGGGCGTAAAGTTCATAGTAATTCTCAACAGGACTAGAATTCATAGTTCGGATCGAGTCGTGTCGTTTAGTGTCAGCAGCACATGACGCCATGGCATCCATAGAAACAGGGTCGTCCGATAATTGTACCAGCGAAATGACGTGGTTAAACGCATTGTTTGCGGTGATAACATTGATTGCCATAGGTTCTGTCAATGTCGTAGTATAATTACTCTGGTCAAACCCGTCCAATCCAAAAGTCAGTATGTAAGACGCCGAATATTTGACCATCCAAGAAAGATCGTGGTGTTTTGGATTACTCAATTGTTTGTACAATGTGGTGCTGTTGCCGCAACAGACTTGTATGTAATGCAACTTGCTACAAATGAATCGGGCATAATTAAACAACGCTGCCACTTTCAAGTATGCAATTGAACTGTCAACGGAATATGACTGGTTGAGCAAACTTTGTTGTTGTTGTTGCTTAGCAACGATCAGTGGCGGTGGTTCGCTCAACATGATTATAGTGTCAGTGGCTGGCGTTCTGACGGTGCTGGCAGTTGATTTTTGTGTATTGTTGTTGGGATACAATGCGTTAGGTTGACCACCAAGATGTGGCCTCGCATCAATGAATGCGTTCGAAGCCGAGTGTAACATGACATACTTGTGCGACATGGTCACTTGTTTTTCCACCTGGCATGCATCCATCGATTGGTTGGTATGGTTGTGACAGGGATCGGTAACGTCCATCACCGGATTTAAAAAATCAGCCTGATTGGTCACGATAGGCTCCAATTTTATCAAGCGCATTCTATTAGCCAATAAGGCCTCTGAGCCACATTCTTCGGAATACCTCACACAGTTTATAAGGTAGTCTTCTGTTTCACGAATCACTTCATGATTGAGACTGTTGAAATAGAGAGTCAACCACTGCCACACGAGGAAATCGAGTACTGTAGAGCTGTTCCCGTCTCCAGCTGTGACTGTAGCTTGAATGAAGGCAGGGGGGACACAGACGGGATCGCAAGTGCATAAAGTGATTGAACCCCATCTCAAAACCAAAGGAAAGCCACTGATGGGAGGAAACAATAAACACCCATGATCCGACTTGAGTATTTGGTCAGCAATGTAATCTTCGAACTCCTTTTCGATCAAGGTGTTGCTGAGCTTACTGACAGATGCCCATACTACTCTTTTAGCAACGGAAAATAAGCAATTCAACAGCGAATAAGTTCCGTCGATTTGTTGGCTTAAAGGCATGCTTCGCAGGACTTGGGTGAAACTGGGTAAGGGTAACACTGATAAATCACCAATGTCCAGCTCTCCATACAACCCATTAGACACCGAACCGTGTGTCGTCTTTCGATTGTTGGACATTGGTTTGTCGGAGTCGTGGGCTACCTTGGTGATCCAAGCAATTAAAACCAAAATAACTGAACTGATGAAAACCAAACCCTATAAACAGTTAAATATAAATTGTTAAAATAAAACGGCATGGTATGTAGTCAAAAGAAATTATCACAAATAACCAGCCACTTCCATAATATAGCAAAACTCTGCAAATAAAACGCCACCGCAGTCGGTAGTTCTATAAAAACGCCACTATGGGCACTTTTCTACAAATAAAACACCACCACCATTACTACAAATAAAACGCCACTATAGGCACTTTTCTACAAATAAAACGCCACCATTTCTACAAATAAAACGCCACGGCAGGCACTTTCTACAAATAAAACGCCCCCATGGGCACTAAACGCCACGATACGCACTTTTCTACAAATAAAACGCCCCCATAGGCACTAAACGCCACGATACGCACTTTTCTACAAATAAAACGCCACCAAACTTTGACTAAAGTTATTCTTTATTTTACTTTTGATTTGACAGAAGTTGACTGGGATGTAAGAATTTACTCTTTAATGAGGGTTGATCAAATAATATGAGGGTTGATCAAATAATATTATGTACTTGTCCCAATTGACCATAGGCCAATGTTTACATAATGCAGTGAACCTGAAGTGCCTAAAACGAGTAATTTTAGTAGCTATATCCCAATCTGATAAACTGAACACTTCAAATGACAAGAAAAAATCAAAGAGTGTTCGAACAGAGTCCAAGTGCGGAATGTAGTTGTAATCTGATGATTTAGTATACCAACCCTCTTCGTAACCCTCTTCGTCATCGTTAATAGATTTCATGACAGTATCAATAAACTTTAGCCGATTGAGTTTCTGTTCATTATTCAAAGTTTCATATGGATGTTTGAGGTTCAACATGACGTCCTCCTTCAAACGAAACAAAAACAAGGTCAACCTTTTGGACTTTGATCGATCTGTCAACTTATATAACATAGTCCCTATGTTAGAACTGTTACCATCAGCCACCAGAAACTTGGCCAATGACTTTTCTGTAAACCATTTTTCGATGATATACCTGGCTAATGCTTCCTCTTTGCAAGTAGAAAAATATTTGAATACTAATAAACGCAATGTGATCCCTCCTGCAGTTGCCCATTCATTTGGGGAAACAGGCATTGGTTCAAACTCTAAATCTTCTGCATCTGCATCTGTATCATATTTTATATTCATTCTATCCATCAATCTCTCAATATTTATAGCAAAATATTTGGCAATATTTGATAGTTTCATCAAAAAGAAAACTGAATTTATCAAGTCACCATCAAGGGCAGTTTCCAGGAGGTTTTTAATGGTGGATTTGAACCAATTATAATTGTTCTCACCATCACTCAAAACCTCCATTACGTAGAATAAAACTATACTATTGGCACCACCAGTCTTAGCTGAGTATATAACATCCATGAACCAGTCCGGCTTATTGGCCATTATACAAGCTTCAAAAAATGAACCAGGATTTAAATTTCCCATGCGCGTGTGAATAGTTGAACGTCGTAGGAGAATATTTAAATTTCGTCTTGTCATCCTTTCTGCAGACATCAAATCAGTGTGGATTAGTTCGGGATGGGCGCTGCCACCGTTGTAAGGGTTATGCTTACGGAACCATACCCATGGCATATAATTAATACTGTGTGTTTTTTCATCATTATGTTGGTAAACTGGGTTCCTTATTGATAACCCATGACATTTTGGACAATTATGCTGTGGGAAATGCGCAAAAATAAAAGAACATTCGGAGATATAAACATCATCATCAGTATCATCAGCATCATCAGCAACATCAGCAACATTATCATTATTAGATTTAAACTGCAGATACTGCATTACATATTCAATGATGGGCCAATTACCTGCTATCAAAGCATGTTCTAACATGAAAGATTTGGATACATTGGGTCTATCCAAAAGCCATTTTACGCTCTTAATCTGATTCGTTCTAATTGCCGCAGTGAGTAAATAATATTTACTTTTAAATTGTTGTTCTGTAATCGTCGAATCCCTTTCATCATCATCATCATCATCATCATCATCATCATCATCATCATCAGTCTGCAGTTCATTATAAACATTATTAAGCAAAAGCTTTCTGTAGTTTCTCTCATCCAAATCCACATTTGCAATTGTTTTATTGCACTTACTAATGAGTGTTTCCAGGTGGTCCAAAAAAACCACTTTACCTAAACAAACAGCATGAAGCAATAATTTTCTTAAAACCCAAATTCTATTTACAACCCAAGTACTATCATCAGTATTTTCATTCTCTGTGGCTTTAACCGTCGACGTTATCGTGTCTTTAAATATACTGTCAATATATTTGAACATATCCAAATTGTCTAATTCCAGTGTGGTAGATAACATTCTTCTATGTTCTGCAGGTTTTAGGTATCGCAGTTCGTGAATATACCAGATATCGCCAAATAATTTAACCAATCTTAGGTCATTACTTATAATGAGCTTCTCAAATTTATCAGCAAGGATAGTACTCATAATAAATGAGAACTCATCGCGGCTTTTATACAAATCTATTTGTCCAACAGCGAAATCGTAAGTACCCACATTTATAATTCCCAATATTATATTTTTATATATGGATAGATTATGATCTTCACCTCTGGATGTTAAATATGCCAGTACATAAGATTCTATAGTGTTTTCTGTGTAGTCAAATGATAAAGAATTACATGTCAAATGCAAAACTGCTTCAATTAACCCCGTATTGCCCAATAAATACAACATGTCAACAGATCTAACTAATACCACAATAAGCTTATCATGTTGTTTTCTCTGGTATGTTCTTGAAATATCATCATTACTACTGTATTTTTCTGATTGAATTATCAACTTGGAGTATTTCAACATTTCACCAAACAACGCAACTATTAAATTGCAAATTACAGGCTCTGCCGGTTTTTTTGTCAGGGAAACCCGTTTCCCTGCGTTTTGCAGAGTAGTCAAAAGTATGTTTCTAAAAAAACGATATATTCGAAAGGGCCTGTAATGTTTATATAGGTGGCGATATTGATAACTTAAAGACTCGTCAAAATTGACATCATCATGTAGACCATTGAGGGAGCTGTATATTATAGATAATTTCTGTGTCAGATATATAAAACTATTATATTTCAGTTGAGTAGTGGCCATAAAAAGTAGTGGCCATATGGATCCTATTTGTGTTTTGAAATGACCATCACGACTCAGACCGATAGATTCAAATGTTGTGTAGCTATGCTTATTAATAAGATCATGCATACATTGATAATTGAAATCCACGATATAACCCTGATTATTGGCAGTTCGTGCAAGTGGTGATGTTATTTGTAAAAGACGTGTATCCGTTGTGTCAGCTGTATGTAATTGTCTATTCAATCTCTGGATAACTACATCAATCAATTCCGGGCGGTCGCCAAGTATTGGATAAGTCATCCAATCATAAGGGAGATTCATTATAGAGACTTCATTTAACTGCTGCTCGGTGCCTCCACATAAAACTTGAATTAAAAACAAGTCCAAGTCCACATTACCATACAACGACGACAGGGATTCATCATACAGCGACAACATTGTGTTAGTCATATCATACGTCTGGATTCCAATGTGGTCTGGATTCCAAAATCTACGCTTCATGCGGTACAACTCCAAGTTATCTGGATAAATGGGTAAACTTAACATGTACTTATTATCTTTAGCTCTTTTAATAGGGTCCACCATTAGCCTTTCTCTGAACACCTTGGAGACTGAACTTAACATGATCAAATCAATATCATCGACACTAGATACAATCTGAGCCCATATTTCCTCAGGAACTTCATAGCAAATACGACAAGATTGGTCATCAACTAAAGCCGCTTTGGTTTTTTCAACTCCAGCTTCAACTCCAGCTATTCGTGGTTTTTTTACCGGGGCTTCAATATCATCAATTGACTTATCAGTTGAAGCGGTTTCTTTTGATCTTTTTCGTTTGTTGTCAGTATTATTTGTTTCAACTGCCGTTATATTGGGGTTGGGGTTGGGGTTGGGGTTGGGGTTGGGGTTGGTGTTGGTGTTGTTTTTATTGCGACCATTCAGATTTTCAGGATTTGAACCATTTGGGCTGGAAGTTAAATCAACAAGAGAATTGGCTTTCTTTTTTTCCAGAGTAGGATTCTGTTCCAGAGTAGGATTATTGGCTCTGGCTGTTTCCCCATTGGAATCAGAATAGGGTTCCAATGCAGTACTGAATGCTTGCACGTTGTCACATTTCAATTTAGTGTAGTATATACCAGTGATGCTGCCTGTCCGAATATGAAAATAGGTTTCTTCATTATCCAGAGATATACTTTGCAAGGGGGAGAGTTTGGTGTTAACGTAACTGTTTTCTAGGATTTGTATGTTGGCCCAATTGGAATAGAGTGGATACCCTTCATACCAACGATGTATGTTTTTTGGATTAATTAGACTTTTACTATGTTTGGAATGATCAGGTTTGAGGCTGCAAAGAGAGTTTGTATCATTGTATAGTATCCAATGATGGGTTTGGTTTAGTGGATTTGTGACATTGAATGTTTCATCTTCAATATTGAATAATTGAGTATTTGTAGTTTTGTGTCCATTTGAATAATTACCAAACGATTTGGGCATCAACACGTGTGTAATAAAGTGTGCACCCAAATTGACTATAATTGCAGTGGGAATATATATAGACCCATTAACATAACATGGTAAACGCGTAACATATCTAAACATATGATTTTGTGGGAATTGTACAAGGAAGATATCATGTAAACCAACTCCATGTGTGTTATTTGTCAAATGAGTTTTAATATATTTATTCAAAGCTGCAGTCAAAATGGCCGATGAATAATAAGTGAGTGTGTTGATATTAGTGTCAAATGATTTTGAAGTGTAATGTACTACCAGTTGAGTGCAAGTATTACCCTTGTTAGTTATGCCCATAGTCCATAGAGGCATAGGCTTTAGAGTTACCTTTTTACTCATTGACTTTCTAATCCCCTCAATATGATCCCTGTCAATAGTTTGAGAAGTATCATACACAATACAGTGATCTACGAAATTGTGTTGTTGTGATCGTAGATTTACAAAATCAAAAGCAGTTTTTATTGATTTATAGTTCATTGCATGTTCTAGGCCAGTCTGCATTGAGATCCAATCCTGCAATTGTCGATTGTAAGCATAAAAGTGATAGAATGCATGTCTAACAAACCGCAGCATTACACCGTATTGGGTGGTTAAATGATCCACAGTAATATGATTCGGAAAGTTAGGATGGACGTTTCCCTTAAATCCTGTATGTGTTGCGATGTACAGAAATTTGATATAGCGCAAATAACAGTGGTTTAAGGAGTCTGTGTTTTCTGAGTCCATATCAGTAATGTATTCGGCCGTTGGAAAAACCATGTTACTGTCAAATAACCGGTCAATACCAATTGTTCTAGTTGTAAAAACCTTAAGATACAGGCTATCGTTAGAATATGTATCACCCATTTGCAAATTCGCCCATTTACACGCTATATATACTGCAATCACAGGGTTGTTCAACTTCTTTTCTTTATTCTTTTCTTTATAACATACTGTACAAAATGCCCAAACGTGATTTCTGTAAACGGAAATAAACTTTGTCAATGCTAGGTCTGATTTTGGTGGCACTGCTGTGAGTCTATCTAACAAAGGTAAATCCATAAACTCCGATTCGCTTTGAACTTTTGAAGAATTCAACAAATCCACATTATAGTCTTTCAAAAAGTCTGATGGGCTTTGATATTTAACCAGTAGTATGCTGGCCAATTGGGAGACATTATCAGAATCAAATGCGCAGGACATGATTATATCGGATTTTAGGTATTTACCGTCGATCTTCATAGAATCTATATATGATGTAACTTCTGCACTGTAAGCTGCCCAAGTTGTATTTTGACTTTTGAGAAAATCATTAGTTATGTCTGTTGTGTATAATAGGTCGTTGACAACCTTCTTTCTTATTGTAAGTATGTTACTTAAAAATACTGGAGTGTTTTCATGTTTTTTTGAAAGAGCGTAGCTGAACACCTTATCAGAATCTGCGACATCAGTTGTTTTAATGCGTTTAGACGAGTCTCTGTCGAGAACATTAGATGGGCGTCGCTTGGTATCCATTGAAAATATGTTGGTTGTACTTTAAACAATGTAGCTGTGTGTTTCCATAGGTTGCACCAGTTCAATGAATATTAGATTGTATAGATACTTATAATATTAAAATATTATTTCATTATCTGTGGGTTATGGATGATCATAAATAGCTAGCAGGGCTATTTGATAAGTGGTTAATTAAGAGTGTTGGGTATGTTATGGGAGCTCATATGTGTAGATATTTACTTCCACTTAGTAGCCTATATTACATTTACACCTCATGCTTGATAATAATAACACAGTGACTATTGTGTTTTATACTCCTGAATCTGAGAAACTAGAGTCTGAAGCATATGTGGAATCTATGTCTAGAGTTTCACGATTGGGAAGAGAATTGTCTCACATATTCAATACCATAAACTCTCAATGCACCACTGCAACAGTTGCTTGGAACTCCCAAACACATCACCTCGGTCTCTTACCTAATAATTTCACATCTGACCATGTATCTCCGACCGTTGCAACATCGGAACATGATCCTATATTCACGCAAAGCGAGTCTAATTGCCTATTCTCGTGCGCGTTAAATACACAACCTACATCGTCAAATACGATCGTTGTTGAATCAGATACACGGCCGACACCTGAAGTTTGTGATATGAAAATATCACCGAATATATTGAATAACTTTCGGCCTTTGAAGTATGACCGCGCTCAAGCACCTCCCTCAAAAATAGCCCTTGACACAAAGAGTAGGACTGAATGGAATCGGGACACAGTTCAGTCCAACCTGCATGTTTACAAGCCTAATTACTCTCATGTGGAGATTATCATAGACAATTGCACATATAGTATCAGATGGGGAGAGTGTATTAGCAAATATCCGTGCAAACCTTATGAATCTGTCCAGAATGCCTACACGGTATTGTCTTTGTCACTGAGCTATAAGGCCTATGGTCGTCTCAAACGATACTGTGATACTGCATTTGATGATATCGACGGGTTCAACTACTATGGCCTCTATTTCAATTTTTTGACACCCGAATGGATCAGGCGACGCGTCTGCGAAAACGGACACAGTTATTGGAACAAGAAGGCGGTATTTTGCTCGGAGTTTTTGACGCGAGCCCTATGTTATGCCGGCATTTTCAACGATTTGTATCATCAGCATCATCAAAATCTACACGTTCAAAGCGAAAATGGGGCTGTAATCAATTCTAGTTATTATGGCGGTCACTACGCTGATAGCAACTTAGCAAGTGGAGGGGATGATCTTGTCATACAGACATCAACTGAAATGAATTTGGTCATGGACCCAGACTTACTGAAGCTGTTAAGTATGGATAAGTACGGGGGTATATGGTTAGATCCAGCATGCACGTCACCCAATATGTTATATATAGCACTTCTGGTGAGAAAGCTCATTAGTTTAACCAAAAGTGGAGACAGTGTGACACCGTCGTCCCCATTCAGTGGCCCTATCTATTATCATATCAGAGACGACTTAGTGCCGTGTTACAAGTAAATACTTTTAGAGTGTGAACAGGCGAACTTTATTCCAAAATAACAACATGCATTTATTAAGGAAATGTAACTTTAGAACAATCAGCTAATTCTGTATGCCATACTACTATGTCAACAAGCCAATTATAAAGAAAACACTCGGCTCGGTCACATGTATATTTCGTACAGGTGTCAATATTGGGCGATACCAAAGTACCAGCATTTCTGTAGTGTACATAGATTTGTTTTTCAAGGGTCGTCCTTTGAACACTATGGTCCGTCAGTTCATCTCCCAAACACGTGGCAATCAGCGATATAACCGGAGGCACAGATAATTGATATGGTTGCAGTAATGTACCTGGTTCAACAATTGGTATATTCTTGGATAAAGAATGTAAGCAAACACTATCACTTTTAACCGGCAATTTGGAGTAATACTGGTGCATGTACTCATTGTAACTAGCGTACTTGGTGATATCCTTTAAATTAGGCAAAGGTGCAGGCCGGGCGTTCTGGGTGTCAAAATCATGTTGCGTGTGTTCACTACTTAAATTATCATCGTATTTTGTTGTGTAAAAGGTGGGGCTTCTTTCATCGGCAATAAATGATATGACTGGACTCTGCGGGCAAATAGTATGCCAGAATGTTTGGTACTGCTTCACATTGTTGGAAGCAGGTCCTAGTTCTTTCATACTGCTGTAATCCCGGTACACTGACGCGGTAGGAAACCAATTGGCAAGCGGGGACATAGGTTGATTGTAGTTGCATATTCTGGCGTTTAACTGAACGTAGTTTATCATCTTAGCAAAAGACTTAATGTCACATTTCAGTGCAAACGCGTAATTCAAACAGTCCTTGATGATGTGCTGAATTGGACAATGTAATTTCTTGACTAGGTCGTTTGTCAAGGTGTTCAATTCATGATCTTGAGCCCCTTGAGCAACATTTAACACTATGCTGATAGGGAGTCCCAAGAATGAAGGATTGTGTGCTATATACATCATTTCATTAGTTGCAGTATTTGCGGCCAGTACCATTTCTTGCTTATACAATAATACCATTTGGTCTTTGAACGTTTTAACAAAGTTTGAACCAACCATTGAATCAGTGTAATCATTTAACCCCCCAGTTGTATCTTCATTGAATATGGAACCGGAATTCAGCGCAAATTCTCTCACTAATGCTTCTTCCAATTGCTCAACTATAGCTTCGCTGCTGGATAGTAATATATTACTTCGTATTACCCAAATGGAACCCATGATGTTGTGATTCAAAGGGAGCCCTTCAAGATAGGTAGTTGTACCCTCGGTGTTGTGATTTGTTCCATCTGAGACATGCAAAGGTACCAAATGGTCAGCTAAACCATACAGTGGGTTGGTAACAGCATTGGGTTCATCTGGTGTCTTGTCAACACTTCCGTAAATGTCACCCATTTCCACTAATTCCACGTTCAAAGTTGTGGCCTGGCAGTCCTGGTGATTATAACGATGTCCAGGAATGACGAACTTCCGTAAGGTGTCATTCAACTGAGTAACCCTGGGTTTGTCAGACCGCCTATTATAACAATATGCTTTGGTAGGTTCATATATACCACTTAGTTTATCAATCAAAACACTTTTTCCCGAGCGACACTGTCCAAAAATCAAAAACTTGCCATTTAAAACAGGCAACTGGGATGTCTTTGGGTCTTGGTTCATATGTGATAATATATATATATTATTGCATGATATGGTGAATAAAACACTGCATTTATGCAAAATATCACTAACCTAATAAAACACCCCTGCTGCTCCAATAATAAAAACAAAACGCCTTTATACTTATACATTGCTCATTAATTCAACTGCGTGCTGAGTAATTAAAACAACAACAACAATGGTGGTGGTGACGACAATTATAGTTTAACCTTTGTTTATTCTACTTGGCTGTCTTGGATGCAGCTTTCACAGTGTTAGAGATAGTTTTTGGAGTCAGGGACTGACACAATTTGTGTAATTCAACAGTCAGGCTCCCTACCCTCGGTTGCTTGATGGGAACAGTAAATACTGGAGTCAATCCAATTGGTATTTCCACGTCCTTAATGTAGTCGGAGATAAAAGGGTCAACCTTACAACCCGCGGCTAAATCAACAATGTCAATGTTGCGGGGTTCGTAGGTGCGACCCAATGCCGCCAAAATAGCATCTTTGTTCCAAAAACACTTGGCAGTCGCTGGTGAGTGTGGAGCATCTTTGACGCGAAATACTTTGTAGTGCCGATTGTTGGATTTGGAGTTGATAAGTTTCTGAATGCCCCGGTTTAATTTGGGTCTCAGCACTGTCTTCAACAAATGTTTAAAATAAAACTCAATTTGTGCGCTGTACATGCGAGGAATGGCAGCTGACTTTTTCACCTTGATGCCTATTTCCTTACTCATGCGTTTCTTTGTTTGTGTAAATATGCGGCCCGTGAAAGCGTAGGTGGGAGTCACTTCCTTTCTTATAATTTCCAAACAATCTACGTCCATTACTTCGGTAATCACATTGGGGGTAGGAGTGGATATAAAGGCGTCTGTTGACGCAATCCCGGAAATGGATAAGTCAGATTGCGACTTGCTCTTTCCGGCTGGTTTCTCAGAGATAGACCGACTATCCAAACCTATAGTTTCAATAGCTCCCTGAGTCAATAACTCGGAGGACGAGTCTGACGATTCGGACGATTCGGACGAGTCGGACGAGTCGGATGAGTCAGATGACATTGACTTATCCTCCATGGGTAGTGATGGAACTGATAATATGACACGCGCAATTTCGGATTGGGAGAGTTGTGTTGAAAGGGGGCCTGACATGTTTATTAAAAATAAACACAGCCTTTATTATATATTAATGTATCAACTCAATATATTAAACGCCCAAAGTCAGCTAAACATGTTTAAATATTAATTCTAGAAGGTATAACAGTCATTTATCTAACACAACTGGGAATTACAATGCACATTGAGTGTCTGACACTTGATGCTCTTCCTTCAGTTAATCAACTCAATTAGCTGAATATAAAGGTAAACCGCCACAATATCAAGTCGGAAGAGAGTGTTTCCAAGTCCACTAGGAGGTGTAAACGGCAATCTGTTGCCTCAGTCTGTATACCGCGCAGCACTACTGATTTCAAAAGCTGCAAATGGTTTGGAATAATGTAGGCATTATCCATAAATAACAACAACCTATTCTTACTTTGCTTGTTTGTACTATATCTATTTATGTGTTGAAGGGAACTCTTCAAGTCGTTTATCCATTGTATAAGTAAACTGGCTCCAGTATGCAGCGGCTGTCGTGTATCGTGTCTTATAACATTGTAGCTATCATGAGCACTTGTATTGGTGAACCTAACTTTAGTATAATCGGGGTGATCAGAAGCTTTCTGTACAGCATCTAAGTCCGACATCCATGTAGAATCTGAAACCGTTGACAGAGAGATGGAGGGACCAAGTCGCTGACATTTAATCTTCCTGGCTCGAATGCGCTTCTTGCATTCATTTCTGCAAGTATGATAAATAAAGTCTGAAATTTCACGACAACCAAAATTCACGCTTGAACATAGTGATCCTGGCCGAATTAGGCCTACCGACGGGGTGTACTTGGATTGGTTCTTGGAATCAGTCAGCTGTGAGTATGGGAATCCCTGTGGTACCAACATTGCACCTTCGCTCTTGTAGGCCAACTGACGATGTGAAACACCGCGCATAAAAGGTGCCCCTGCAGTTGGCGATAATTGCCGTCTGGCATAGGTAAAGGTGGCCATTCGGTGGTTCTCCAGAAAGTCCAGAGTGATGCCAAACAGGGATGTCTTGTAAAAATTAGAATAAGCCTTTTTGGCGTAGATGGGGGACTTTGTCACTTCTGACAAAACATCGTCTGAAAACAACGCCGTTTTGAATCCATTCATGGTACACGGATCTGGCACTTCATCGAACGGCATCAGCATCGACGTACCTTCCATACATAGAACAGGACAGGCGTCATTGTCGGCATCTGCTGAATGGGTATGATAAAAACAACAATTCATACTACCGCCAGTAACCTTCTGTGCAGTGCTAAACGGACAAGGAGATATACCAACACTATTGTATGCTCTGTTGACGCAGCGTTCGAAGTAGGACTTTGGGAGTAATTTGACTGCAGCATGTGCTGAATTCATAGCTTTGATGTCATGCTCATAATTGCCCCATGCCATTGCGGGCGAGTAATTACCGTAGCGTTGATAATTGGGTGCCCCAGCTGCTGCAGAACCATTTACCCCTTCAAACTTTGAATTGCCGTCGCCGGCGGATACCTTTTGGCGAGGTAAATAAACACCCTCAATGTTGAAAAACAGTATGTAATTGCAAGCCAAAAGACGGCGCATCTCCTTCAAAACGGCATGTTCAGATATGACTTTATTTATCCGCGGATTAACCCAACTATCCACCACAAAAGCTCTGTATATTTGGGCGTTACCGAGAGCTAGATCGTCACAGTCCCCACACATTGAACGTAGACTGTTCCAAAACTGTTCTATTTCAATGCGACCATCGACACCGGCACTCTTCACATCATAAGGTACAACCCTGGGTAAATAGTAGTCAGTAATATATTCCAATGCCTGTGTGTAAATGCACAACATTTGCGCAGCATCGGCCACCTTACGGGCTTTGGGATAGGTGCTACTTTGGAATAAGGCAGTATATTCTTCAATGGTCACTGCTTTCCGTTCGGTTAGTACCCGTAATAGATTTTCCCAAATGCATGCACTCACACTCAAGGGTTGACACATTAAATAAGACATGAATGGTAAGTATGTTTGTGTTTCAGCGTCGTTACGCAAACTGGCTAGGTCTGACATTTCAACAAGCGTTCTGTTCATCTCCGTATTGGCTTTTAGAAACACACCAGTTACAGTGTCTCGACGACCATGCGGTCCAACTCTGTTCAACAACGAGTCGCAATAGGATAACTGATTGCAAGTCTTTAAACCCAGAGTGTTGTGCCGGAAAGCCTCAGTGTTGACATATACTGTTGAAGTCGCCTGGTTATCGAACCGAGATCCCACTTTGCCCAGTTTTGATGAATTCACATTGAAGGATGAGTTTGTATTGTAGCCTATTAGTCCTTGTTCATCATTATCTGGCGTTTGTGGCTCACGAGCCCCACAAGGAATGAAATAGGAAGAACTGTAGTCGTTGAATGCTTCCCACACACATGTATCCATGGGCGCCCAAGGGGCCCGCATATTTTTGGCCCGCTTTTCCATAATTTCCACAATCTTTAAGTTGTCTTGCAACATTCTTTGATATTCTGAGTAATTTTTTGCGAGTTCTTGTTTAAAAGAGTCTCGCGCACAAGCCTGTGTTGCCAATACCTCAGTATTGACTTTGTAAGGTCCATTATCATTATAATTATAACTATTCAACGTTGGTAAGGGTAGTTGTTCATAATTTCTATGAGTGTGTGACCGTAATTTGGACTGTGTTGACTCGCTGGTGTTATTAGTATTATTACCACACATGGTTAGATCATTGAACCGCTTGCATAGTACTTGGTGGGTTTGATGCAGCAATTGATCATCATGCACCTCGAAATTAAATAGCTTCCCGAACACTGCAGAACCACATGTGACATTGACGCACTGGTTCTTGTTGTTGTTATCGGTACTAAGTGTGGCTGCGTTTGTATTCATTCCCAACCTTTTAGACACCCAGAGAAACGCCGATTCTGGCAGATTCTGATTTAAATCCAACGTGGTTTGAGAAATCACCGGTTTATTACAACATATCATGTGTAGGGTCCATTTAGGAGTGCATGATAACCAACGTTGGTAATCATTTCGTTTAATGTCACCCAAGCCTATGCCAAGAATGCCAGTGAGGCGATCAGATTTGGCCACACTGTAGCCGCTATTATATACTTTACGAAATGTAAAGACCGAAATGTCAGAATTAGCTTCGCTCATCAGTCGGTTGGCAATCAACTCCGATAAACATACATAGGCAGCCCCACCATCCCGCCAGCATTGTCGGCCAAAATCGTTTTGGATGGAACAAGCTAAATTGATGGTCAACGCTGCATGGTTGGGTACTACTAATTTTGCAGAATTGAGTTTCTGAGGACATTTCAAATGTAAAATCACTTCAATAACCTGTACGCGCCGACCATCCAGATCATAAACACATTTGTCGGCGGCAGTATCAGCAGTAGTATTGACACTGCTGGGTAAACTCCCACTCTTTCCACTATTCTGTGAAGCAGTCGGTTGACTTACTACTACATCGGCTTCAGCTTGGCCACTGGGTTCAAAGTGTGAGCTCCCAGTGCAACAAAGTCTCACTGGGTAATCCAGCGGGTTACCGGCATGTATATATATCAACTTTACGGCCAATGTTAATTTGTAGCAGTCATTGTCCATCTTACAATATGTATTCTATCATCACCCACATATAATGGTCAATAACTCAATGAACTTAATCTAGCAAATACAAAATACAAACTTAATCTAGCAAATACAAAAACAAATAGCAATTAAGCTTAACTTACTTAAAAACATTCATTAAAGTTAGCTACTATTTTATGCAACTATAAAAATATAGGTTTATAAACCGACCAGCAATGATTTATTTACTAAAGGGTAGGTGGTGTTTACTGCACACTCTAGATGCTTGTTGCAGTGCTGACTATTTTGTCCCTGACTACACTTATTTGTTCAACTGTACTGGAGGATCGACGACTATGTTGGGTGGGCACAACTGACGCAGAATCTGATATTTATCCCCCAGCCATAACCAATTGTAGTGGCGATAAACACATGTGTTTTAGAAGATGGCGTGCTGAACTACAAACATATGAATTCAATTGTGCCAATATGGACGACTGTCAATCTGCCCTTTTTGAAAACCAACTGCAATTGACAAACCACCCAGACACCTTTAAACATTTTTCGATCACCCATTTCGCCTTCTGTTGCGATTCTGATTTGTGCAACTTTCCACCAAATGAGCCAAACAACCTACTGAATACAGACAATGATACTGACTTGGTTGGAGATCCTGCGGTGCTTGATCCCGATGGTGTCAGCGGAGCAACATCGATAGATGACAAAGGTCCAATTATATTGTTAAATGTGCTCATTGTGGTGCTGTTTATTGCCTTTTACACGATTTGATGTTTATAGTTAATTGAAGTTAAGTTGTTCATTTACTAGTCATTCATTATCAAAAAATAAACAAAATAAATAGTTTCAAAAAATGTGGTTATTTGTACTGTTAAGCTTTGAGTTGTATTCCTGTATAGTATGCGATCCACGGAAGTGAACCTGTGATGAGATTTCCAATGGGGCAACAGATGGGGCAACAGTCGTCATTTGAGCTTCCTTTGGTGGTTGTCTGCGAACTTCCCGTTCCAGTTCCCGTTCCCGCTCCCGCTCCCGCTGCTGTTGCATTGTCCCATTGGAAGCTGATCCTGTATGGGCCTGCCTTGTACTATAACCAGAATTTAAAATGTCATGTTGACCGAAAGCAGTGGGGGGCTCTTTAATAGTATTCCATACACTTGTTGCAGTGTTTTTCAGTTTACAACCAATAGTTGCGAGTTTGTTCCGCATCCAATCAAATCGGGTGTACCATTTAGTTCCATTATTGCCAGATGGGTTCAATGACGATGGTTGATATTCTGCATGGTTTTTATTTCTTGATTGGATCAAAGCTGGATTGGCTGATCTTTGCGTGTCAAACATCTCGGTATCATAGATAGTCACAGTGGTATCCAGAAATAGACCGCGTCCTTCAGTTATAGAATGTAGTATGGCTATAAATGCAGCCAAAATAAATAACTCCACTGCCAATATAATGGGTGTTAAAATAAGTGCCAATTTGAAATTGGGGTTCAAAAATAAATGGTGGACTTCCACAATGTCTATATTTTCCCCTTGACTAAAGTGTTGTAGTGGAGTAGTTGTAGTGTTGATATTCAAACACGGACCTTTGGTCAAACATCCTGCAATTTGTTCATAAAACACGCAGCAGTACAAAGGATCGTTGCCTGGATGATTAGCACCAGCTGACACTGTGTTGGCTTTAAATATGGCGTCAGTTAGCAGCAGCAGAAATAATGCAAATGTACCAATCACTACACATCCAATGACAGAACCAAAGACAAACCCTGCGGGCAAGGGCAAGCGACTTTGAATGCAGCAAAATATAATCAATCCAACCACTATAATTTTGAAAGTGTTCCAGTATAACAGTACCCCATAGATTGAATTTTCTGCCACCGAAGGTACCAAGTAGACATAACAGGTAGAAAAAAATACCACTTGAAGACTCAAGTAAATTACTGCCACAAGACCATAAAAAAGACGGAATATGTTGAATACATAATTTCCCCCTAGTGACAAGGTTCCCGCTGATTCAATCATGTGATCTCAAACCTTGAATATTAACCAATACTTTGATATTAATGTATTCGCATTGTTTGCAATGTCAGTTACAATAATAAAAAATGGACAGTGGACAATAATATTTATTATTTTAAAATTACTTTCACACATGGAGTTTAGGCACTTAAACACAGGTATACATGTATGTATACCTGTGTTAAAAAGTGTTGTGAAACTAACTGTAATTTTATTAATTTTTGTCGGGAAAAACAGTATCAAAGTGTTCTACCGTGAAGCGTCTAAGAAGATTCCCACATAGTACAGGGTCGTCACTGAAAAGTGACTCTATCGAGTCGTTACTAGTAACTACTATGCGCACAGGACGTATCTGCACAGTCGTCCCTCTATGTTCAGCGGGGAAAGAGTACCTATCTGCCCATCGTTTAAGATGGTGTGCGAGACAAACGTGGTTGGTGTCGAAGTTCTCGATGATTACCGTCTCTTGGCCTTGGTAACCGTCCCACCATTTGTTGCAAAGTTTGTCATAGAAGACGGGGTAACGTTCTCTTGCTGTATGGGATTTGCCGGTGCCAGTTGGACCGACGTACCAGTGACCGCATACATCTTCGAGATCTGGAGGGGATGTCATGTAGTCCTGTCGGATGCGTTTGAACGCGTGGTAATGTTGAACTAACATACTGTCCTCAATGTCGTCGAAGCGACCTTCCTTTGCGGCGGCTATCGCCTCTGCATAATTACGTTTAAGCGTCGTGTTCTTGGGCAGGGAGATGGTACCGTGCTCGGTGAAGTCGCCGTCCTTCTTGCAGTAGACGGAAGCCTGTTCTTGGGAGCCTTGTGGTTTCTCCCAGTGAGCACGAGGTATCAGCTTGCGGACTGCCGTAATGCGTTTTTGGGTCTTGAACTCAATGTAGCCTTGAAGGTGAGGGGTACCACCTTCCCCTACTTTCTTCCCTATGACATGGTATGACCATAGGTCATGACTGGGAGTAGGGTCTTCGTCTGTGTAGTTATTAAGTGTGTAGCACCAGTGCTTCATGGGTGCTCCTTCAATGTTATATTTTAATTAACGACAGTTGTCGAAGTAGGTTGTATATTATAAACACATTAAAATATTAATATCTTTAGCTGAGTTAATTTTTCATTAATTGTGATATTGATAAAGTAAGTCCTTGAAGTAATCTGTACTACTTATCTTCTGCACACCCAACATGAGATCGCATAAAACCAATATCGGTCTTTATGGTGATTACAATGCCAAATTGCTCCAATTGGATGGTCCCATGTTAATGGCCAGCGTAAACGATGACGGCACAATAAATACCAATGCCCATATGGATCAACTAAACTACGTCGACAATACCAACAAACCAAGAATTATTGATGTTAGCGTAAGAGTATTGCGGACCAACGATACTATTCAATACGAAATGACACCTTGGGTTAACCTATGTTGGAATACCCTTAATAATCCCTATCATTGTCAATCAAACGGATTATTCACTTTGGGCACTTCACAAAAATGGACTATTCCAGCAAAAGCACGTAATTATTACCAGAACAGCAGATTCCAAACAGTTGCTCAAACGTTTCCACTATATAATGAGAGGTATTGTGATGAAATACAGAATGGAGTAATATTGTCAGGGTTTAGTGGGATGGCTTACTGGGCTGCAACTCGCCTCCTGCGAAAAGGACGCCAAATAATCCGAGATTATTTAAGCTATTATTCAATTCAATACTCTGTGGATAATAACGGTAACATACTTGGCAACACAGAGTATAAGGCAAGAAACTATGCAACTACCAACATAAATGGTGAATCTGTGGGGCAACACATACATCTTCTGAATATATATGAAACTCCTCTGCAATCGCCGGATGGTATTTTAGGTATTTGTGAATTACACATCTTTGCGGGAATAGGCAATGATCTAGCTCAAACTAATGAACGACCGATTAGCAAAGTGCACGCCACTACTACTATATTATGTGATGTTGAAAATACACATTCGTTATTTCCAAATTGGGAAACTGCCAATTTGGGTGTTAGGCGCGTGTATTATCGTGATTATTTTCAGCATATGGTGGATAGTGAAACAAAAAGTGATCTGGTGATGCAAACTTTACAAAGTGGAATAAGAGAAATCATCGATGTCTTTAAATCCCGCGCCAAACTACCCAAGTTACCATATGAACCAAACCATCGCAAAGAACCCTTGGATTTAAACACCATTTTGAAAGCACTTAATATTGATCGCATTGTAAACATTCCTCCTTCTGCCAAATGGCTAGCCTTGTTGTCGGTGGATGCTGAAAATACTCGCAATACTGAGTCTAACATTACAGCTAAAATGTGTGCTGAGGAATTTGGCGTATTTGCAGTGTTGGCTGAAGCCTCCAAAGTACTTACCTTTGCGCACACATTATTAATGGTACACGTGCAAGCCCATCGCTTTGAAAGCGCCCCAGATGCGCCGTCTGGGGTGTCATTATATGACGGCATTTTGCCGTTCCCTACTTGGTTATCTCCAAGTAACGAGCTTGGTATTAACAAGCCAGTAACCCGCGCGGTTGAACGACCCAGACCCACAGAGATCTTCTTTGGGGCCAAAATATCTGAGAATATGCAAAAAGACATACATTCTATTGTATTTGAACATACATGGCCACAATACCAAATGTGGGTGGATGATAATCCAGATACATTCCATCAATTGAATCATCCATTATTTTTTACACCTCGTATTCGAGAGTATATTAATCATGCTGGTAATGCATTAGATGCAAACCGTAATATACAGGTTGGCAAGAATACTGTCAATCTAATACTGGATGTTGACTATGAAATTGGACCTTTTTTACAAAACTCCACCGTGGACTATGTTGACTTAGCAGAAAATCTGCCGGACCTGCAAAAATTCAATGTCATATTGGACCAAGTCTTTTTTGCTAAATTTGAAGGTTTTGTTACACAAAAAGTTGATGCTTATCGCAAAGAAATGATAACCATAACAGCCCCTTATTTTGGCGTTCTTAATAGAACTGCAAGTTCACTGGCTGATCCATCAAGTGTACACATTGTCAAACGGTGCACGGTTGAATTAAAAGCACTTATGATACGTTTATTCGGTGATGTAATTGTTCAATGGTTTACATTACATGCATTATGGTTAAACAATAATGGTATAAATGATGTTGTATTCAACCATAATAATATCCCATTGAACAAATTGACCAGTGCTGATATTAAAAAGTCTCAGCTAATAGGGCTGGTTGCGTTATCTTCGTGGTACACTGCTGCCCAATTTGTAAATAGTTGGACTGCTGAGGATAATGATAATGCGGCAAGTAAATCTGAGACACCTAAATATAACGTTGGAAGTTGGGTAGAAAAGATGATGTTCAATGTTCATGTAGCGAGACAATATTCAAAAGCAAAGCATGACAAATTAAAATTGAATCAACAGCAAACTGTCAAAATCATCGTTGATGAATTTAAAAGAGACCATCATACTATATTTCATATATTGGCCTTGAATTCTGGAAAACATCACAATGAACAGTTAGTCAATCACCATCTAAACATATGGAATCAGAAACTAAAAAGTTCAGATCAGTCGTCCAGATATCACGAATGGCTGCAACATTTAGACGGATTCGTCCCCGTACAATTCACCGATCGAATCTTAACAGATTATATGTCGACAGAACTTTTCGAACAACAATTTAAACGTGCTCCTAAACAACAAGATCTAAATCGGTATACCTCAGAAACACTGCGAAGGAAATGTAATGACTCCACCTTGTCTATTAATGGTGGTTTCTTTTTAAAATATGGTAACACAATAAAAGTAAATAAATCCAACACAGATGCTGTATATATCGTGGGTCAATCTGGGACTGCCAAATCTTTGGTTCGTGATGATGACAAATTGAATGTATTTCAAGTCTTTTGGCAACCGTATACACTGGTAGTGCCTAAGTTTATACACCAATTAGCTCCCATAAGCAATGGAATGAGTGATTTTCCAAAATTGAATAGGATTCAATTCCATAATGTAACAAATGAACCTCTAAATGTGTTACCAAAGAGTAAGTTCCTCTTTAACGCCCCTCACGAATGTTGTTTTGTTACTGGGGCATCCAAAACCCCCGCTGTTGCAGCTATATATGCAATAGACCCCTTGGAAGACATGTCGGCTATCCTGAACGGGTACAGTGCGACACTTCGGCTAAATGCCTACCCGTTGGCAGGGTCAGGATGTCTACTGAAAGGAATGACCTTTTTGCGAGCATATCGACACCGTCTCAACGTGTCGCTTCAAAAGTTTTACAGTTATTTGTACGGGACGCATTCTAAATCAGCCATTTCCAAACCCATTGAATGTTCAATAAGTGAATACCGCTTACATTGTCGCCTTTTGAGAGCACTCTCACAAATAAATAAGGCAATATTGCAAATGCAAGGATCATCGACTGCACATGGTTCCGAACAAGGACAAAATTATTTCTCACCAGCGCATCCAATTAAAGTAACTATGGATGGAGAAAAAGCTCCAGCCGAACGCAATAATTACACTTTAGAATGGCATTGGAGTTCCCAATACAAGGGATCAGATACATTGGTAGCACTCCAAGATCACATTCATATACTGTACAATTCGGCCAACAAATCTTGGGACCATCAAAAAAGTGCCATAAATGGAGCAGGCGTTTTAACATTGTGGCTAATAATGGATAATTCCCAAAACCATTTTAAATACACCAGTGTTTTAGCCGGCAGGTACAGTGAAAATAATATTATAAAACTTAATCAAGTATCTGACACTACTACCGCAATCACCGACATCATAAATACAAGAAACCCTCAACTAGTTAATGTAAGAGCTAATGTTCAGACATTAAATGATAAGATTGATATACAGGTTGAGTCATTGTCGAAACACACTATGTTAGAGGATGCCAATGTGCTGAACTTTTATGAAACCGTGATTACGAAAGGAGATAAAAAGACCAGTGATTTTATAGCCACTCAAGCCATACCTGCTAATGCTGTCCATGACGAAACTTTGCACACTATGGACTTTAATTCTGTCCCCAGTTTTTGCACGATGCGCATCTGTACACTAAATATAGACAAAACAACCTCTTCCCCTGTTTTAATGACCACTGATAGTTATGACACTCAGCTCTTGGATATAGTAAGTGATGCCATTGAAAAAACTGCTGGAGAATGTGATCTTCAAATCTTAACTGTATCTGGTGACATAATGCCTACAATAACCCCTGAGTTAGTGTGTAATATATCTGCGAATGACCCACCCTTCATTTGGAATACTCACAAACAAACACATTTGAGGAATCAACTGCAAATAGATGTTTCATGGATGCCACATCTATTGAAGGTCTCACAAGTGGCTTCGAACAAATATATGGCAGGCACCTATATATTTAAACATAGTCAGGTGTTTGACGACATTGATAATATTTCCCCTAATGCTGGCCTGTTTTCTAGTTCTACTGCTTCGTTGTATGGGGCAAGTCAGGCATATTTAATTGCCTATCGGTATTTTATGGACTTAGGCGCGCATTACACAGAAACCCCATTATCCAGATATTATAGACCAGTATCAGACATCTTTAAAACCATAGCGTTAACAACAAATTCCAAGAAACAAACAGATTATATTTCAAACACATTTGGTGGTGCTGGTGCCGCTATACTAAACAAACTTTTAGAATCCTATTTAAGTTACAATAGGAAACACTTAACAGAACATGGTTACGTGTTAAAGTCCTTTGTAAACTACCACAATACCCTTGATTATGATTTCGTCGAGTATAACGATAACCAAACAACTCCATGTGTTGGAGGTTTATTATATAGAGAGTTTGTGGCATTACTACTTAGTCAAAGGAAAGGACATGATTTCAGAACTGCTGTTGAGAACTACTTAAATAATCAATCTATTGGTACAATAACTGAAACACAAATTGACACTGGTTCACATTTGACAACAAGTCTACCCAGTACATTTCGTGGCAAACAGGCTCACCGCAACGCTATAAGGTCAGCACTTTGGGCAACCCTTGGTTATTTATGTTATCAATGTGCTTCACAAGCGATGAATGGACATTTGTCTGACCTATTATTCGGCAAACACGGCACCCCTTTCAAATATATTACTCAATTCAAGGTGTGGGTAGGCGTGATATTAAGAGATTTCACCAGTGGAGAACCATATTTACACAATGACATCTCGAACGTACATCACAGCCTAAAGTTAATGCTGAATAAATACCACAGTCCTTTCAAACTGGAGACTCCCGATGGTTACCGCATGTTAAAATCATCAAACATTAAGTTTAATATCAAACCCAACTTGGTTGATTATCAAAAATATGGAGCCAGACATTTGTTACATTGTGTTACGCGGGCGTCGGCCCATCACATTGTATACAATTGTTTGCGTACAATCACTGCAGATGCTGCATTGTTGACACAATTATCACAAGCAGGACTCAATGCTGACAAACAATATGGTGCAATAGAGGTTATTCCCATATTACTCCTTTTGAAACTACTCCGAAATGTTTTTACTGCCCAATGTATGGAGTGGGAAATACTGGTTAAACGCATGCAAATACTAAACCCCATCAGCTGGTATTTGTTTGTTCACCATAACACTGAATTGGATATTGAAGGAAGTTGGAGTTGGGCAGAATTGGTGGGTCCAACCAAACAAAAGCAGAATCTTTTAAACCCTGATGCTTCTTACCTCTCCTGTTATAACAGTATACTGATCAACAAAATAATGTTATATTATGGAGAATTGAAGACGTATCAAAATAATACACACTCTGTCAATGTCAATATGTCGACAAAATCTTTGCCAGCACACACTTACATGTTGAAATATGAAGAGGCAATTACATTATTATTAATGGACATGTATCAACTTGCTGAATACAGTGAGACTATGAAAAGTAAACACGGATTGGATTGGGAAAAACACATTACCGAACGAAGGATGCCGGAATGTATGGCTCACTCTATGCATTTCATCAATCGAAACTACTTTATGTATTATCTCAACCGACAATGTGTGAATATATTGAAAGACTATTCTGGCTTTATTAAAGCCAGCTTAAAAAATAAGGTGGTCATATCGAAACTCAGGGCTACTTCCGGAATCCACATTACAAGGCGGCATAATTGGATAATCAGCACTAATGGAATAAATGCCAAAGCACCCAAGAATCTTACAGAAGCTGTCACCATGCGCGAATTATACAATGTGTATCTAAAACCTGACCAGAATATATCTAACCCTTCACATCCAAGGTATATTAGCTATAATCATCAAACTGAAGCTGAACAGACAACCTCGACAGAAAATGAAGCCTTGGTAGTCGCAAACATACTACGACTTATGCAAGGGCAACTCATTGGATCGGCTAAAATAAGAAGTAACCAAACAATTTATGAAACATTTAAAGATGCATTGCAAATTGTGCCAGAACCCCCACATGATACCGACGTGATTTCTAAACTGTACGGCTGGAAAATGACAGTTAGCAGCTCACTTAAGATAAACGAAACGTTGGCAAAAGAAAAACTGAAGGGGCTGATGGACATTTATGACATAACTAAACACACCCTCGTGTCTGAATTTCAAGGACTATTTGATTTCTGTAACCCCGAAACTACTATTAATCATCGAAGACCCGTTAACATTACACGTGGTGATTTGGTCAAATATTATTTTAGCGAATCACCTGTTGTCCCAACACAATACAGACACGATTCAGTGGGTTTTTTTTGCTTTTGGGATTGGATCAAAACCGTTTATTTACCAACTTTATTTGATATATTTACTGCAGTAAGTCGGATACAGGCACCATTATCCACTGCATACACGTTGTCTAACATGTACAAAGCAAAGATGAAAGAATGTCTAAAAATGGACCATTATACATAAGCTGGTTCTATTTGTTTAGAAGATCAAACCTAAAGTATTTTAAAAATCATTAAAATTATTCTTTTCGTACACAGTCCAGACCTGAGATCATCAAATGATAAATTAAATGTATCCTATTTGAAAGACTTATTTTCAAATAAAGCGATTAGTTTAGATAAATGGGTTTGGATAAATTGGCGCAACTAATAGAGTAAACAAACATTGGTTTATTTAAGTAACACTTACTTCTTGCTAGTTGTATGATTAATACTCTTTAAAATTTGTTCCAGCAGGTATGTATACTGACCTGTTTTATCATACGGCCATGTGTCCTTCCTATTTTCATCTAGTATAGAAGCCACTGTCGCAGTAAGTATATTTGCTCTAATATTATTTGGTAGTAGGCATAAAACTAAAAGCCCACATAGTGTGTTAGGTTTAAAATAATGAGTTGCTGATGTCAGCTCCTTCGCAACTAGAACTAGGGATTTTCTAATTTCAATGTAATTTCGAACAGTGATGAAATAAAGCTTCTCTGCCTCAGACTCTGAGCAGAATTTTGACAGCCGTTCCAACACTTTTAGAGTCAACATTTTAAACACTTTTTCAGAATCTGACCAACCTGAGCTATTTGGAGTTTTAATCAGAGCAGTCAACCTAGTTATGCAGTCCAGTAGAAATGTAACACTAGACTCATCATATTGGGCATCTAGTGTTGGCCGGATCTGAAAATAGTGGTGGACAAGATCACATGTAAATACATAACCTAGGAATATCCCACCATAACGGTCTTGTATTTTTGGTTGTATATAATTTTGCGTTAGAATAGTTCCAAAGTTTCTTAGATATTCTTGCTGTAGAAACTCGCTCCCGTTTTCTGGACTAAACTTCAGGTTTTCAGAAAGAGCCTGAACTAGAAACACAATATTAATACCACCAGGATTACTTGTATATATATGTATCTTTTCCCAAGTATTCTTTGCAATCTTCAAATATCGTTTCATTGTATGCGTAGACAAGGTTAGAATCAGTTGTCCAGTCTTCCTCCAGTCAGCCTTCCTCTTCTCCTCAGCTTTCCTCTGCGTCTCAGCCTCTTCAGCCTTCTGAGCCTCCTCAGCCTCTTTAGCCTTCTGAGCCTCTTCTTCAGCCTTCTGAGCCTCCTCAGCTTTTCTCTGCGTCTCAGCCTCTTCAGCCTTCTGAGCCTCCTCAGCTTTCCTCTGTACCTCAGCCTCTTTAGCCTTCTGAGCCTCTTCGTCAGCTTTCTTCTCCTCAGCCTCTGCGTCAGCCTTTCTCTGGGCCTCTGCGTCAGTTTGCCTCTTCTCCTCAGCCTCTGCGTCAGCCTGCCTCTTCTCCTCAGCCTTCTTCTTCTCCTCAGCCTCTGCGTCAGCCTTCTTCTTCTCCTCAGCCTCTGCGT
>Ga0163144_10004166_pt1 | contig 32731 bp, 26 predicted proteins | sample OliLak19BULKMAT1_FD_123175 | JGI IMG/M metagenome (GOLD analysis project Ga0163144, IMG submission 123175) | Freshwater microbial mat bacterial communities from Lake Vanda, McMurdo Dry Valleys, Antarctica - Oligotrophic Lake LV.19.BULKMAT1 | ecosystem: Environmental > Aquatic > Freshwater >... | reverse complement strand
GCGGGATCCCACGGCCACGGTCGAGAGGAATCTCGACCCTCCAAAAAGCCTCTGAAAAGTGAGCAAGATGCTCGCTTCTACTTTTCCCCTTCGTGGTGCAATTTGCTGCCTTCTGCCGAGAAACCTGATTGTGATATTCCTGCGGGATCCCGTGGCCACGGTCGAGAGGAATCTCGACCCTCCAAAAAGCCTCTGAAAAGCGAGCAAGATGCTCGCTTCTACTGTTCCGCTTCGTGGTGCAATTTGCTGCCTTCTACCGAGAAACCTGATTGTGATATTCCTGCGGGATCCCGTGGCCACGGTCGAGAGGAATCTCGACCCTCCAAAAAGCCCCTGAAAAGCGAGCAAGATGCTCGCTTCTATTTTTCCCCCTGCCCTTTTAATCTTTTCCTTCACTGGATTTTCTGAGAGATTTCACCTCATGGCAAATTATTGGCTCGTCAAACAAGAGCCCACTGCTTACGCGTGGGAGGAATTCCTCAGGGATAAAAAAACGGATTGGACGGGCGTCCGGAATTTTCAAGCCCGTAATAATCTCAGGGCCATGAAAAAAGGTGATCAAGTCCTCTACTATCACAGTAATGTCGGCAAGGAAATCGTCGGGATCGCGACCGTTTCTAAAGAATCTTTCCCGGACCCCACAGCCACCGAGGGCGACTGGATCTGTGTCGAACTCAAGCCCCTCACCGCACTCAAAAACCCTGTCTGCCTTGAAACAATGAAATCCGACAAAATCCTCAAAGATACCTCCCTCATTAAACAATCCCGCCTCTCTGTCATGCCCTTCACCAAAGAACAATTTGCCCGGGTCCTTGAACTGGGAAAATAATATCGGCCTGTTACTTTTTCAGGATCATGTCGCAAGCCATTTTGGCGCTGAGGAGAACGAGGGGGATACCACCCCCGGGATGGGTGGTGCCACCGACAAAATAGAGGTTATCCTGGACTGAAGAACGGATCGATGGCCGGAAGAGGGCACTCATCGGATTATTCGAGGCGTGCCCGTAAAGGGACCCGCCAGACGCATTATCCCGCGACCGAAAATCATAAGAGGTAAAAACGGTTTTACTGACAATTGTTTGCCCCAAATCCTCCAGCCCCATTTTTTCCAACCGCCGGATCACCATTTGAGGATAGAGATTCTCCAGATAGTTTTTGTCATTAATCATTTTGGTAATGGGGGAATTGATCAGGACAAAATAATTATCACAACCCGGGGGGGCATTTTGCTCATTGGTCCGGCTCGTAGCTGAAATATAAATGGTCATGTCCTCGGGTAATTTAAACCTTTTGAAGATATGCCGAAATTCCCTCTCATAATCGTCGGAAAAGAAAATGTTATGGTGCGAAATTTGCGGATACCGGCGGTTCACTCCCAGAAAAAGGATATAACCCGAACAGCTCAATTCCTTGTCATTCATCTTTTCAACCGCTTTCCGGGCTTTCTCCGTATTGAGTAACTTGTCATGGGCATAGATGACATCGGCATTACAAATGATCGTATCCGCCGATTCAATGAGTGTTTTTCCGCCGGATTGATATTTTACCCCGGAAGGACTTATCCCGATCACGGGGCACTCCGTCCTGATCTCCACGCCGAACTCCCCCGCAAGTCGCTCCAAGACACGCGAGAGCTGGACAATACCCCCTTCCGGATACCAAGCCCCAAATTTATCCTCCACGTAGGGGATAATATTAAATGTCGCCGGGGCACGGTAGGGATCCGATCCGTTATAGGTGGCGAACCGGTCAAAAAGCTGGCGAAGGTGGGGATCATGGAAATATTTCCTGACCACTTGATCGACACTTTTCAGGGTCATGACTTTCGGCAAGTGGGGAAGTAAAAGCAAATTGCGCGGGTTCAAAAACGCTTTATAGAATTGTGACGGCGGGTGGCGGAGGAATGCCTCACCGGAAAGTTTATATATCTTTTCCGCATAATCCATAAAACGCAGAACATCCGGCCTCTGGAAAAAACTTTTATCTTCATCGATCACCGTACCATCCGACCAGAAATACCGGCAAACAGGATCAATCCGGTGGAGAGTCAAAGACTCATCCAAGTCATGACCCACATCGTCAAAAAGCTCACGGAGCACTCCGGGCATCGTGAGCAGTGACGGGCCTGAGTCCCAAGTGAATCCATCCTTGCAAAAAACGCCCGCTTTCCCTCCGAGGGTGGCATTTTTCTCGAGGAGGGTCACTTTCATCCCAGCATGGGCAAGGCGAATGGCACTGGCCAATCCCCCCAACCCACCCCCAATAATGACACATTTCCCCGACATAATCCCTATCTTTGCACACTTTTTGCGTAATTTGCATAATTCTTTTGTCAATTTAATGTGACACGGCTAGAGCTAGTGGATAAATGATTTCCCAAATCCATAGGGTACTCGGCTTGACCGTGGACTACGCCGCTTTCCGGAGCTTGAATTTCTGGCATTGGCGGCATCATGTAAATGCCTCCACCCAAGAAGATGTCTTGCGTTACGGTGACCAATGGCTGGCTGTACCGGCTAGCGAATATTATTCACTCCCCGAAAATAGTACCATACCCCTATCCTCCGTAAAAATCGATCCCGGCAAAGCCCAGCGGATCAATTTCCAGAGCCCGCACCCTTGCGATTATGAAGAGAATAACCGGGTCGGCCTCGATATTTTCTTGTGCCGTCCATGGTCAGAGGCTCCTGTGATGATTTTTATGCATGGATTCATGTCCGCCAGCGATACCGGTTACCATATCTGGTGTAAACTCATGAATAAACGTGGGATCAATGCCATTTTCCTCCACCTGCCCTACCATTATTCACGCAGGCCAAAGAACTTCGTCAGCGGGGAACTAGCCATCAGCGCCGACCTCACCCGGCTGGCCGAGGGTATCCGCCAATCCGTCAAGGAATTGCGCCTACTTATTTCGGACCTCAAAACTCTGGGCACTCCCAAAATCGGGCTTTTCGGTATGAGTTACGGCGGTTGGATCGGGGCCCTCACCACCCGCGTGGATACAAATGTCAACCTCCTGACCATGGTGGAGCCGATCGTTGATATTTCCCATGTCATGTGGGAGTCCCTCGCCGCCCGCACGATGAGGCGCCAACTCCAAAAAAAGGGGGTCGGAGAGGAATCCCTTTCCCGTCTTTTCAGCCTCGTCTGCCCTTTTGAAGGACAAGCAAATTGCCCGGGTGAGAATATCCTGATGCTGGCGGGGAGTTATGACCAGATCGCCCCCCCCCACCACGTCAAAAGGTTGGCGCAATACTGGGGTGCCCATTACCGGGAATATGCCCAGGCCCATTGTGGTTATAAACTCCAGTACCGCGGCTGGGAGGATATGCAGGAGCTTTTGCTCCCCCGTTTTATTCTTTAGTATCGTAAAAAGAGTATTCACACCCCTTTGGGATTGCCTTACAAAGAATCCTGCATGCACCCGGATCAATCACCTAAACCAGCCGTTGATTATTCGACAGCGGCCTTGGCCAAAAGGTTATGGTGTTTGATCGGGGATTATAAAGCAGACTGTGCCAAAATACTTTTCGTCCAGCTTGCCGTCATTATTCTTACCGTTATTGCCCTCGTCCTGACGGGGACAGCGATTGACTACATCCAATCCTGTGTTTCCACCGACGGATCAAAATTCAAGGAACCCTTTTATTTCCCTTGGCTGCCGGGGGATTCCCCAATGTCCCCTATTCTCGGACTCTCCTGCCTCATCCTGTTTTTCTCCCTCATCCGCACCGGGCTCAATTACAAAGGATTCATGATGCTAGCGGTCACGACGGAAAAGGATATCGTGGTTTCCTTGCGTGCAAAGGTCTATGACAAAATGCAACGCTTGAGTTTCCGTTTCTTTGACTCGAATGCAAGCGGCAGCCTGATTAACCGTGTCACAGGAGACTCTCGGGGGGTGGCCATGTTTTTTAACGCGGTCCTGATCCCGACGGTTATTCTCGTGCTTTCCGTGGCGGTTTACCTGACCTATATGTTTAAATTAAGCATATCACTGACCCTTATCTCGTTATCGACGACCCCTGTACTCTGGTGGTTGACCACACGGTTCTCTAAAATTGTCCAACCTGAATATACGAAAAACCGTGATATGATGGATACCCTTATCCTGACACTCTCCGAGAGTGTGCGAGGCGCCCAAGTCATCAAGGGCTTCAGCCGGCAAAAAGACCAAATCCATAAATTCGGCAGGATCAATGATCAAGTGAGCAATCATCAAAATTTCATTTTTGAAAAAATCAGTCGCTTTACCCCCATCGTTGATTTCGTGACTCAGATGAATATTATCATCGTCCTTTCCTACGGGGGGTACCAAGTCATCAAAGGTCAGTTACCCCTGGGGGCCGGTCTCATCGTATTTGCAGGGCTCCTCCAACAACTCTCGAATCAAGTATCGAATATTGCTAACCTCGCCAATACCGCTCAGCAAAGTTTTATCTGCGCAAAAAGGGTTTTTGAGGTCCTGGACAAACCCTTGGAGATTGAATCCAAACCCGACGCGATGAAACTGGGCGACGCCCGTGGGGAACTCGAGTTCCAAAATGTATCCTTTAGCTACGATCAGGACGATCCCAAACTCTCCGGCATTTCCTTTCTCGCCCGTCCCGGAGAGCAAATTGCTTTTATCGGGGCCACGGGGTCAGGTAAAAGCACGCTCTTAAGCCTCATCCCCCGGTTCTACGACCCCACAAAAGGCCGGGTACTCCTCGACAACCATGACCTACGCGAGATCAACCTTTCGGATTTAAGACGCCAAGTGGGTTTGGTTTTTCAGGAGAATTTCCTCTTCAGTAATACAATCGCAGCCAATATTGCCTTTGGACATCCGGATGCCTCTTTCGAGCAAATCCAAAGGGCCGCGCAAATTGCTTCGGCGGATGAATTCATCCGTTCACAACCAGACGGGTACAATACCATTATCGGTGAGGACGGAGTGAATTTATCAGGTGGCCAAAGACAAAGGATCTCCATCGCCCGGGCCATCCTACTCGAACCCAAGCTCCTGCTCTTGGACGATCCCACCGCCTCGGTCGATGCGGAAACCGAGCGAGATATTTTTGAATCCCTTGACTCCGCCGCCGCCGGAAGGACAACCATCCTGATCTCGAACCGGATCAGTGCCATCCGGAAAGCCCACCGGATTTTCGTCCTCGACCGGGGACAAATCGTACAGCAAGGAACCCATGAAGAATTAATCTCGAGGGAAGGCCTGTATCGCACCTTTGCCAATATCCAATATGGGGCAGCCCATCCGGAGGTGACACCCCCGTGAAAAAAGAACCGACAGAAAAGGATCTCTTGGTTAAACGGGCTAAAGTCTCCGATGATATCGAGGAGCAGCAACAGTCCGTTGCCTTTAGCTGGGATCTGGTCAAACGCCTTTTTAACCTCAGCCGCAACCACAGCAAATTGCGCAACCGCCTGCTGGTGACCGTAGCCCTGCGTGCGATCCAGCTCCCTCTTTTGACCTGGATGATCGGTGTGATTATCGACGGTCCTATCCGTCACGGGGATTTTCAAAAAACTCTGTTCTATTGCTCGGGCATGTTCCTCCTGGTCATCTTTACCGAGGCGGTATTTTATTTCAGGGTAAAATACGCGCTTATCCTCGGTGAGAATGTCGTGAATGACTTACGGCGAGATTTTTTCAGCAAACTCCAGCAGATGCCGATGAGTTATTATCATACCACACGGCTTGGCCGGATTATCAGCCGTGTCACCTCCGATATTGAGTCGTTACGAGTCGGTATCCAACAGGTTTTTTTCGTTTCAATGGTCCAAGCCGGTCAAATGATCTTCTCGGCCATTTTCATGATTTATTATGATTTCATCCTTTTCTGCATCGTTTTATGTATGGCCCCCGTGATTTATTTCCTGAATAAAAAATTCCGGGATCATGTCACCTACGCTACCCGTATTTCCTTAGAGAGCTGGAGCCGTGTCACGGCTACTATCGCCGAATCTGTCAGTGGCATCCGAGTGACACAAGGTTACTCCCGGCAGGACCGTAACGCCTCCCTATTCCGACACCAAATCAATGACCATGGCGCACTCAATGTCGAGGTCGCACGCGCCCAAGCCATTTTCCAGCCACTCTTGGAGTTCAACAGCCAATTCTTCATTGTGGCCCTAATCTTGGTAGGAGGTTATCAAGTCCTCACGCCCGGAGCCTCCACTAATATCGGTGATATCATCCAGTTCTTTTTCCTGACGAATCTCTTTTTTGCCCCCATCCAAGTGCTCGGGACCCAATACGCCACACTGATGCAAGCTCTGGCGGGGGCTGAACGAATCTTTAAAGTCCTCGACTCTCAGCCTGAATGGACCGATAACCCCACGGCCATTGATCTTCCTGATATCAATGGTCATGTGGAGTTCAGGAATGTCACTTTTAGTTATCAAAAGGGACGCCCCGTCCTCCATGAGGTGGGTTTTGTCGCTGGACCCGGCCAATCAATCGCCCTCGTCGGCCATACGGGCAGCGGGAAATCATCCATGATCAATTTGCTCTCAAAATTCTACCTACCCGACTCCGGGGATATCTTCATTAGCGGAAGGAATATGAGGGACATTTCCTCCGCGTCCTTGCACCGGAGAATGGGCATCGTGCAGCAACAAAACTTCCTTTTTACCGGAACCGTCATGGATAATATCCGTTTTTCAAAACCTACCGCCACAAATCTAGAGGTCATCGAGTCCGCCCGGAGCCTGGACTGTCTGGATATGATTAATTCCCTCCAAGACGGGTTCGACACCCAAGTCGGAGAAAAGGGGGCAAGCTTGTCCCTCGGTCAGAGACAGATGATTTGTTTCGTCCGGGCATTCCTGGCTGATCCCCGGATTCTCGTCCTCGATGAGGCCACCAGCTCACTCGATGTCCTCACAGAAAAACGCATCCAGCACGCCATCAGCAAATTGCTCAAAGGCCGGACGAGCTTCATCGTCGCTCACCGCCTCAGTACGATACGCCATGTTGACCTCGTGCTGGTCCTAGACCATGGCCGTATCGTGGAGCGGGGCACGCACGATTCCCTGCTGGCCCTTCGTGGGTATTACGCATCACTCCATGCGCAATTTGTTCATTAATTGCCTCACTTGCACTTTATCGGAGCATTGATTATAAACACTGTCCCAATGAATCCAGACTCCCTTATTCTATTCTGTATTGCTCTTACGATTATCGCCTTCCTCTATTCATCCGTCGGACATGCAGGGGCATCAGGATACATAGCTGTAATGGCCCTCTCAGGACTCTCTGCCCAGACAATTAAACCCCTCGCACTGGTTCTAAATATTGTCGTCGCCATCGTCACGACCTATAATTTCCTACGGCTGGGACACTTTTCCTGGAAAATTTTCATCCCCTTGGCAATCACCTCCGTTCCCCTGGCTTTCCTCGGAGGTTACCTAAAAGTCCCCGATCATTTCCTCAAAATACTTATTGGTTTAGTCCTTCTCTTTTCAAGTGCCCGTTTTTTCTTTTATCCGAAGGAACCTAAAATAACGATACCCCCACCTCGGGGGACTTCACTAGCCTGCGGTGGATTTCTCGGCCTTTTATCGGGATTAACCGGTACGGGTGGCGGCATTTTCCTCACCCCCCTGCTCCTGCACATGAAATGGGCAAAAATAAAAACAGCTGCGGGCATTTCCGCCCTGTTTATCCTTGTAAATTCAGCAGCAGGTTTGGCCGGGCACACTTTGAAAACCAAGGACATGCCCCCTTTTATTTTTGCCATGATGATCTGTGTGCTCGTGGGAGGGGCAACCGGCTCGTACTTGGGGAGTAATCGTTACAAACCTGAAATCATCAAGCGTTGCCTTGCATTGGTCCTGCTGATTGCAGGATTAAAGCTCATCTTTTTCTCGTAATCCGGGGAAATGCAAACAAACAACTAGGCCTATTTAGCAGACCATCTTTCCCTGTTTTTTTGAAAAATATCTTTCAGGATTGCTTCCACCGAATATCTAATTCCCCAGTTCGGGTAATGTGATTTGAATTTTTCCAACCCCGACACATACCAGATGTGGTCTCCTATCCGGTTTTGCTCCTGGTACGTCCATTGGAGCTGACGCCCGGCGATTTTTTCACCGAGCTCGATGGCTTCAATCATGGAGCAATTTGATTCACGTCCACCCCCCATATTATAGACTTCACCGGACCGGGGGGATTTAAAGAATTCATTAAAAGCGGCAATCAGGTCGGCACTGTGGATATTGTCACGGACCTGTTTACCCTTATACCCGATGACGGTGTAGGCTTCCCCTATGGCGATACATTTCATCAAGTAAGCCAGGAATCCATGGAGCTTCGTCCCCGAATGATTCGGGCCTGTGAGACATCCGCCACGGAATGCCGCCGTTTTCATCCCGAAATACTTCCCGTATTCCTGCACCATCACATCAGCAGCCACCTTTGATGCCCCGAAAACACTGTGGATGGACTGGTCAATACTCATCCCCTCGGGAATACCATTTGCATAGGCATGTTTTGAATCGATCTCCCAGCGTTTATCGAGCTCAACAAGAGGCAGGAAGTTCGGGGTATCCCCGTAAACTTTATTCGTCGAGGTAAAGATAAAGGGAGCCTCGGGAGCAAATTGCCTTGTTGCCTCCAGGAGATTAAGGGTTCCCACAGCATTAACCCCAAAGTCTTTTTTAGGGTCGCGCGCAGCCCAATCGTGTGATGGTTGCGCGGCCGTATGGATCACCAGTGAGATTTGACCGGCAAAGCCCTTAAAAATCCGATCGATCGCTTCGGAATCCCGGATATCAGCCTCAAAATGGGTGTAATTTTTCCCCAAGGACTGCTGGAGACGCTGGACATTCCAATTCGTCGAAGCTTCCACACCGAAAAACTCCTGGCGCATATTATTATCGATCCCGACAACATGCATCCCCTGGGACGCAAAGAATTCACTCGCCTCGGAGCCGATAAGCCCCCCTGAACCGGTAATAATTGCTATAGACATGGATATAAATAAAACAGATTATTGACGGAAGTTAAAACAGAATTATTGACAAAAAAATACTCAATGATTTCCCCCTACAAGACAACTTTTTTTCCGACGCGGGAGAAATAAACGGATAATCCCCGCTACCGATACGAGCAAAAAAAGTAACCGAAAGATATCATGTGCTCAATTTAAAAATATTCTCTAATGGCCACGCCCTGTTGCACCAAATACGTTACTCATCAAATTCGCCGATTGAACGGTATTTTTGGTAACGCCCCTCAATCAAATCCTTTGTGGAAAGTTTTTGTAGTCCGCGCAAATTGCGTAGGATTATTTTTTTGACGTTGACGTAAGATTCTTCCGGGTTTTGGTGGGCGCCACCCATGGGCTCTGGAATGACTTCATCCACGAGTCCAAGTCCCATTAAATCACCTGCGGCCATTTTTAAGGCCTCAGCAGCTTGGGGCGCGTATTTCCGGTGTTTCCAAAGGATAGCCGCACATCCTTCGGGTGAAATGACCGAGTAATAGGCATTTTCAAGAATCAAAACTTTATCAGCAACGCCAATACCCAGAGCCCCTCCACTGCCGCCTTCCCCGATCACCACGGCAATAATCGGCACTTTAAAAAGTGCCATTTCCCTCAAATTCACCGCAATCGCCTCGGCAATATGCCTTTCCTCCGCCCCGATTCCGGGATAAGCCCCTGGAGTATCAATAAAGGTAATAATCGGTAACCCGAATTTATGAGCCATCCTCATGACACGTAATGCCTTCCTATACCCTTCAGGATGCGCGCTGCCAAAATTCCTCGCGACATTTTCCTTGGTATCACGACCTTTCTGATTACCAATCACCGCCACACGTTGACCATCGATTGTAGCCAGACCAGTCACGATCGCCTTATCATCCCCAAACAACCGGTCACCGTGCAACTCCACAAATCCATCCAAAACAGAATAAATGTAGTCCAACGCGTATGGACGCTTGTTATGCCGTGCAATTTGCACCCGTTGCCAAGGGGTAAGATTCTGGTAAATCTCTTTTTTTGTATCCTCAATTTTTCCTTCAAGGCTTTTAATCTCATCCGAAAAATCCAGATTATTTTCTTTCGCCTGGATAATGAGGGCATCGATTTTCTTCTCCAGCTCTATAATCGGTTTTTCAAATTCCAACGGGGCAACTTTCATATATTATCCTTCGGTAATCAAAAATAGTGATAAATCCCCAATCATCAGGGATTGACCAATTTAACAAACTCTGTTTTCCCATTGTTGATTTTCAAGACAACAAGGGGTTTGAGTGCATTACGTTGGGCATCCATGGAGACTTTTCCCGTAATTCCGTTATAATCCTTGGTTGCCGCAATCGCATCCCTGAGTTTCTGATTGTCTGTCGTTCCTGCCCTTTTGATCGAATCGGCGAGAATCATCATCGCATCAAATCCGAGGACAGACATGGCATCAGGAGTAGAACCGTAAAGTTTTTTATAATCAGAAACAAATTTCTGAACTTCCGGCCTTATATCATCGGAGGAATAATGATTACTATAATAACAACCGTTAATCGCCTCCCCTCCAATCTCAAAAGTCTTATCAGAATCCCATCCATCCCCCCCCAACATCGGCACTTTGATTCCCAAGGCCCTAGCTTGACGGGCAATTAACCCGAACTCCGTATAATATCCAGGGATAAAGATCGCATCGGGTTTTTTACCTTTTATCGAGGTCAACTGAGCCTTAAAATCCACATCCCCCTCGGAATAAGATTCATCCGCCACAATCTCACCCCCTAATTCCTTGACTTTTTCCTTAAAAAACTGCGCCAATCCCGTGCTGTAATCATTTTTAATATCGGTAAAAACAGCAAATTTCTTTAACCCGAGATCTTTCATGGCGAAGGTAGCCATGGCTGACCCTTGGAATGGATCAATAAAACAAGCTCTAAAAATATAATCTCCCACTTCAGTCACCTTGGGATTTGTCGAAGCGGGTGAAATCATGGGGATTTTGGATTGTTGGGCAATAGGTGCCACGGCCAAACTGCGTGAACTGGCGACCTCCCCTAAAAGGGCCACGACCTTATCCTGATTGATCAATTTCAAGGCGGCATTCACAGCTTCCTCAGGTTTTCCTTGGTTATCCTCGGTAATAAGAACAATTTGTTGCCCTAAAATGCCCCCTTTTGAATTGATTTCATCCATAGCCATACGGATACCCCGGTCGGTGGACTGGCCAAAAGTCGCTGTACTGCCTGTCATTGAGGCAAAATGGCCAATTTTGATCCCTTGGGGAGCTTTTTTATCTTGTTGGGCATTTTCTCCTGCTGGCTTAGAACATCCCGTGATTGTAAATACCACAGCTAAAAGGCATCCTAGGATTCCCAAGACAACACCGCGCGAATAAATCATAGAGGAGGTTTTCATCGGATAGGATAATAGGGGGGAAAACTAATTTTGTAAAAACTTAATTCTCTCCTTGCGACCTTTATCGGCGGACATTACAAATTCAACCTATGTCGAAATTGCAAAAAACCCTTGCTAGAAGTATTTCTTTGTCCGGTTTGGCCCTCCATACCGGGAATAAAGTCAATCTCACTTTCCATCCTGCTGCGGAGAACCATGGTTTTAAATTCAAACGGACCGACCTGACTGACCATCCTGTACTCGATGCCCATGTCGATCTGGTCAAACAAGTCGAACGTTCCACAACAATCGCAGACGGTGCCATCAAAATCCATACAATCGAGCACGTCCTCTCCTCCCTATCGGGAATGGGTGTGGATAATTGCCTCATCGAAATGGACTCCAATGAACCCCCCATCTGTGAAGGAAGCGCCCGCGAATATGTCCGGATGATCAAAGAAGCGGGTATCGTAGAGCAAAAGGCACCGTGTAACTATTTCACCCTGCGTGAACCTCTTCATATTTTCGGAAAAGACGGATCCATGATCTTGGCCGTACCTGATAATGACTTTAAAATCTCCTGTACAAACGCTAATCATACCGGGTTTTTCACCCAATACATGAGCCAAACGATCGATCCGGCGGTCTATGAAGCCGAAATCGCTTCCGCCCGCACTTTTGTTTTTTATGAAGAAGTACAGAAACTCATGGAATCCGGCCTGATCAAAGGCGGTAGCCTCGAAAACGCTGTGGTGATCCGGGGCCAATCCATCCTGAGCAAGGAACCCCTGCGTTTTCCTGATGAATTCGTCCGCCATAAAATCTTAGATATCATCGGTGACATGTCCACCATCGGGCGCAGGCTCCGCGCCCATATCATCGCGGTCAAGCCCAGCCACGGTCTCAATGTGGAGATGGCTCGTGCGATCTATAAACAATTCCAGAAATATTTCGGGATCACCAGCAGTGATGTACGCAAACCCATCATGGAAGGGGCCTTGGACATCGGGGACATCCTCAAGATCATGCCCCACCGTTATCCATTCCTCCTCATCGACCGTGTCATCAAATTCGAAGGCGACAATAAAGCCACAGGCCTCAAGCAAGTCAGTATCAATGAACCTTATTTCCAAGGACACTTTCCGAAGCACCCCGTCATGCCTGGAGTCCTCCAGATCGAAGCCATGGCACAGGTCGCTAGTATCCTGCTCCTGAGGAATCCGGAAAATGAAGGCAAAATCGGTTTCTTCATGAGCTGTGATGGGGTGAAATTCCGCAAACCTGTCGTTCCCGGGGATACCTTGATTATTGAATGTGAGATGATTCGTTCACGCGGTAAAATCGGCAAAGCCACAGCCACGTGTTATGTCAATAACGAGGTCGTTTCTGAAGGAACCCTGATGTTCACCGTTGTTGATAGTTAAACATTAATCTTTAATTTTATATTTTTATTTTACCATGTCCGTCGAAATCCACCCCACCGCTATCATTGATCCGAAAGCCGTCATCGCAGACGGTGTAGAGATAGGCCCTTATTGTATCATCCGGGGCGAAGTCTCTATCGGGACAGGAACAAAACTCTCCTCACATGTCGTCATCGAAGGCCCGACCAAGATCGGCCAACGCAATTTATTCTACGACTTTGCGACCATTGGTAATAAATCCCAGGACCTCAAATACACCGGGGAACCTACCTACTGCGAGATCGGGGATGATAATACCTTCCGCGAATTTGTCACCGTACACCGGGGCACTGCACCCCAAGAAAAAACCATCGTCGGCTCGCGCAATTTGCTCTTGGCCAATGTCCATATCGCCCATAATTGCGAGCTCGGCAATGAAATCATCATCTCGAACCTCGGCTCCATGGCAGGACATGTCATTGTCGAAGACCGTTGTGTCATCGGGGGAATGGCCGCCATCCACCAATTTTCCCGGATCGGGACCATGTCCATGATCGGTGGCTGCGCCAAGGTCGTTCAAGACGTCCCCCCCTACATGCTTGTCGACGGGGCTCCTGCGGAAGTCCGCACACCAAATAAAATCGGGTTAGAAAGACGCGGGGTCTCAGCAGAATCGATCAATGCCCTGAAAAATGCCTATCGCATCCTTTTCCGGCAACGGGATAAAACACAAAGTGAAGCTTTGGAAATGATCGAAAATCAATGCGAGCAAACGACTGAAATCAAACACTTGCTTTCTTTTATCAGAAATTCCAAACGCGGTATCTGCCACTAATATTTTCGGCGTTACAGACCGTATTTTAACTCAATATCCTGCCAACTCATCGCGTTAACGATTTCCATGATGGAAATATTCACATCCTCGATTAAAGGACTATTGTCAGGAAAAGCAAAAGCGTATCGGTCACGGTTTTTAGTTTTAATCGGTTGAATAATATCATCAAGCTTGAGGATTTTTAATTCGTAATCCAATGCAGACTGGGCCCCGAAGAAAACGTCAATTTTATCTTTATTGAGCTCGTCGAAACCTTTCTCATAATTTTCATATGAAAGGCAATTTACCCGTCTGTCTTTCAAAATATTTTCCGCTTCAGTCCCCTCGACGACACCGACTTTTAAACCCTTGAGATCTTGGATGCTATTGACATTATATTTCACAATATTCAGCGTGGCAGTGGATGCAAAAGCGGCTGTAATGACCGACGTCAGGATAATCCCGAAAATAATCCAGAAAGTGGAAATAGCCTTGCCGGCGGGGGACTTGGCCACCTTGTCCCCGTAACCAATCGTAGAGATGGTGACCACCGCCCACCAGAGACCATCTTGTATCCCCTTAAAGAAAGGCCGGCGAAACTCCAGATGATTTGTACGTCTCTCGATAAGCCAGATCATCGACCCGGCAAATGTAAAAATAATGATAAGATAAATAAAAATATCGATAAAACTGATTGAAAAAACCAGTTTAATAGTCCCCCACAGTGACGGCGCTAAAGATCGGCTTTTAATGACAACCGCATCATTATCATTATAAAAAGGGACTGAATAATCAATATCACGCTCATGAACAGGATTGATCGCAGTAGCAAGGAAAACCACTTGCACCCGGCCTTCCTTGATGGCTTTGACCCCGTCACCGGGATCAAGAAGCACTACATCGTAGTCTATATTGCGCCGCTCAGCAATCTGTCCCCATAACTCCACGGCTAATCCGCCCAATTCCCCTTTTTCGGATGCAATCACATAAGGAATTTTTGGCTCAAAACCTACCTTGATTTTAATTTTCGGAACCGGAGCCACCGGCAAAATGACGGGTGGTGGTGGCGGTAGCGGTGGTACTATTTTTTTTTCAACTTTTACCACAGCATGAAGCGTGCAAATGAGAAAAAATGAAATCAGGAAGAATAATAAAAAGCCCCCTGAATTTAATCTATGACTTTTAAAGGGCATTTTAAAAGGCCTTATTCTGTCCCCAAACAAGTTTTGTCGGCGGCTGATTCAAATGAGTCCAATCCCACTGCATATAAAGAACACGTCCATCCGTACACCACCACATAACGATGCCATTACCCGACATAGGATCACAATAACCTTCCCCGAGCTGGACAATAATCCGGAGAACCGTTGATTGGGGAGTAATTCCTTTGAATTGGTCGGGAGCCAATGCGGGCCTGACTGTCGTAGCATCCAGTTGTCCCATCGCACCAGTTCCTACCGATTTCACAAATTCTCGTGGATCATTAATCTGGACACCATTAACAAAAGCGATCCCGTTATTGCCATCATTGGCCAAGTCACGGAGGACAGAGGGGGGTGCGATGGCTGCGATCCCGTCCGAATTGGTCGTGGGAATCGCAGTATCCGCGGCACTTCCTGAGGTCGATGTGGAAGGTTTATCCACATTCATGGCAGTACGACTCGACTCACATCCCGCTAATAATCCGGCAGTGAGTAACAAAAGACTGAACCGTGTCAAAGGTGATAATCTGGGCATTGGTTATTGATAGGGATTCAATAGATAAAAATCAAGCCCCTTTCAACAACATGATTTGATATTAAGACCATTTGACTATTTTAATTTTTCATGCTTTTTACACTCAAATACCAGTGCCCCTGCCTTACAATCGATGGTCACAGTGGAACTCTCCGTGACTTCCCCCGTGAGCAATTTGCGCGACAAGGAAGTCTCGACTTCCTTTTGTAAATAACGTTTTAGCGGGCGAGCCCCGTAAACCGGATCATATCCCCCGCGAGCGACGAGTTCCTTTGCTGCATCCGTGAGCACCAAGGAAATCTTTTTATCGGCTAAGCGGGCACGAATACCTTCGAGCTGGATTTCCACAATTGCTTTAATATCATCAAGTGTCAGGGGCTTAAAGAGGACTATCTCATCGACACGATTAAGGAATTCCGGACGGAAATGACTGCGTAACTCATGCATCACCTTTTTCCGGACGGATTCATCGATTTCCCCTGTCTCACTGGAGTTCTCCAGAAGGATCGGGCTGCCGATATTTGAGGTCATGATAATAATCGTATTTTTAAAATCTACCACCCTACCCTGACTATCCGTTAAGCGACCATCATCGAGGATCTGGAGGAAAATATTAAAGACATCATGATGAGCTTTCTCGATCTCATCAAAGAGCACGACACAATATGGTTTGCGTCGGACGGCTTCGGTAAGCTGGCCACCCTCTTCATATCCGACATATCCGGGGGGAGCCCCGATCAAACGGGCCACGGCATGTTTCTCCATGTATTCACTCATGTCCACACGGACTATATTATCTTCACTGTCAAAAAGGAGCTCGGCCAGCGCCCTGGCCAGTTCAGTTTTCCCCACGCCGGTGGGTCCGAGGAAAATAAAAGAGCCTATCGGGCGTTTGGGATCTTTGAGTCCGGAGCGGGCACGGATCACCGCGTCTGCCACCGCAATCACCGCTTCATTTTGCCCAATGACACGTTCATGTAATATCTCATCGAGTTTCAGGAGTTTTTCCTTCTCGCCTTCGATCAATTTACTCACAGGGATCCCCGTCCATCGAGCCACGACCTCGGCGATTTCTTCTGCCGTGACTTCTTCTTGGAGCAATTTGCCTCCCTTTTGTTTCTGGTGGGTTTGATCTTCGTAATCTTTGATTTTGGTTTCGATATCAGGCAGTTTCCCGTATTTAAGTTCAGCCGCCTTGTTTAAATCATTATTCCGCTGGGCAATCTCTACTTGGTCTTTGACCCGGTCACGTTCTTCCACGAGTTGGCGGATTTTATCCACAGACTCTTTTTCACTTTGCCATTGGGCTTTCAGGCTGTCGCGTTGTGACTTCAGGTTGGCGAGTTCCTTCTCCAGCTCCCTCAGGCGTTCCTTGGAAGATGTGTCCTTCTCACGTTTAAGGGCTTCCCTCTCTATGCCCATTTGCATCACCCGGCGCTCCAGCGACTCGAGCTCCTCAGGCATACTTTCCATTTCCGTGCGCAGTTTAGCACCTGCTTCATCGACCAAGTCGATGGCTTTGTCCGGCAGGAAACGGTCTGAGATGTAACGGTGGGAAAGGACGGCTGCAGAGACGAGGGCGGCATCTTGGATCCTCACCCCGTGATGCGCCTCATAACGGTTCGATAAACCCCGCAAAATGCTGATGGTATCTTCCACGGTTGGTTCATTGACGATCACCGGTTGGAAACGCCTTTCAAGGGCGGCATCCTTTTCGACATACTTCCGGTATTCGTCTAAGGTCGTCGCCCCGATACAATGGAGCTCCCCGCGTGCGAGCATGGGTTTAAGCATATTTCCGGCATCCATGGCCCCTTCGGCTTTTCCGGCTCCGACCATGGTGTGGACTTCATCGATAAAAAGAATAATCTTACCTTCCGCTCTGGTCACCTCTTGGAGGACCGCTTTCAGGCGTTCCTCAAATTCACCCCGGTACTTTGCACCCGCGATCAATGACCCCATATCGAGGGCCACGATTTTTTTGTCCTTAAGGCTGTCAGGGACATCCCCGGCAATGATCCGTTGGGCAAGGCCCTCGACAATAGCCGTTTTTCCGACACCGGGTTCACCGATTAAAACGGGGTTATTTTTTGTTCGCCGAGAAAGGACTTGGATGGCACGGCGTATTTCCGTGTCACGCCCGATCACAGGATCAAGTTTTTGGGTGCGTGCCAGTTGGGTTAAGTCACGCCCGTATTTATCTAAGGCTTCATATGTGCCTTCCGGGGTTTGATTTGTCACCCTCTGGTTTCCGCGTACTTCTGCTAAGGCCGCCATAAAACGATCCTTGGTCAGTCCGATATCCTTAAAGATTTTAGAAACCCCGGTAACCGTTGATTCGTCGAACATGGGCATGAGCAAATGCTCGACACTCGTAAAGTCGTCCTTCATTTTTTTGGCCTGGTCCTGAGACTTTGTGAGCAAATTATTCAGGCGCTGGATAATGTATAATCCCTCAGGGGCTGCGGCAGAACCCGAGACACTGGGCAATTTGCTTAGTTCGGCCTCGGTCTTGGTCACAGCCAGTTCGGGGTTCACTCCGGCTTTTTGCAGGAGATGAGGAATGAGTCCGCCCTCCTGTTGGAGTAAAGACAAAAGCAAATGCTCGATATCCACGGCTTGGTGGCCAAAACGTGTGGCGACCTGTTGGGAATCGGCAACAGCCTGTTGTGCTTTTTCTGTAAATTTCTGTAGGTTCATAGGATTAATCTTTTGCAGTCTTTATGCCATTTATCAGGAAAGAGTTGTTCTCCTTAATATTAGGGCTTTGTTTGTTTTTTGAGCAAGGCTGAAAAAAATCATCGGACTAATCCTTTGCAATGAATATCATCCGAGAACTTTTTCGACCCATTCTGTCTCAAATGAAGCATTGCTCAATAGGGGGTAATTTGCTTTAATGAACTTAACCAAGGAAACATATGCCTGTTAAAAAGCCCGTTAAAAAATCTAAACCAGCCGTCAAAAAAGCCGTCAAAAAAGCTGTCACCAAATCACCAGCCAAACCTTCCCGTGATGAAGTCTCCAGCAAAGTCATAAGCTTCATCGATCAAGCTGCTGACATCCTGAAATCAGGGGTGAAAAAGACATCTAATCAAACAGAGAGCGCACGCGCAGCGACCCGCGAAAAAGCACTTACATTACTCACCCATGCTTCAAAACATCTGAATAGCGCCCTCGAAGGAGGCACATCTGCCCTCCGCAAAGGAATCCGCAAATTATAAGATTTTAAGCTCACGGTCGACATGAGCGGGTTGAATGGAAAGTGTGGGGGGCAAGTCTGTGTTAAAAGGATTGCTCCTCATTTATTAGCGAAATGAATTACGCCAGCAACCCGGTCATTACCTTTTTTTTAAAAAAATCCATTGGGCAAATTGTCTTGCCCTATTCCAAATATTACTCTCCCCCACTCTCCCTGCGGATTTGATACTAACGGATATTCAGGATCCCTGCGCAAATTGCGCAAGAGATAACTAAAAGCCAAGCGGGTAGCCGGGCAAATTGCAAAGCGGCAAAGGCGGTTACTGCTAGGATCAAAGAACCCGGGGAAGTGACCGAGCCTGTCCATACCGGGTGGATAAATGCTGCTGCCAAAATGCCGACTACTACGGCATTAGCACCCCGTAAAGCCGCTTGTGACAAAGGGCTACTGCGCAAATTGCTCCAGAAAGGTAATACCCCCAAAATAAGCAAAAGACCGGGTAAGAAAACAAACATTAAACACCACAATCCTCCAATCCACCCCGGACCACTCCTCGCCATCACGACGCCAAGATAAGCGGCAAATGAGAATAACGGCCCCGGTAATGCTTGGGCCATGCCGTATCCGGCAAGGAATTCATCATGCGAAAGTAATTCCCGGCCTACTGTTTCCGTTTCCAAGAGCGGCAAAATAACATGACCCCCACCAAAAACAAGCGACCCGACTCGGTAAAAATCCGCCGCACCTTGTGTCCATTGTCCCGGGTAAAAACCGGAAGTGAGAGGCAGCAGAATAAATAATCCTGCAAAAATCATCAGGGAAATGAGTGCGGAACGTTTACTTTCCACCACCGCAAATTGCCCGGCGGATACGGGGGGGATATTTCCATAACCTTTCCTTAAAAAGATCATCCCACAGCATAACCCCGCACCGATCAACACAAGCTGAATCCCAGGCCAAGTCACGATCAATGCGGCAGCCAGCGCGGCACACGCAAAAGCAAATCTTTTCCGATCGGGACAAAGTTTGTAACCCATCGCCCAGACAGCTTGAGCTACCACGGCCACCGCCGCAATTTTGAGTCCATGGATCCAAGGGGCCTGCGGATTAATCATGGCTACACCGTAACCACAGGCGATCATTACCAGCGCAGATGGTAACGTAAACCCGATAAAAGCCGCCACTGCCCCGCCGAATCCACCCCGTAAATAACCAATGGAAAAACCTAACTGACTACTGGCCGGACCGGGGAGGAATTGACACAAGGCGACTAACTCTGCAAAGGCCGCCTCATCCAGCCATTTCTTTTTCCCGACAAACTCCTTTTGGAAATAGCCCAAATGCGCCACCGGACCACCAAAAGAGGTGAACCCGAGTCTCAGGAAGACAAGTAGGATCTCTAATACTGCGGAGGTTTTACTCACGTCATTGGATTACCCCAAAGTCACCATCAGGGAAAGTAGATTGTTTTTTTGCCCCGTGAATTTTTTATCCCTCCTGTTTTCGTCGTTCATTCCGGGAAAGTATCCGCACCCCTACTTTACCGTTTTTTAGGGGGTTTTTCACGTTTGACCTCAGGCATAATCATTTGCACGAGGTTATCCATGGCCCGCCATTCTAAGTCAGGAGGGAGCAAGGGGGACGGAAGCTGGAGGTTGGTTTGTTTCCCTGATTTCTGCGGGTATGAGAGGATCACCCGGTCTTTGGCGCGTGTGACCGCGACATACATCAGCCTGCGTTCTTCATTCATCTCGTCATCAGTCGTCACACGCGGATGGGGCATCTGCATCGATCCTGAGCCCATGATAAAAACAGCTGGCCACTCGAGCCCCTTTGAGGAATGGATCGTACTGAGGATCACGCAATCCTCCGGATGGGCCTTGTGATCGCTTTTATCCAGTGTGAAAGCATCTAGAAAATCGGCCAAGTCCCCTTTAAATCCTTTCATGGAGTCCACGATACTATCGATTGTTTCCATCCGTTTTTCCCAGTCTTTCGGATAGTTTTTCTTAAAAATGGGTTTAACGGCTTCCTTAAGATAATCACCCTTTTCATTCAGCTTCGAGAGTTTTGCCAAATCGTTAAGCCACCCTTCCATCTCACGAGCTTGTTTCGGCCAGGAAATCACCTCAAAGAGTTGATCCTCCTGTGATGTCGCATCCATTCCCTGCGAAAAACTTTTTGCAGCCGTCTCCCCAAGCCCGGGGAATTGGGTAAGTGCCCGGGTCATGGCGAGTTTATCATTCCGATTGAATGACACTCTCAAGAAACTGATAAAATCCTTTACCTCCGCAGCATCACCGATGGCGAGACCTCCATACTTTTTATAAGCGATCCGGTGCGCCTGTAAATAAGCCTCACACACTGTCAGGTTCACAGAGGAACGCGACAACACAGCCACATCGCAGGGTTTCATCCCCTTTTTAATCACGCAATGGTTGATCCAATTCACAATGCCGTCAGCTTCACTTTGCACCGAGGAATAAATCCGACAATCCACCAGCGCATTGGTCTGGCGCGCGCTGCGCAGCTCGAGGCTGAAATCCTGGCCGGCAACTATCCTGTTAGCCAAATCTAGGATTTTTTGGCCTGAACGGAAATTATCTTCGAGCTTGAGGATTTTGGCATTACCGGATCGTGCAAAATGGGAGATCAATTCCGCAGAGGCCCCCCGGAAACCATAAATACTTTGTTGGACATCGCCGACCACCATCAGGTTCACCGGATGAAGGTTTTTGAGGATGGCATAGTTTAATTCACTATTATCCTGCACCTCATCGACCAAGACGTAGGGGAAACGCCTCCTTAACGATTCACGGTAAACCGTATCGCGGGCGAGACGGTCACGGAGCATGACCAATAAATCATCATAATCAACGGCATGGGCCGTTCTTTTGAGTTGCTGGTAAGTTTTATATACCTGCAACAAAGTCCTGACCTCCGCCTCTCCTACCCATTGTTTCCCTAGTCCTCGCTCGATGGGCGCACAAGTATTATGACAGAAGGAGATAATTTCCGAGATTTTGGCTGGCATAAACAAGGAATCATTTGAAGGGACACCACATTCCTTATAGGCACTGCGCCACAGGGCCACGGCTTCAGAATCGTCAATAATCGAAAATGAACGGCTGGAAAAACCAAAACCTTTTGGATCCTCCCTCATTAATTGGATCCCCACCGCATGGTAAGTGCCGACCACCATCTTTTCGTCATGATGCCCCGGGGCATCCGCAATCAAGCGGTTAACCCTCTTGAGCATTTCATTGGCTGCCTTCCGCGTGAAGGTAATCATCAGGATTTGTGAGCGACTCACCCCTCCCCTGATCAGGGATGAAACATAATGAACCGTGGTAGCCGTCTTACCGGTTCCCGCTCCGGCCATCACAATGATACGCGGGGAGCGCTCCTTGATTACAGCCATTTGAGATGGATTCAAATTTAGTCGGGACATAAAGGGCTGAAACCTTTAGCAGAGAGCCTAAGGGAATGCCAAGCCCATCTTTTATGAATTCAACACCGGATTAATCTTAATAAACCCTTTTTACAGGTCCCTTTTTGAGTGTTTTGATGTATGGGGTACCTGGAGGGAGTTGACCATTTTGAAAGTCCTGATCATAGACCCATTGCCTGCGGGGTTGACCGGCAGGTGTAAAGTCAGGTGACGTTTTACCCTCGACAGATTCAAAGACAGAAGAGAATGCCCCTTTGATGGATAGTGATATACCAGTCCAGTTTTCCAGATATTTTACAGCACTCTCAAATCCTTCGACTTTACCTGCGACCGGAGTGGAGTAACCCGTTAATAATGCAGCATTTACCGTTGTAGGCACTGCCTTGCGTAAACTCATGTCTTTTTGTGTCTTGTTTAGTGTGGTCCAGTTACCAGACAGGACCGTGACACTATCAGCGATTAATGCCGCTGGTTTTTTTGTGTATCCTGAGGCAATAGTCGTGACAGTACTATCAGCAGATAAATCCTTAAGATTCGATGGAATATTACTTCCGCTACCCCCACTATTATAGTCCCCTACCACATAAAGGTTATTTGGACTAACAACACTTAAACCGCCTTCGGGCAAAGTCTGACCGTTCATTAAGATCACTCCCCCAGGTTTCAGATCGGAGGAACCTTTGTATCCGACATAGATGATGCCGTTCCATAATTCTTTACCTACTAATTTAGTGTTCGATGTGTAGCTTTTATTATTAATGCCGAGGGCTTTGGTTTGTGCCGTACTTGTAAATCTTGTTTGATCTGAAAGGCTCTTCGGTATCAGGGCTACTCCTCTTGAGTCTGTCAGAGTGGACAGATCAGCTTTTACCATTGAGACAGGGGCATTTATCCGTTCATCTGTGAATGCCCCATCGATCTTAAATGTATTAGTCATGTATTGGTAAATAGCCCCATCTGTGGGCAAAATTTCCGTTCCATCTTTTGTATAATACCGTACTGTATTATCCGTTTGGTTCACTATGACTTTTAACCCCGCTTTATGATAGAAGCGTTCATCCGCCAATTCATCGATAAAGACTTCATTATTTTGTATATTCACGGGCATTTCAATCAATTCACGGGCACTGTCGTTATTTGGATTACGATCCGAAGCATCAATATGCTCTGAACCTGAAATCTTTTCACCACTGGTGAGATAAGGCTTTTGTGTAAAGACATTTGTGCTGGTTGACGGATGGTTATTCGTTCCCATCCGTGGATTATAATCATTATGAATCCCATTAACCGCCGAAACATAACCATCAAAAGTAATCGGGGAACCATCAGTCGTCCCATAATAGATTGATCCATTTGAATGGATCCGACCGGAGACATTCATCCCCCCCGATGGATGGATTTCCATATCAGATTCATAGAGTGCCCCAAAATAAAATATCGGTCTGATAGAGTATTTCAGAGGTTGCTCTAGCTGGACTTGCATTTTAGACAAAAAGTTCTCATTGGCGGTATAAGCAGCCGAAAGGAAATAATAGTCCCTCACGTAGGGGTCGGGATTAGAATCCACCGGAGTATTCACGGGATTTCCATCAGCATCCGTTGGCACCACGGCATTGACACTAAATTGATAATTTTTACCTAAGTTTAAAACAAATGTGGGAAGTGTTTTTGTGTTGATCTCAGTAGTCAACACATTAACTGTCACTTCTTTTTCAATTTCCTGCTTCGATGCAATGATCGTTTTTAAATCTGAATAATTTTTTTCAAGGGCGGATTGTGCCACATAATAAATTTTAATACTTTCCTGATTCCTCTGTGACATACTGCGGTAATGATTGGTAGAAACCAAGCTTACAGCTAATATGGTGGACATAATCGTGATCAAAATCACAACCATCAGCAAAACTCCCCCTTGATCAATACGTTGAGATGTCCTCATTATATCCCCCCCCCTGAGGGCATGAACTCGCTGGAAAAGAGCGGATCCTCATCATATTTTACCTGCGCTTCGACCCGGAATTTTTTCTGTCCTGATAATGTTGATATCGCTGTTTCCAGACTAATGAGTACTTCCGCACCATTGAATTGGATCCTGGATTGTGTTTGATTTAATTTCCTGCAGAGTAATTGATAATTTCCCGAATCGGCATTCTCATAAAACCTGATTTCGTCCCCGGAAAACTCCAATACTGAATAATGACCAACCCTGATCTTTGTCCCCATCCAGACTTTCTGGGGGAGTGGCTCATCGAAGATAATTGTCCTTACTGCTGCATTGGGATTATTAACACTCTTTACTTTCCTCGTAATGACCGGTCGCGTATCAAAGCGTACGATATCACCCACATTAATCACCAAATTTGTAGTCACGCCCGTGACAATTAATTGACTGGTATCTGTCACAGGTTGCAGAATCTGTTTTACATTAATTGTCTTCTGGTTCGGGCGCATGCCCTTTTTCTTAAAGTTATCGACCTGTACCATCTTTGTTCCGGAATTTGCAGTATTGGAAATGCGGGCATCAAATGAGGGAATGAATATCTGGATTTTTTTCTGCCCGCCTGCACTGATGATTTCCTCAGGAGGCAATGGCGAAACCTTTAATAAAGACACAATCTTGTCGATAGATGACTGAAGTTGGTAATTCACTTCAGACTCCCGCTGTGTTTGGAGGCCTCCCCTGATCACAGTCATCCCGACAGTTAAAATCAAAATCGATGCAATGGAAGCAATCGCAATGGACACAGTCATCTCAGGCAAGCTGAATGCCCTGTGATTATACTGACTGTGGTGTGTAGGGTATCGACTCATCGGTCATCCGCCCTGGCTACCGCCAAGCTATTGGTCATGTAGCGTCCATGATAAAACCAATATGTATGTATGTCCGCCTCACGATAGGCTCCTAAATCTTTTACATTGACCACAGTCTCAAAGGCCACAGCTGCTGCAATATTCGTCATCCATTCACCGCCTGTCTGACGTGTACGGAATGTTTTGGAGCCCGTCACATTTGATTGGCCTTGGAACTCAGGATCACTGGTTTTTACCATCAGGCTAAAATCATAATTTGTATAAACCGTCGTGACGACCCGCTCATAGTTCGTACTCAGAACCGTCTCTGCGATATTCCGGTTAATCCGGTTTGCCTGGCTATTAAATATAGAGAGGGAAGAATAGACTTGGCTCATTAGAAGAGCCGTTAATGCACTGGCACAAAATACGGTCACGAGGCAAATGGCTAATACTACCTCGACCAGAGAAATTCCCGCAACAGAATGATCACATTCTGTTTGATGATTGATTCCATGGTGCCTGTTGATCATAATACTTTTATAAACGGGGGTCTATACCCTTTTAAACATAACATAAAAGAATATTAATCACGAGAAATATTCTTATTTATAGCCGGATAATATCATCAGGAAAAACCTTATTGTTTTTATTGCTGTAATTTATCGAATATCGTCTATTCTCATTCAAGGATGACGCTCAAGTCCTTAATGCACACACCTTCTAAAAAACTTCTCATGTTTTTTTTCGTCTTAGGAATCATGTGTATGTCCCTCCCCATTTGGATATACGCATTATTTGAGCAAAAGATTTCACTTCCCTTTCACATCATACCCCTTGCAGATACCTTTACCATACTCGAAAGATCAATGGTCATATCCTACTACGGTTTCGGGGCCGGAATACTCCTGGGTGCTTATAGCGGGACACTTCTTTTCCGAGGAATCGCTACTGAAAAGGAACAAAAACGTTCCGCCAAGCAAATCCGTGAAAGTGAAGAAAAATACCGGATGATCTTTTCGACTGAAACTGATGCCATCATTCTTTTTGACAGCAAAGACTTATCTGTTATTGATATCAACCAAGCCGCCTTGGATCTATACGGTTATGTCAGGGATGAAACTCATCGTATCACTCTTCATGATCTTACTGATATACATGGATCATTAAAAGGAGTGTGCCCTGACACAACGCACTTTAAGGGGGAGAAAATCCACCGTACAAAATCAGGGGACCGCATTCCCGTGGATGTTTCGGCAGCCTCATTTAACGCAAATCAAAAGAATTATTTATGCCTGATCGCCCGGGATATCACCCACAGACGGGAACTCGAGGAAAGAATTCTGAATATCAGTAATGAAGAAAGACAAAGGATCGGTCATGACTTGCATGATGGTCTGGGCCAAGAGTTAACAGCAGCTGCATTAACGGCTAAAGTACTGGAAAATAAACTCCGCCGGAAATCCCTACCAGAAGCCGACGACCTTGAAAGTCTTGTCTCATATCTGAATAAATCCATCTCTTCTACACGAGCTATTGCCCGTGGCCTGGCCCCTGTTAGCCTCGAGAAAAACGGTCTCCAAGCAGCATTAAAAGACCTTTTAGTATCCTTGGAGAATCAAACAGGAATTTATCTTTTTTTTTACTGGCCTGATAACCTGGAAATATATGATCGCGCCAATGAAATCCACCTTTACCGGATCATCCAAGAAGCCGTTAATAACTCCCTGAAACACTCCCAATCCAAGGAAATTTGCGTATCCTTCGATATGGAGGAAAATGACGATGTCACACTCAGTATCTCGGATAAAGGCAAGGGAATGAGTCCGGAAAGTCTGACTCACCCGAGTCTCGGGATGAGAACCATTCAATACCGGGCAGCGATTCTCGGAGGACAAATAGAAATTATTTCTAGTAAAGAGGCTGGTACTACTCTCATTTGTCATTTTAATAATACCCATCCTAAAGAAAAATTATGAATAAGATAATGATTATTGATGACCATCCCATTTTCAGGAATGGGTTAAAACTCCTCATTGAGAGTGAGGGCGATTTCCAAGTTGTCGCCCAGACAGATAACACAACCGAGGCCGTCTCCCTTTACCAGGAACATAAACCTGATATCTCTATTGTCGATGTCACCCTCAAGGACTCCTCAGGCCTAGACCTGGTAAAATCTCTCCGTGAATACGACCCTGAAGCCCGCATCCTGGTCCTTTCCATGCATTCGGAAGACTTTTATGCAGAACGCGCCCTGAAGGCTGGGGCGAAAGGTTATATCATGAAGGAACAGGCAAGCGTAGATATCGTTAATGCCCTCAGGGCGATCTCCATAAACCAGATTTACCTGAGCCAGAAAATGATGAACCGCCTCTTCTCCAGGACCTATGGGAAAAAACAAGATATTTCATTGAGTCCGATAGACTCCCTGACCGACCGTGAGCTCGAAGTCCTCCAAATGATCAGCGAAGGCAAAAGCGTCAAGGAAATCGCCTTTAACCTCTCCTTGAGCCACAAGACAATCGAAACCCACCGTTCGCATATCATGCACAAGATGGGTATTGCAAATTCTAATGAATTACTCCAGTTCGCTATCCATTGGAAAATCAGCAACCAAGAGAAAAACTAATAATTCTCTTCCCATTTTGTCAGTTTGTATTTGGCAGGAGTACTCAGTGCATTCGGGTCACCAAAGAGGGATTCATCGATAGCTACAAAGTTCCCCCCATTGAGCGTGAGCTTATAGGCCACTGCCGAACCATAAAAATCAGTTGTTCCACTGATCGTCATGTCAGCTGAGGGCGCATAAACCACCCCAAAAAATTTGGGGCCACCAGCGATATTCACACTGGTACAGCTCGGTAATCCGTAAAATAGTGCATTTTTTGGCCTTCCATTGTTATTCACTAAGCCATTCCCCCCCAGACTCATTTCATCTGCAGCATAGAATTCCGCCACAAGATTATTATAATTTGTACCACCCACAACGATTGTGTTTGTCGTGAAGGATGTAAATGTCTTGCCTTTGACTTTAAATGAATTTGTTGTGTACGTTGTCGTGACAGAATTCGTCACAATGGTGTAAGAAGGATTTATTTCAATATCGTCACCGCCACTGATCTTGATTCCCTTGGTTAAGTGTATCATGACCACTCCAGAGCCGGTAATAATCAGATTTGAAAGCTGGCTCGCGCTCATAACATAATAATTTGTTCCTCCAGTGGCTCCAACGGTGGCACCATCTGCAATCAATGTTTGAAAGCTCGCAAACCCTGCGGGTAACGAAACATCCGGTACGGTCGTGACCAAGGTATCAGTGACGCTATTGTCACGTCCTCCACCATCAACCATTGTGAAATTTGCATTAGTCCCGACTGTCCCACCAGGGCCAGTCTGGATCGATCCATAAATCGTCAAGTTCCCCGCGGTGACAGCATTCGTAACAGAGGCCAAGCTCCCCATATCGCCCCAGAAACGATATGCGCCGGTATTTCCATTCGCTAATACGCCGCTACCTGAATTATAGGATGTCAGTACCCCTGATCCCCCGTTCTGAACCACTCCTATCTTTCCAAATAATCCCACCAGACTGACGACCGGGGAGACATCAGGCTCCACATATAGCTTTACCTTACGGGAGACCGCACTCTGTCCCAGCTTGGGAGCGGCATTGACATATCCCGTCGATTCAATGGTGTAAGTACCCGTATAAGGGGCGGCCGTCTTTGGAGTGGTGACGACGACGCTATAGAGGGATGCCCCCTCATTTCCTGCGAAGAGTGAACTCATCGCTGTGGAGTTCAGCGTCCATACAGTCCCTGTACCCGTCACGGTTTTTGTCCAGTTCGATGCACTTGTCCCACTGAAAGGATCAGTATTTGTCGTTGCCAACATCGTGACCCTGTTGATTTCACTCCAAGCATAATCAGCTCCAGCCTCGGCGGTGTACATTGCTTGGGTAAAAGGTACAAATCGGTAACCCGACAACATGGTTTGTGAAGTAATCTGGAGGATACTTGCCGCAAGCACGGTCAATACAAAAACCATGCTGAGTACCACCAAGATTGTTGATCCATTATTTGAATTTTTATTTTTCATAATATTGACTCCCATTAATTATTACCATGCATCTTTGTTGCGCATTTTACTTCTCACTTGTATTCTGTCGGTTGAAACGGTTTTCAGCACTTGGTTGGAAATTAACAGGTAGGTCCTGACCTCGGCCGTATCTGCACTTAATGACGTCATCGCCGATTGGCCCGGACTCTTGAAGAAGGAGAACTGTAGATCCGTGGGATAACGGGTGATTTGTTTTGTATATACACGTGCGGTAGATAGGTTTGTATAGGAATCACGGTAAATAACACCGACGGGCGAAGAATATCCCGTCACAGTCACATTCGTTGTCCTGTAAATCACATATTCAGCAGCACGCGTACCATCACTTGATGGTTCGATGTAAAGACCCAGAAAGTTTGTATAAAAAGTACTGCTTGCTGATGATGGATATACAAACCCGCCGATATTGGTAATCGCAGTAGCTTTCCTTACATCCCTATCCACCAATGCAATCGTTTTCCTTGCATCGTCATGAATCCCCATATATCCCATCTGCAAATAATACACCTTATAGAAATTTGCGTAGGTAAGGGTAGCCATGGCGATAAAAGCGGCACTCACTGCCATGGATATCATGATCTCTATCAGGGTAAACCCTTTTACGGAATATCCTTTTCCTTTATTTTCTCTCTTATGTCTAAAAATACTCATACGTTTATTGAGCTGTTAATTGATTTAAAAAATCCACGTCATTTGACTTTAGACCGAGGTAATGGGCTGATAATCCCCCTTTGGTAATCAAAGTCGTCATGGTATTGCTCAAGTTTTTTCCACTCATATTCTGCCATGCCGTTACTACCGTGACTTTGATGATGTTGTTTGTACCCGCCCCTGCAGGAGTCACCGTCTGGCCACTGGGGTAAAACTGCATGATCAATTCACGGGAAGGACGTTTCCCCTCAGGGGCTGTCAAAAATATATTCATCGGATCTGTGGGATGTAACTCGATATAACTACAAACCTTCGTTGGAGCCGTCTGTGAATTAATCATATTTGAAGAGACGGCAATAGCTTGTCCGGATGATGTATTTGTATAATAAATAATCTGATCCCACGCACGGGTCCTGAGATACTCGATATTGGCAAGGGTAATATCCGTGGCCCGAGCTGTCTGACGGGAACTATCCAGCATCAACATGGCACGGCTTGAAACTGTGTAAAGGCCTGCAAATGCTACCATGAAGATGATCAATGAAATGAGCACTTCAACCAACGTAAACCCATCCACGCTATATATTCCACTATCCTGTGCCCGGTACGATTTCATGTAAATAAAATACTTGCTATCTGAAGAATTTAAAATCAGAGCGGGTATGATTTAATCTCGGGTCTGAGCCCGAATGGCACTCAGGGAAAACCTGATATTGAGACAAGACGGAAAGTTTGAAACAGTTTGATATGGTTAGATTTAGTCGGATATACCCCTCTGATCAACAATTTACGGTATTCCCGACTTTTAGCATCAAATATAGTGTTCGGTAGAAGGACTTCAAAGGAGTATTTTTGTTTCACTCTATTTTATCCTTTCATGAATCAGAGTGTTGAATTTTTAAAACTGGAAATACTTCGAGCCATCCGCATCACTTAAAAATACTTTTTTAAGATACCCCTCTACATCCGGAACATTTCACCCATCTTTTTGCCGAGGATCCGTGTGGCGATGAAAAGGCAGAAGCCAAGGATCAACATTCCGACGACACCCATGGCACTGGCAATCGCCGGGGCCTCGACATTGATCCGGCCCATGAGCGTGTAAATGGCTTTGGTGATCGGATAAGAATCCCCCGTCATGGCCAGGATCAGGCTGTCACCGACCTCCAGCATGGCAAATGAAAAGGTCAGGATCGTGCCGGCAATCAAATTTGCAAAGACCAGAGGAATCGTGATTTTACGCAAGGTAGTGATCACTCCAGCCCCGAGATTTTGAGAGGCTTCTTCGAGGGTGACACTAGTTTGCTGGAATCCCGCCACGGCCGAACGGACGATAAAAGGCAACCGTCGGATGGAGTAGGCCACGACCAGCAGCAGGAGCGGGTTATCCCGGGGGTTCAGCCAGGCGATCTTGACATTAAAGCTCATGACATAACCAAACGCCAGCACCAGCCCCGGCAGGGCGAGCGGCAACATCGCCAAGGCATCCAGCCAGTCACGCCCCGCAAATTGTTTACGTGTCACCAGCCACGCGATCGTCACCCCGAGGATTAAATCCACAAAGGCGCTTAATGCCGAGTAAAGAAGGCTGTTTTTGATACTCCCCACGGTCAAGGGCATGGTAAAGATATCCCGATAATGTTGCCCAGTCCATTCAGATGGCAAAATGGTAAAAAACCATTTATCCGAAAGGGAAAAAACCACCACGATCAAGTGCGGCATGATCGAAATGACGATGATCCCGGTAATGAATGCGTATAATCCAAAGGCTTTGACCCCACTCACCCGGCTTTCCGTGAAATGCACATGGCCCTTGGCCAAGGTGGCATTCCCCTGACCACCAAAAAGTTTTTTCGAAACAACAAAAAGGCAGGATGTCAGGATCAGCACAAAGACGATCAAGGCATAACCTGAGGGATCCACCGCCGCATCCGATATTTTATCAAATATCTGCACGGGGATCATCTGGCGGTAATTAAAAATCAGGGGGGTGCCGAGGTCTGTGAATGCTGAGATAAAAACGATTGTCGCCCCGGCAAAAATCCCGGGCATCACCAGCGGCATCGTGATTTTCAGAAAAACCGTTTTTGCATCCGACCCCAGGTTTTCAGCGGCCTCACGCAAAGACGGGTCAAGATTAGCCATGACCGCAGCGACGTTCAGGTAAAGGATCGGGTACAGATGGAGCACCTGCATGATGACGACTCCCCAGAACCCGCTACCGCCAAGCCAGTCGATAGAATGGGTCAGAGGGACAAGCCCGGCCTTGTCCAAGAGCAAATTAAGCGAGCCAAACCGCGAGAAAACTTGTTTTAACCCGATGGCCCCGACGAATGGCGGGAGGATCAAGGGCACAAGCAGGAACATGCTATAAATGGATTTCCCCGGGAAATCATACCGGGTAAAAATGTGTGCGAGGGGTAGAGCGATCAGGATCGTCAGGCCTGTCACTGCGAGGGAGACTTTAAAGGTATTAATGATACAACCAATCTGGTACGGGCTAGAAAATAACCCGGTAAAATAACGGATCGTGAAATTCCCCTCCATCCAAAAGGCTTCCTTAAAAACATAAAACAAGGGATAAATCAGAAAAACCGCCAGGAATGATACAATGATAAACAGGATTGTTCCGCTCCCTATAGTCAGGTTCCCGGTGAGACGTTTCATGGTTTCCTTTCGACAAGGATCGTGTCTTCGCCCATGGCATAAAGCGGGACAAATGCTCCAGGTTTTGGTGCATTTGCTATTTCCGGGGATTTCATTTTCCAAGTGGCTCCTGACTTGAGGCGTACACGGATTTCCTCATAACCACCAAGGAAATTTGAATCAATGACTTCTGCATGCAAACAATTTGCGGCTTTACGCGTGAGGCTCAGGTTCTCAGGCCTGATTCCCAGCCAGACTTGCCTTTGGGCCGGGCAATGGGCCGCGGTATTTGCTTCAAATATCCCTTCCGCCGTTTCCACGCGCGCGACCCCACCGACGGGTTCATCGCGGATCACCCCCTCCAGCCAGTTGATTTCACCCATGAACTCCGCGACAAATTTATGTTTCGGGCTACGGTAAATCACACGGGGATGATCGACTTGGAGGAGTACCCCACCCTCCATCACCCCGATCCTGTCAGCCAGACTGATGGCTTCCTCCTGGTCATGGGTGACGTACAAGGCGGTCTTGGCTGTCTCACGCAAAATGCGCCGG
>Ga0163144_10004165_pt1 | contig 32732 bp, 27 predicted proteins | sample OliLak19BULKMAT1_FD_123175 | JGI IMG/M metagenome (GOLD analysis project Ga0163144, IMG submission 123175) | Freshwater microbial mat bacterial communities from Lake Vanda, McMurdo Dry Valleys, Antarctica - Oligotrophic Lake LV.19.BULKMAT1 | ecosystem: Environmental > Aquatic > Freshwater >... | reverse complement strand
TGCTGAAAAACAATCACACCGAGAAAGTCGGCGTCAAGAACAAACGCCTCCTCGCCGCCTGCAGCGAAGAATACCTGGAGGAAGTCTTGTTCGACACGTAACTTATGACGCAATCGCCCTGGTCGATCTCCCTTGTCTGTGAAACCACGCAGCCCCTGGCGAGAGCGCCAAGAAGGCCGCCTAATTGCGCCCACAGTGTAATGCCGTTAGTGGCTGGCGGCAACGACAATGCGGGAAAGCGAGCGGAACAATCGCCGTCCCCCAAACGCTCCCCTTCGGGTCGCGGCTAACCAGCTTCGACTGCCGACATAGTAGTTCCGTACGCCGTCTCGATTACGCGTCCCCCGAAGTCGTCACCGCCATGTTGTCGCGGTGGATGACTTCCTGATAGGGGCACTGGCCCAGCGCCGCTGCGATCGCTTCGGTCTTCAATCCTTTGATGCGCCGCACTTCATCGGCCGCGTAGTTCACCAGGCCACGGGCGAACTCGCTACCTTGCGCATCGCGCAGCGCCACGATGTCGCCCTTACGGAAATCGCCGCCGGCATCGACGACGCCGATCGCGAGCAAGCTGCGGCCCTGCTTTTCGACGGCCCGGCGAGCGCCGTCATCGAGCACCAGCCAGCCGCGCGGTTGGACCGTGAAGCCGATCCATCGCTTGCGCGACGCAATGGCCTGCCCCTGCGCGACGACCAGCGTGCCCACGTCCTCGCCCGCGGCGATCCGCGCGAGCGTGCCGGGCTCGCGACCGCTGGCGATGATCACGTTCTCGCCGGCCATCGTGGCGATCCGCGCGGCCCTCAGCTTGCTGGCCATGCCCCCTTTGCTCAGCCCCGTCGCCACGTCGCGGACCAGGGCAAAGACTGAGTCATCGAGCCGCGTGACGGTCGGCACGCGCTTGGAAGTGGCCAAGGCGGGATCGCCGTCGTAAAGACCGGCCACGTCGGACAAGAGCACCAAGAGCGGCGCACGGATCAGGTTCGTCACCAGCGCGGCCAGACGGTCGTTGTCGCCGAAGGTTGTCAGAAGTTCTTCGACGCTGACGGTATCGTTCTCATTGATGATCGGCACCGCGCCGAACTCGAACAGCGTCAGGATCGTGTTGCGCACATTGAGGTACCGCGTGCGGTAGTCGAGGTCGTCCGTCGTGAGCAACAATTGCGCAGCGTGCCGGCCGTGACTCCGCAAGCAGCGGTCGTAGACTTCCACCAAATAGCTCTGCCCGACCGCGGCCACGGCTTGCAGTTGGGCCAGATCGCGTGGGCGTTGCCGCAACCCCAGGCGGCCCATGCCGGCGGCAACGGCGCCGGAACTGACCACGGCCACCTTGCGGCCCAGCGACAGCAAGTGGTGCAATTGCTCGGCCAGCGCGGCCACGCGCGATTCATCCAGCGCGCCCTCGGGCGTGGTGAGCACGCGCGTGCCGACCTTGACAACCCAGGTGTCGGCCGTGGCGGCGATCTCTTGTCGCAGTAGGTCAGGCATGGAGGGAGTGTGAGGGGTGAGAAGTGAAAAGTGAGGGGGACGGCGAGCGATACGCAGTCAATTATCTCGGATTGCGGATTGGGGTTTTGGGACTGGAGCGTTCAGAGCGTCGTAAGTCCGGTTAGCCGCGACCCGAAGGGGAGCGTCGAATTCACGCACCAATTGATCGAAGTCGTTGCGCCGCCACGCTCTCGCGCGAGACTCCCATTATTGCACGCGACGGTTCGTTGTGAAAAGCGTCGCGTCGCGTACAATACAGTGGTCGCGTACAATACCGTGTCCGCTACGGCTGCCGTCCCCCCACTTATCACCGGTCGCACGGAAGCGCCACCGCCCAACACCCCATGAGCGATCTCTTTCACGAGTGCGGTGTGGCCGCGATTTACCACCTGCCCGGCCGCGGAACCAGTCCGCTGTGCCCCGAGCAGGGGCCCGACGAAGTTTCGCGCCTGCTGCCGCGGATGCTGCTCGATATCCAGAACCGAGGCCAGCTTTCGGCCGGCATGACCAGCTTCGACCCAAACCGCAAGCAGCTCATTGACACCTACAAAGAGTTGGGCGGCGTCAGCGAGGTCTTTCGTCTGAGCCACCGCGGCAAATACGAAAGCCTGATGAAGGAATACGCCGGTTGTGCCGCCATCGGCCACGTGCGCTACGCGACCTGCGGGGCCGAAGACACCAGTTACGCCCAGCCCTTCGAGCGGCATCACCTGCAAAAGCACAAGTGGTTCAGCTTCGCCTTCAACGGGCAACTGGCCAACTACCAGCAGTTGCGCCGCGACATCATGGCCGAGGGAGACAGCCACCTCACCCGCGACAACGACACCGAGATCATTCTCCACGAGATCAGCCGCGAGCTGTCGGGCGATCGCCGGCCCACGCTGGTCGACATGTGGCGGAGCGTGGCTGGCCGGTTGGATGGCGCTTACAGCTTGGCGCTCTTGAATTCGCTGGGCGATATGCTCATCGTCCGCGATCCGCTGGGCATCAAGCCGATGTGCTACTCGATCGAAGGCCCGCTGTTCGCCGCGGCCAGCGAGAGCGTGGCGCTGTTGAACCTCGGCTTTCAACCCGAGAACATCAAGTCGCTGCTACCCGGGCAGGCCATCTCGATCACGGGCGGCGAATTGGAGATCCACCGCTTTGCCGAAAGCCCGCGACGGGCTCACTGCTTCTTCGAGTGGGTCTACTTTGCCAACGTGGCCAGCACGATGGACAAGCGGAGCGTGTATCTGTCTCGCAAAGCGCTCGGCGAAGAATTGGCCCGGCTAGAAGACGTTACGATCGACGAAGACACGATCGTCGTGCCGGTGCCCGACACCAGCAAGGCCGCGGCCGACGCGATGGCCTATCGGCTAAACATCCCTTCGCGCGAAGGCTTGATCCGCAATCGCTACACGGGCCGCACGTTCATCGAAGGCTCGGGCAGCCGTATGGCGAAGGTCGAAAGCAAGTACACGCCGCTGCGCGAAGTTATGGAAGGCAAGCGTGTGCTGCTGGTCGAGGACTCGATCGTCCGCTCGACGACGATGAAGGTGCTAATCTCGCGGATCCGCGATCTGGGCCGCGCCCGCGAGATTCACGTTCGCGTGGCCTGCCCACCGATTGTCGCGCCCTGCTTCTACGGCATCGACATGTCGACGATCAACGAGCTGTTCGCGCCGAAATTCTTGGAAGACGGCGTGCTGACGGTCGCCGCACAGGCCCGCATGGCCGCGCAACTGGGAGCCGATTCCCTCCGCTACTTACCGGTCGAATCGATCGCCCGGGCCATCGGCTTCGACACCGACCAGCTTTGCCAGGCCTGCATCACCGGCGAATATCCCACGCCCTGCGGCCAGGATCTGTATCAGATCGCGGTGGCCAACGCCCGCACGAACGTCGTGCAGCGGACGTACGAGAGCGAGCAACCGGTGGCGCGGTAGGGCCGACACCGGCCGTCGGAGTTCGCAATTTGGAGTCGGTTAGCCGCGATGCCGAAGGCGAGCGCGATTCATCTTTCGGCGCTGACCGTCCCTATTTTTCGACACTCATCACGCCACCAAATCCACCGGCTCGCTGCTTTTGTCGCCGTTGATCGTGGCGAACTTCTGAATCCAGTCGAGCTGCCGGCGCACGGGGCTCAAGAGCGCTTCGCGATTGGGGAGCGCGCCCGACGCATCGGCCCCCTTGTCTTGCTGGTCGCCCCATTGCTCTTCCAATCCCTTGAGCTTCTGCTCGATGAAATCCAGCAGATCCAGCGGTTCGTCGAGCTCGGCGTTGCTCGTGTCCAGATCGAGCCGGATTTGCGCCAGCTCCTTGGCTTCAACGTCGCTGATCTCGCCGGCTTCTTGCAGCTTTTGGATCAACTCAGAAAATTCTCGGGGCGTGATTTGCGTCACGTCGTAGTGGGCGAGAATCTCGTGGAACGACGATCCGTCGCCACCCGTTCCCGCTGTCTGCTCGAGCGTGGTCTTGGCCGTAGCGGCCGAACGCTCGGGCGGCGGCACGGCACTTAGCGCCAGTGGCCCTTGATAGCCCTTACCGATACCGTCGATGTGCATAGGTTTCGTGCCTCCGGGAAAGTCTAGGAACGCCGAACAGTCAACCGCGCCGTTGCGCCACCGTTGCTCGAATCGGTTGGCCTGCGGCAGTGCTTACTGCAAGCGGTGTGCCGCCGGGGGTTTGTTGGGCTTGCGAGCTAGGCGCGATCTACAAAACCCTTGCCTGACGACGATTTCACGCGGATTGCCAAAGTGCCGGGCGTGATTTTTCGTGGCGGTTGAAGTGGTCCGCGCAGATCCTGCGCGACGGCGCCGCGCAGAAACTGCGCTTTGCCGCGAGTGCTTGCACTGAAGAATGTCGTACGTGCTGTAGTGTTCTGCTCTCGGGTCTGCCTTTTCGACGGACCGTGCCGTATACTGTTGGTATGAGTACAGCGCTTACCAGCCGCGAGGAGGCGATCGACCGAATTCGGCTATTGGAGCCGCAATTGCGGACGTACGGAGTCAAGCGGCTGGCATTGTTTGGGTCGTTCGCTCGCGGCAATCCTCGTTTCGATAGCGATGTCGACTTGCTCGTCGAGTTTGCGCCAGGCCACAAGACATTCGACGCCTTCCTTGGAGTTTGCGAGTTGCTGGAAGCAACGTTGCAGCGACGCGTGGAATTGCTCACGTTTGAATCGCTTAGCCCACATTTGGGACCGCAAATACTGCGCGAGGCGGAAGATGTCGTCGTCTCCGCTTGACTATTTGCGACATATGCTCGCCGAGGCGAGTTTTCTGATCGAACGCTCGTCGCAGCTGTCGAGCGACGCCTTCCTTTGCGATGAGACGTTGAAGCGGGCCTTTGTGCGCAGCATCGAGATCATCGGCGAAGCCGCCAAGCGCGTTCCCGAACCGTTTCGGGAATTGCATCCGGAATTTGAGTGGCGTGCGATGGCGGGAATGCGCGATCGATTGATCCACGGATATTTCGGCGTCGACTACGAGCTCGTGTGGGATGTCGTGGTCAACAAGATTCCGCTACTGCACGGACAACTTGGCGAGCTACTGAGCGAATCCGATGCGGACGGAGCGTCGCCACACTGAATCGAAAGAAAATCGAAAAAGGGGACAGGTCCAATAATCGCCGCCCGTCTTAGCAGCCCAGAGCGCGAACTGATTATTGGACCAGTCCCCTTTTTCTTCCCCTACCCCGGCTTGTGAAACACGGCCCGGTACACCGGCAATTCGGCCAGCCGTGTTCGCCGCTCGAAGTGCGTGCGGTAGTCCAGGTCGTGCTCGGGCGCTTGCTCGGGTTCAGCGTGTGGGCCGATCAGCCCCGTCGCTTCCGAGATGCACTGCAATCCGGCATGAAAATACTCTTCGACGTCGGTCCAGAAGTGCAGCGATCCACCGGCAATCAGCGTCCGCTGGGCGTCGCGCACGAAGACCTCGTTCATCACGCGCCGCTTCTTGTGACGGGCCTTCCACCAAGGGTCGGGGAAGTAGACGTGAATCGCCGTCACAGACGCTTCCGGCAGCAGATCGTGAAACACCCGCAGGCCGTCGCCGTGAACGATTCGCGCATGGGCTAGCTCCGCTTTGGCCAGCCGGGCCGCGATGTGATGCGCGTACTTGGCCGAGACTTCCAGGCCCAGAAAGTTATGCTCCGGCCGAGCCGCCGCCGCGGACGCGAGAAACAACCCCTTGCCGCTGCCCAGCTCGACTTCCAAGGGCGCCACGCGGCCGAAGAGCTGCTCGGCATCCCAAGGCTGGGGCAGTTGCTCGAACGTCGTCAGCCACGGGGCCAGATCGAGCGCGGGATCGAGTTTTCGCAAAGCACGTCGGGCCATGGCGAACATTTAGCAAAAGGGTGCCAGATCCAAACCGAGGTTAGCCGCCCCGCTCGCGGGGCGCTTCGCCGAAGCAGTTCGTGTCGCGATGCTTCCAAGCGAACACGCGACTTCCCTGAACGGCGGAGCGCCTCGCGAGCGAGGCGGCTAACCACGGCACGACGTAACTCACTTCAATCTCAAAATGTGGCGTCACGCGTCCTCCGCATCCCAGTCTTCTTGCCGACGCGTTGGCCGGCCGTGGCGCTGCATCCAGTCTTCCTTGTAATGATCGCCGTGTGGCGTGGGCGGAGGCGCGCCCAGCGAGTAGGCCTGCATGCAAACGGCGCCGAAAATGAACCCGCCGATATGGGCCCACCAGGCCACGCCGCCGTCCATGCCTTGGTTCAGGGCATTGCGGGCCTCGAGCAGTTGCGTGAGGAACCAGAAGCCCAGCACCACCAAGGCCGGCAATTCGATGATCGTAACGAAGATGATCAGCACGACAATCGTATGGATCCTTGCAAAAGGCCAGGTGATGGCGTACGCGCCCAGCACGGCAGCCACCGCGCCACTGGCGCCGATCACGGGCACCAGCGGGTTGGACGTCATCCACCCATGGCACACGCTGGCAACGACTCCCCCGCCAAGATACAGACACGCGAACGCAATATGTCCCATCCGGTCTTCGATGTTATCGCCGAAGATCCACAAGAACCACATGTTGCCCAAAAAGTGCAACCATCCGGCGTGCAGGAACATCGAGGTCAGCAGCGTGGACAGAATCTCGCCGCGATCGGGCGCCAGTTGCACGTGCTGCACGGGCGGCCGCTCCCCCGGCACGCGCAGATGCGGCAGCTCGGCCAGATCTTGAATGTCGATCTTGATCGGCCGTGGATCGCTTAACTGGCTCAGCCGGGCCGGAATGAAGCCCAACTTTACGGACATCATCTGCCGGCCGGCGGGGCCCAATTGCAGCGTCCACAAGAGCGACACGAAGTTCAACGCGATGATCGCGTACGTCACCACCGGCGTGCGCTGCGAGGGAACGTCATCGCGGAAGGGAAGTATCATCGCGTCGGCCGCGGGTTATTCGGTTTCGTCGAGAATGGTGAGGAGTACCAGACCGTACAAACCGTGGCACATTGTCGCCCACCACATTGTCGCCCACCAAATTGTCGCCGACCCGAGCCAGCAAATCACTGAAGATCAGACCGACGCCGACACTTGTCGCCCGATGCGATCCAGCGGCAACGGCACGCCTCGGATCTGGCCTTCGCAAACCAGCGACTCGCGCACGAATCCTTGGAAGCGGCAAACGGTCATGGCGCCGCGGCGAACTTTCAGCAGCTTGGCCACGATCACCAGGCGATCGCCGACAAATACGACATCGCGAAAACGCACGTCATCGAGTCCACCAAACCCAATAATGTTCGTGCCCAGCAGGTCGTGCTTGACCGTATAGTAGCTGGCCAGTTGGGCGGCCGCTTCGCACATCAGCACGCCGGGCACGATCGGTTGCTGCGGCATGTGGCCGCGGACCCAGAACTCGTGCGGTCCGTAGTCCTTGTAGCCCACGCAGATTTGCCTGGCCGGATCTTCGTGTACGACGGCGGTCAACTGCTCCATCTCGAACCGCTGGGGGTTCCAGCGGCGGATTTCCGCCAGGTCCGCAATCGGCCGGTCGACGTCATATTCCGAAAAGTCGAGCAGCAGGTCTCTTTCGGCCACGGCTTGTTTCTCCCGGGCCATACCCAGTGCCCAACGTTTCGTGTCGTCGGCCGCCATTCTAAGTGGGGCCGCGCAGCGTGGCAACCGCGCACTAAACATGTCCGCAATGGCCGGGGGACGTGGAAATGGACGCCGGACTTGCAGCCCACCTCAAGAAGTTCACTTCCGCGGTCCGCACAACTGGTCGAGCTCTCGTGCGAAGCGTTACGATTTTTCGCGAAGCTTTGCCCGGCGCGGCAGCGAGTGTTCCGTCTATCGCAGAGAAACGACCCGCGCCCGGCTGCCGTCTTCGATCGAGATCTTGGCTTCCCGCGCCAGCCAGCCGAGGGCTTGCATCACGATGTCGCGAGGCACGTCGATTTCTTTGACCAGCCGGGCGGTGCTCAAGGGCCCCTTGTCGGACAAGACTTTCCAGACTTCGCCAGCGGTCTCGCCAATCTGAGCCGTACAGCTTTCGGTAGCGGTTGCCATCAGAAGAGCTCCTTGGAATCCGCGGTATCTAAGTCCTCTCGGGTAGATGGTCCAATGCCCACGGCGCGATGCGGTTGGGGCGGCCGGGCGATTTGTGCAGGCACGGACCCACGTAACCAAGTATAGCTGCCAGGACCAAAAAGGCTCAAGCGGCCGAAGCCGGGCCTGGGCACTGGGTTTTGCCGTCGACCTGCCATCGTTGCCGAGAAATGGCGCGTTTAAAACACAAAAGGCCCGGTTGGCTTTGCGGGATAGCCAACCGGGCCCTTCGACCGTGAAAAAACGGCACGCACCCGAGACGGGTTTTGGCGTCGCATCTAATGTGGCGACAGGCGACTAAGATTCACGGCATTGATCGCGGACACTGTTCTGTTGGCCCTGGGGCTGCGGGGAGCCCCAGGGCAAACTGGGTCAACGGATCGGACATAGAGCAGTTGGCGTGCCAATCTTCGGCATACTTCGCGGAAATCCGCCAACGATTGAAAAAGTGCTATTGCGGCCGCAGAGAGGGACGCAACAGACGTAAACTGGTCCTCGGCCTGGCCACATTTCGTGTAAGACTTACAAGTCAGGGATTCAAATCCACCGGCTAGCAAGCGCCGCGGGTGTCTGGAACCTTTGGCTCCCTTGCCAATTCCATTGCAACACGCGCAGACAGCCAAAGGTTCCTGACACCTTCCAGCTCACCCGTCGGCGCTCACGTCCCGACACGCTCGCTATCGCAGCAAGCTCAACGTGATCGCCTGAAACACCCGTTCGACGCCGGGAAACTCGGTGTCGTCGGCCTGGTAGAAGACGACATAAGTGCCCCGCTCCGTGGCATAACCGCGCACGACCGCGGTATTGGTAAGGTCCAGGCAAAAGAAGTGCATGTCATAGCCAACCAGGTCGCGGCCGGCCACCGACTCAGCAACGCGCTCGGCCTCGAAATCGTCGTATTGCTCGCGCATGGCTTCCAAAGCCGCTTCGACCAGCTCGGCCGGATGCGCACCTTGAGGATGAACCATGATCGACCAGAAGCCACCGCCGGGGCTGTACAGCGTCACCGCATCGTTGCCCTCCAGGGCCTCGATCTCGTCCAGCGTCCAGTTCTCGGGGTACTGGAAGCGAATTCCTAGTTTTTCGTAAACGGCTGGCATGATGTCATCCAAGTGACGCTAGCAGGGCGGGGTGTTGCAAACCAAGGTATCGGGACCCGTTTAAGCCAGACTAGTTTGCGACACCGGCTTGCTGGGTTCAAGGTGTTTTGCTACGATTCCCGCCCATTTCATGCATTCGACGCGGCTTGACGGCGAGCTCTCATTCGCCGTCGGGAGGGAGACGTGCCGACCATCGCGAGGCGCGGTCCATTGAAGCGCTGTCTAACGACGCGCCGGCAATACACAGGCGACTTGCCCCGCCGAGGTTCCCTCGCGCGCGGTGCTTCGATTCTTGCGTTGCTGCTGTGCGTCGTGTGCGGTTGCCGACTGCCGGGCTACGAAGGTCCGATGTCGCGGTCGGTCGTCACTTGCCGCGAGCTTTCGCAGCGGGCCTCGGCGGCGATCGACCGCAACGACTGGCCCACCGCCGAGCAACTGCTGGTCGAAGCCACCAAGAGCTGCCCCACCGACACCAACGCTAAGCGTCTCTACGCCGAAGCGCTGTGGCAGCGCGGCGCCTATATAGAAGCCGCCGCGCAGATCGAAGAAGCCGTGCGGCGCACGAATGACGACACACTGCTGCACGTCCGTCTGGCCGAAATGCGGTTGCAGATGGGCCAGCTCGAAGCGGCCCGCCGCGAAGCCGACACCGCGGTCGCGCTCGACCCGCGATCGGCATGCGCCTGGACCATGCGCGGACGCGTGTCGCGCAGCTCGGGCGATCCGCGGCAAGCCCTCGCAGACTTTCATCGGGCTCTCTCGGTCAACGCTGCGCACACGGGCGCCTTGCTCGAGTTGGCCAATCTCTATTTGGCGATGGATCAACCGCAGCGGGCGTTGTCGAACGTGCAAAGCGCGCTCGACGCCTACCCCCCGGGCGATGAGCCGCAGCCATGCCTCTTCCTGGCTGGCATGGCTTACACGAAGTTGGCTCGCTACGACGAGGCGATCGAGAGCCTGCGTGCCGCGACGGTTCGAGACCGACCGACGCCCGAGATCCTCTGCCGGCTGGCCGAGGCGGAAATGCTCGCGGGACGCGGTGCAGCGGCCCGGCAATCGGTTGAGCAGGCATTGGCACTCGACCCGCGCAGTCCGCACGGGCGGGCCCTGTTGGAACGCGTGGCGGCGGCCGAGGGGCAGGCGCACACACGGTAATTCTAGAGTGTGGCACGCCTCAGAGGAAAGCAACGGGCGGGGTTGGTCGACGTGCCCCCACCGATAAATCCGGCACAACCGGACCACTTCACCTAAGCAGACTCGCAATCTTTGACGCGCGCCGACTTGCGACGTAGGGTTGTGCGAAAGGCCCGGGCACTGCGCTGCGCGAATAGCGTTGCGCGCGACAATCGGCCGTGGGCTGGCATCGAGTCATCTGTTTAGGACGCCAGAAAATGAGCATGTTGCAAATGATCGAAGCCGGGCCCGACTCGTTTATCGATCGTCGCGATCGTGGCATGCCGGGCAGCGCTCCCGGCCGCGAACGTCGCCAATTCGCCGACAGTTACGACGAACTGTCGCCCGAAGCCCGCGAGTTGGCCGAAGCCATCGACGCCTATAAGCTCATGCACCGCCGCCGCTTCATCACGCACGAAGAGATGCTGGGCGTCGTCCGCTCGCTGGGCTATCACCGCTAAGCCGAGTTAGAGAATTCGATCGGCGTGGCACGCTCTGAGCGCAGCGAAGGGCGCGGCCTTGTCGCGACTCACCACGCCCATCGCTGCGCTCAGAGCGTGCCACCCTGGTTTCGGGCGCCTTTCTTGTCGCGCGTCGGCTTGCGCCGACGGCTCGCCACCGTCTCACTCGCCTTCTCCCGCCGTCGTTCGGCCGGTGGCCACGTCGAACTCGTCGATCGCGGGGATCAGCATGGCGATCGTGGTGAACCCGTACGTTGCGACCACGACGAGGAACACGGCCAGCGTGTAGTTGAGCAAGAAGCTCGTGATCGCGTAGAAGGTTGCGAACGGACAGGCGAAAGCGGCGATGAAGATCGCGGCCGACGGGTTCCGCGAGCCGAGTGCGACGTACAGGCCAACGCCGCCGCCGAAGATGATCGCGAGGAACGGCCCCAACTGAAACTGAAACGACGAGCCACTAAACGCGACGATGATCCGCATGCACGTGGCCACGCCCGCGAACAGGAAGAACACTGTCGTCAGGCTCACGACGATCGCGCCCCGCGAGCTGAAGTACGTCATTCCGCAGTGAACGCCCAGCATGGCCACAAAGGCCACGAGCACCAGCCATCCGCCCGTCAGATAGACGAGATTCTCCAGCGACAGCGCGCGCTCGAAGTACAGATACCCGCCCAGCGCGATCGGCAGCAGGACCATCTCCTTGGTGTTGTAGAGAATGCCGCCGAGTTTGCCGTAGATGAACTCCTTGGGCGTCAGGTCGGTGACGAGCAACAGATCGAGTGCGCCGATATCGCGCTCGCCGGTGAGCGCCGTGACGGCCTGGGCGTTGATGAGCACGAGACTGAGCATGAACAAGGGCGCCAGCGGCAACGCCACGTCGGTACGAGCAATTCGCCCTTCGGCATGCAAAATCCCATAAACGGCCACGGCCGATACGGCGAGGATCAACAAGTAGGCGAGCCGCACGACGAGGATTCTGCGACCGTAGGCCCAAGTCCGCGCTTCGCGCCACAGCACGGGATTGTCCCACACGCGGCGGCTGCGAATCCTACGCAGTGCGGCAGCGGCTGGCCGAGCTTCCTTGCCAAGTGAGCCTAGCCGGGCGTGGACCGTCCAGGAGTGCGTTGCCGCTCCCGGTTCGGTCGAAGGTTCGATGCTGGTCGTCTCCGCGGCGCCTTCCGCCACGGGCGATTCATCGATTTCCGCGGGCGCGATGCGCGTCTCGCGAGATGGATTCCACACCCGCACCAGCGCGATGGCGGTTGCATTCAACGCGACGCACACCGCGGCGGCAAACACTAAAAATCCTTCGACGGCGCCGCCCAGTGGGCCGAGCGTCTGATCGCCGGCAAGAAATGGCCGCGTGGCTTCGAGCGTGGCCCGCCAGGGGCTGATGCAGGCGGCCACGGTCTCGCAACTGACACTTCCGAAGGTGCGCCCGAGAATGCCGAACGCGACCGCCTCGCCAATGCCCAACCACAGCACGAGCGCGAGAATGGCCATCGCCAAGGTTTGAAAGGTCTTCTCGCGCCACAACCCGAGGGTCGACCCCAAGCTGCCGGCCGCGATCGCGCTGGCCACGGCAACCGCGAAACTACGGCCGATCTGCGCCGGAGATACGCCGCCCAACAGTGCGAGAATCGCGAACAGGGGAAGCGCCGCGAGGATCAATCCCAGTACCGACAGCAGGCTGGCCGAAAGCCGTCCCAGCACCAGTTGCGCATTGGACAACCGTGTGAGCAGCAGCAGGTCGAACGTGCGGCGGTCCTTTTCCTGGGCCACTGCCCCGCCCGCCGACAGGGCCGAAAAGAAGAGCGCCACAGCCAGTTGCAGAGGCGCAAGCAACTGGAAGGCGGTAGCGCCGAAGCGAGCCAGATCGCCCACATTGCGCACCACCTGCGTGCCGGTCAGCACCTGCCAGGCCGTGCTCAACAGGATCAGCAGGGCCGCGACGTAGGCCGCTCGAAAAATGTACAGTCTCGCCCGGCGAGGCGCCGTGACCACCTCGCGCGTAAAGACCGGTCCTACGATCAAGCGGTTTCACTCCTCTGGCAACAGGGCTTGTCAGAAAGGCTAGGCAACAGGCTGCGGGCACCCCAATGACGACGAATCGGCGCACGATGATGCGATGCAGCCGATGGCGACATTATAGCCGCGCCTGCCCCACGGGCGGAACTCCCCAAGGTCTCCCGGCATTGCGCACCTCAGCCGGAACGAAAGCGCAAACCACAAGCCGCTGAAGGAACGCCTCCAGCGGCTTGTTTTGGATGGTTGCAGCTCAGTCTCCGCGCAAACCGCGTGTGAGACCCAGCCGACGATACGAGGATGAGTTGCTAGCCCGCCTTCTTGGTCGTCGTCTTCGCGGGGGCTCGCGTCGCGGCCTTGGCAGCCGGCTTGGCGTCCGTCGCGTCGGCAGCGCCTTTATCGGCGCCTTTATCGGAGTTGTCGCCGGCGTCGCGTTTGGCTTGCGCCGCGGCCTCCAACGCCTTGACGTCGGCCTTCTGCTTGGTTGTAAGCACGGCTTCGATCTCGGTATCGCGCTTGTCGGTCGCCGCTTTCAGTTCGGCTTCGAGCGCGTCGATCTTCGAGGCATGCTTGTCTTGAATCGCGTAGATTTTATCCTTCTGGGCGTCGTCGACGACCTTTGCGTAGAACCGCGGCAGGCGGTGCCGTGGTTCGGCCGCCGACTTTGCGGCGGTCTTGCCGGCCGCTTTCTTGCCGTCTTGCGCACTCGAGGCGCCGACGGAAATTCCCGCCAAGATCAACGACGTTGCGATGGCACACAACCAAGACTTCCGCGCGGTAATAGAAACCATTTTCCTTCCTCCTGCCGAGTGATTGAAAAAGACGCCCACGAGAGGCCCCTTCGAAGGATTTCCTCCGGCTCGTATCGTAACTGGCCGAATAGGCGTGGGAAAGGAAATCGCCAAAAAAACGCGGCGAGATAAAAGAATCGCGCGGGAGGCGCCATCACGCGGCGGCAAGGGTCGCGTCAGACGGCCCCGTGCGCATAAAAAAGGCCATGATCACTCGGTCCGTCGACTGATCATGACCTTTATCCTGAAACGAGGCAGCCCAGGTGGATTGCCTCGCCCTCCCGGCAAGAACGTACTAAACGTATCGGCACGTCCGTGCGAATCACTGTAGCCGATCTGACCCTGGCATGCGGGCCGCTCGCGACTACGGACCTACCGCACGCGACGCAATGTGGCCGAGCGGTCCAAACCCGGTTTGGGCGGTTCGGGCGTCGTCGGCTTAAGCTGTAGAGTCGGAGGTTGAGTCGTGGACGCCTTCGGCTGGGTCGTTGGCGCCGAGGGGTCAGCCGGTGTGGACACTCCGTCGGTGGCCGTTGTGACGTCTGCTCCCCCATCATCCCCACACGAATTGCACGCCGGCGCACAGCAAGACGTTTTGCAGCCGCGCGTTTTGCAACCGCCCCAATTGCAGCCACGACGCTCTTCGCAATAGCCGTCCCACGAGTTCATGCAGCAGCCACGGCAACCCGTGCTGCCGCATGCCCAGCGGCGCTCCTCGCAGTAGCCATCCCAAGAATTGGCGCAGCAACCCCGACGACAACCGCCCTGCGCCGTCCCGCACGATTCGCAATCGCCGGTTGCACCACTCACGCCGTTGTCACTCACGACCGCGCCCTCGACGTTGCCGCCCGACGAAACGTATCCGCTGCTGTACGTGACGTTCGAGCGACGTCCCCATTCGATTCCCTGGGCGTTGCCGACCCACGAAACGGTCAGCAGCAGGCCCGCTACGAGCGACAAACCCAACGTCTTCCGGACAACATTCAATGTCATCATGACTCGACCTCCTTTACGCCAACTTCCCCGCCTGTGATATGACACACATCGGCCAGCATCCGGGATTGGGTGGAAACATAATCCACATGGCTCGCGGGTTGATTACCGCGGCGGGAGGCCGACATGTGTCCAGGGAAACATGCCCCACAAAGCACGGTAGAGCAAACGCAACCGTTGCATTTTAGCTAACCGCCAGGGTTTCCAAGATCGGATGTCCGAACTTACGACAGCCGTATCTCGTGTCAGCACTAGTGGTTGCTGCTAGAATCGAGCCCGCACAACGAGGTTGCATTTAAACAACGGACTATCCGCGGTCGCGTGGCGACGAGGACGACTGGATCGATGTTAGCGGTTACATCGTTTATGGTGGCGACAAGCGACGCTGGTCGATTCTTCTGGATTTTGGCGCTCTCGGTTCTGGGCGTATTGGCTCTAGCGATCGCAGGGAGGCGAGCTCGCGGCACGACGCTCATCGCGGCCTGGGGCTGGGCGCTCGCGTCGCTTTCCACGCTGGTGATTTGCGAGTTGCTGACCGCATACTCGCGTGACGCTAACAACTCGCCCGCAGGCTGGTTGGTCCGGCTGCGCTATGCGGCGGCTATCACAACCTTCGCACCGACGATGGCCGTGCTGGGAGCCAAGCGGCCGCAGCATCGAGCGTGGCAGTTCATCGTGCTCGCGCTCCTGGGCATCCTGGCGCTGCCGAGCTTTGAAGCAGCGCTGTTTGCAGTCGGCCCGCAACCGCTCGACTTGCACGTGGCGCGTCGCTGGTTCTTGGCGATCCTCATCGTGGTAGGCCTCGTGAACTACCTACCTACGCACACCTGGCCAGCAAGCCTTGCCTATGCGGTGGCCCAGACGTTTCTGCTGGCCGACTACTTGCCGCTGGTTTCGTTATCGCAGCACGAGTGGCTGGCAACGACCGGCCTGGCACTAATGGTTGCGGCCTTCTGGATGGTTGCTTTGGGCTGGCCCGGCCGGCGAAGGTCACACGGCGTCGACCGGCTTTGGCTCGACTTTCGCGACGCTTACGGAATGGTTTGGGCACTGCGTGTGCAAGAGCGGTACAACGCCACGGCCGCTAAGGATGGCTGGCCAGTCCGCCTCGGCTGGCGAGGGATGAACTGTGTCGAGCCGGCTGCGGGAACCGACGCCATTGGGGCAGAGTCTCCGGACTCGGTTGCCGCGCGGCCTCCCAAATCGGTTGCGGCACGGTCTCCCGACCGTGCCGCCCAGGAAATCGATCCGGCGGGACCCGAACTCCGCGGTCTCGCCAGTCTGCTGCGCCGTTTTGTCTCGCGAGAATGGATCGCCCGGCGGTTTAAGCCGGTCAGCGACCATTAGGATCTGCGCCACCAAAGGTTTTTAGGCGAACGGGGCGGCATCAGCCCCCCGGTTGGTCGGGTCACTCCATTGATGGTGCGCAACCTTACCGGCCGGCTTACACCGACCGCTCGCCAAGCGCATTGCGAACCACACTTCCTCGCTGGTTGACCTTCCCCCAGCGCTGGCTTAAAGTGCAAGTTTGGGCCGGGCCGCGACTTCCGTGCATTCTCGTCGGCCCGCAAGCGGAACAGACGGCAACCTAGAACATGCTCGCCAAGCGCGTGATCCCCTGCCTCGACGTCGAAGGCGGCCGGGTCGTCAAAGGCACCAACTTCGTCCAACTTCGCGATGCCGGCGATCCGGTTGAAGTCGCTGCGCGCTACGAAGCCGAAGGGGCCGATGAACTGGTCTTCCTCGACATCACCGCCAGTCACGAGGGTCGCGCGATCATGCTCGATGTCGTCCGTAAAACGGCCGAGGTCGTCTTCATGCCGTTGTGCGTGGGCGGCGGCATCCGCACGTTGGACGACATTCGCCAATTGCTCTCAGCCGGCTGCGACAAGGTGTCGATCAACTCGGCCGCGCCGCGCGATCCGGAATTCGTGCGCCAGGCTGCTCGCCGCTTCGGCAGCCAGTGCATCGTCGTGAATATCGACCCCAAACGGGTGATCAAGAACGGACAGCAAGTCTTCGAGGTCCATATCAACGGCGGTCGCATCGGCACGGGCCTGGAAGCGGTCGCCTGGGCACGCCAGGTCGAAGAGCTTGGCGCCGGCGAGATCGTCCTGACCAGCATGGACGCCGACGGCACGAAGAACGGCTACGACTTGGAACTGACGGCCGCCGTGAGCCAGGCCGTTACCATTCCCGTCGTGGCGAGCGGCGGAGCGGGCAGGCCCGAGCATTTGGCCGACGCGATACAACTTGGCAAGGCCGACGCGGCCTTGGCCGCGAGCATCTTCCATTACGGCGAATATACGATTCACGAGACCAAGCAAGTCATGCGCGATCGGGGCATTGCCGTGCGGATGTGTGCGTGAACGAGGGGCCGGAAATCGGGAGCAGAGATTGGGGGGCGGGGATTCAGGGATTAAGAACTTGGAAACAGCAGCGGGGCGTGACGCAGAGGCGAGTTCCCCACGGAGCGATGCGAGATGGCGACCAAAGTAAAGAAAGCCCCGGATCACGAATTGGACGCGGCGGCGCCACCGCCCGATGCCGCCAAGTACATCGGCAAGCGGCAGGATCTCGAGATCGACAAGCTGTTTCGCGCCCTGGTGAAGCTCAAGGGCAGCGACTTGCACCTGAAGGCCGAGCGGCCTCCATTCATCCGCGTTGACGGCACCCTGCGGCCCATGAATCGCGGACCGATCGACGACGAAGAAATGGTCCGACTGTGCTTGCCGTTACTAAGTGATCGCTTACGGCGCATCTTCGACGACACCGGCGGGGCGGACTTTGCCCACACCGTCGACGTCGACGGCGTGCTCTGGCGGTTCCGCGTGAACATGTTGCAGCAGTTGGGGCACGTCGGCATGGTCGCGCGGCGAGTGAACAACTTCATTCCGGATTTCGAGGGGTTGTACCTGCCGCCGATCATGGAAGATCTGTGCAAATTTCACCAGGGCATGGTGTTGCTGGCCGGCGTGACGGGTTCGGGCAAGAGCACGACGATCGCCTCGATGCTCAACTGGATCAATCGCAACTACCGCAAGCACATTCTGACGCTGGAGGATCCCGTCGAATTTGTGTTCACCGAGGACAAGTGCCTGATCAACCAGCGCGAGATCGGCCTGGACGTTAAGGACTTTGAAATCGCCATGAAGCACGCCGTGCGCGAAGACCCCGACGTGATGCTCGTGGGCGAAATGCGCGACCAAGAATCGTTCAGGACGGCGATCCACGCCGCCGAGACAGGGCACCTGGTGTTCGGCACGATCCACGCCTCGAGCGCCCCCTCGACCATCGGCCGCATCCTGGATCTCTTTCCCGCGAGCGAGCAGCCCTCCATGCGCAGCGCCATTGGCATGAACATGAAGGGCATCGTGGCGCAAAAGCTGCTGCCTTCGATCAAGCCGGGCGTGGGCCGCGTGCCCACGGTCGAGATCATGACCTTCAACCCCATCGTGCGGAAGCTGCTGCTGGAGGAGGAGGACCACAAGCTGGGCGACGCCATCCGCATGTGCTCCAAGGAGGGCATGCAGGATTTCACGATGAGTTTGAAGGAGTTGGTCGACAAAGACCTCATCGATCGGGCCACGGCCTTCGAAGTGGCTCCCAATGTCGACGCCCTCAAAATGGCCCTCAAAGGCATCAGTGTCCGCACGCCTGGAATTCTCTAATGCAGCGCATGTTGTTGGTGTTCATCGTCTGCGTGGCCTGCCTTGCCGCCGCGACGCCTGCTTGGAGCGAGGACTTCAACAGCTTCCCGGATCATCCCGGCGTGTCCGCGCCACAATTGACGACGTTTCCCTACGGTCCGGGCTTCTACCTGAATTGGGCGAAAATCCTGGGCTGCTGGCTATTGTTTCTCATCTGGGTCCGCACGGTCGATTGGATCAGCCGCGACGGGCACGAATTGAAGCTCGACTACCGGCGTTGGAACACGATTGCCTTTTTCAGCTTCATGCTGGCCTTCATCCTGCTGTGGGTCGTGCCATTTTTCTGGCTCGTTCTGCCGCTGTTGCTGATTGCCTACCTCGTGCCACTGGTCGTTTACGTCAAGCATCGCAATCGCACGGTAACGGTCGACGAAGCCGTCTTTACGCGAGGGCACCTCCGGTTCTGGCTCTCGGAACGATTGCGCGTCGTCGGCATCAAGATCGCGGCCGAACCGCCCGGCAAGCACGGCAAAGCGCCGCCGGTCGATCTCGAAGCCCGCGGCGCTGAGGAGCGCCAGAACTCGGCCAATCTGCTCCTGGCGCGGCAGTCGCCAGGTTATCCCGAGTTGCAAATCCTGGCGGCCGACATGATCGCGCGGCGGGCCGACGCCGTGCTCTTCAATTTCACGCAGGAAAGCGTGGCGACTCGTTACCAGATCGACGGCGTGTGGCACGACGTGGAACCCCGCGACCGGCCCACCGGCGACGCTTTGCTTGCGGTGGTCAAGACCATCTCGGCCTTGAATCCCGAGCAGCGCGTCGCGCGCCAGCAGGGCTCGTTCGGCGCAGCTTTCGAAAAAATCAAATACTCCGCCCAAGTCACCAGCCAGGGCACGAATACGGGCGAGCGCGTGCTGTTACAGCTCGACGGCAAGCGCATGGCGAACAAGCGGCTGGCCGACTTGGAAATGCGGCAGAAAATGCTCGACGACCTGAAGGCCCTGCTCGAGACGCCCGGCGGCATCGCGGTGATTTCCACACCGCCGGCGAGCGGGTTGTCCACGTTGTTCTCGGCTACGGTCGGATCGATGGATCGCTACGTTCGCAGCTTCTCGGCCGTCGAGTCGAGTGCCAACGGCGAATTGGTCATCGAGAACGTCGCCGTGACGAAGTTCGATCCCGCGGCTGGGCAGACGCCGGCCACCGTGTTGCCCAAGCTCATTCGCGAGCATCCCGACGTGTACGTCGTGCCCGATTTTGTGGACGCGGAAAGCGCCTCGATACTGTGCGGCCAGGCGACCGAGCAGCGCCGCACCGTGCTTACGTCGGCGCGCGCCAAGGACGCCTCGGAAGCTCTGCTGCGCATCCTGATGCTGAAGGTGCCCCAGCAACAATTCGCCGCCGCGGTCTCCGTGTCGCTCAATTCGCGCTTGGTGCGCAAGCTTTGCGACAAGTGCAAGGAAGCCTACGCGCCCCCGCCCAACGTGCTCGAGCAATTGGGCATTCCGGCGGGCCGCGTCGAATCGTTCTATCGTCCACCGCAGCCTCAGCCCGAGGGCGAAACCCCTGAAGTCTGCGAGCAGTGCGCCGGCATCGGTTACTACGGCCGGATGGCCTTGTTCGAGATGCTCGTGGTGGACGATGGCGTACGGCAAGCGTTGGTAAATACTCCGCAGTTGGTTGCCGTCCGCCAGGCGGCGCGCAAGGCCGGCATGCGCACATTGCAGGAAGAGGGCATCGTGCTCGTGGCTAAGGGCGTGACCTCGCTGGCAGAGCTATTGCGCGTGCTCAAAGAATAAGCAATCGCCTGGGCTCAAAGAATCAAATCACCAACCGGCCACCGATCACTGCTTAGGGCCCGCACAGAGTTAATTTGAGCAGCTTTTTAGCCACGGATCAAACACTGATCGACACGGATAACGAGAACCACGAATTCAGGAACGAGTAGAAATGAGGAAACAGCCATCCCTTTCGCACTTCCTGTCTTTCACGATCGCATTTTCTTGTCCGTGTTTAATTCGTGTTCAATCCGTGGCAAATTGAACAGTTTTTCTATGTGCGGGTCCGTACCGCCTACCGCCTACTATATTTGACCCCTGACTATGGAAATCATCTTCCCCATCGTGCTGGTGTTGATCTTCGTCGCGGCGATCGCCATGCTCGGGCTCGAAGGCCTGTGGGGCAACGCCATCGCGCTGGTCAACGTCGTGACCGCCGCCCTAGTGGCCACGAACTTCTGGGAGCCCCTGTCGGCCTGGTTTCTCAGCAAGGAGCCGCGCGGCGTTTACCTTTGGGACTTCGTCTCCATCTGGGGAATCTTCATTGTCACGGTCGTCGTGATGCGTTTGGCCACCGACTTCCTCTCGCGGCACCGGGTCCGCTTTCCTAAGCTGTTGGACATGATCGGCGGGTATATCTTTGCCGCTTGGGTCGGCTGGGTGCTGATCTGCTTTACCACGTTCACGTTGCACACGGCCCCCATGGCTCGCGACTTCTTGTCGGGCGGGTTCAAGCCCGAATCGGTCATGTTTTTCGGCCTAGGCCCCGATCGGCAGTGGATGGGCTTCATGCAGAAGATGTCACAAGGCAGCTTTTCGCGCGGCGTCGACGCCGCCGAACTCGAGGCCCACGTTTTCGACCCCAAGGGCGAATTCATGGTCAAATACGCCTCGCGACGCAAGCTGTTTGAAAAGAATATCGGCCTGATGCCGGGTAAAGTTGCGCCTGGCGCCGCGCCGTAGAAGGATGTCGCGAATCTCGCCGCCTTCCGAGACGATCAAGTCACCCTGCGGCAGCAGATCGACGCGATACTTCATCGCTCGCCGACGCGAGAAGGAAGCCGCGGCTCAGGCCGTCTGAGCCAACCCGCTTTGTTAAACGGGTACATATCGCGGATTAATCGCGGCAATCATTTGGAGAATCGCCAATCTTTTCCCTAGCCCAGGCATTCATGCCTGGGACGAAGCGCCCTATTCCAGTCGTCGTAGTGTCGGGAACCGTTCGTCGCCAGCGAACAAACCAGTGGTGAGCGCGTTGTCGACGAACGGTTCCCGACATGTGCAACGGAGAAGGTGCTGGCTGATCCCCAGGCGTAAACGCCTGGGCTGGGGAAAAGTTTGCCCTGCGGCGAGTACACACACCGCCACACAAAGTACGATCGGCACCCCTGCCAGATCTCCCCCCCACTTCCAACATTGCATCAACCGCAACCCATGCATTAGAATAGGGTTCCTGCAAGTACTCCTGCCAGCGACCCGCGATCCTGCCCAGAGTCGACGATCCTATTCGATCGCCAAGCATTCCCCGTGACAAGTTCTCGCGGCCGCTAGCGAACCTACCCGGCGGTCAGAGGCTACCTGATGCTGCGGATTCAAGATCCCACGAACGAACATTCGACGAGCAAGTCGTTCTGCGACAGGCTCAGCCGGCGGCGGTTTATTGAGATCGGGTCGCTGGGCACGTTCGGGTTGTCGCTCTCGGGGCTGCTGAAGTCCGAGGCCCGCGCCGCGGACGCGGCCGGACGGCCGGTTCGCCGAGAGTCGCCTCGCTCGGTCATTCTCATCTGGCAGCACGGCGGCCCTTCGCAGCTCGATACGTTCGATATGAAGCCCGACGCGCCGGTCGAGGTCCGCGGTCCGTATCGGCCCATTGCCTCGAAACTGCCGGGCCTCGACGTGAGCGAGCTTTGCCCCGAGCAGGCCAAGGTGATGGACAAATGCACGGTGATTCGCAGCTTCTCGCACGAGAACGGCGATCACTGGGCCGCCGCCCATTGGATGCTCACGGGCCGCCTGGGCGCGAACGGATCGGATCGCGCGCCGCGGCAGCCGTCGATGGGGGCCGTGGCGTCGCAGTTGTTGGGGCCCTGCCGCACCGGCGCGCTGAGCTCGGTCAACATGAATGACGGCGGCTTCGGCTACCACGGCGCCGCGTGGCTGGGCATCTCGAACAACCCCTTCGGATACGGTTCCTTCAGTTACGGCAACGAAGCCGGCCGGCTGGCCACGGGCGACGACAAGAGCTTTGCCCTGGTCGAGGGGTTAAGTCAGGATCGGTTGATCGATCGCACGCGGCTGCAAAGCCAGTTCGATTCGTTACGGAAGCAACTGGACTCTGACCGAGCCTTCTCGCAGTTGGAATCGGTCGACCAACAAGCGCTCGACATCGTGCTATCGGGCCGCGTTCACGAAGCCTTCAATCTCGATCGCGAGGACGCCAAAGTCCGCGAGCGCTACGGCGACGGCTGGGGCGCGCAGGCCTTGCTCGCCCGGCGACTCATCGAGTCAGGCGTGCGCTTCGTGTCGCTCAACACCGGCTATTGGGACGATCACGGCAACATCAAGGGCGGGCTCGACAACAAGATGCCGCGGCACGATCGGGCCGTGGGCGTGCTGATCCAGGACCTGGCCGAGCGCGGATTGCTGGAGAATACCCTGGTCATTTCGGCAGGAGAGTTTGGCCGCACGCCCAAGATCAATAAAGACGCCGGCCGCGACCACTGGCCGCAGGCCCAAAGCATCTTGCTGGCCGGCGGAGGATACCGTCACGGGCAGGTCATCGGCAGCACGAACGCCAAGGCCGAGTATCCGACGTCGCGGAAGGTGGGCGTCGAGGATTTCTGCGCGATCGTCTACAACGCGGTCGGCCTCCGCATCGACGAAACGATTGTCGACCGCTCGGGACGGCCCATGCATCTCGTGTCCTCCGGCGAAGTTCCGCGCGAGCTGCTGTAGAGCTTGGGAAGTATTTCGAGTGAACGGGATCCAGTCTCTGGGTGTCATGCCTTCACGATCTGGGTGCCATGCCTTCACGGGCGTTAGCCAGGGTAGGCATGCTGCGCGGAGGATAAATGTCGGCATGCGTACTTCGAACGGCAGTTTGTTCGCTCACGTCAGCGCACGCTTTTCCCTAGCTCAGGCATGAATGCCTCGTTGTTGCACGCATCTTTGAACCAAACAGTGAACCGCAGAGACGCGGAGATAAAAGGAATAAGGAAACCAGGAACGTGGGAGAACTCCATTCCCGTCGGACCGGTCCCGGCAAAAAGCAGCCAAGCCGTCAACGCTGTGCAAATCGAACTCGATCGGTTCGGTTGTTACCGGTCTCCTGGCTTCCTCGTTTCACTTTTTCGCTTTCTCTGCGTCTCCGCGACTCCGCGGTTCCAGTCTGTTCGTGTGAGTTGTGTGGAACGACGAGGCATTCATGCCTGGTATGGCGGTCCCGATCGAATTCGTCTTAATCGCCCTTTAGGGCGGAACGACCTCGCGACGGCACGGCCCACTGAAGCGGGCGGACAATGACGTTTTCGGGGCATCGAGAACCCAGGCATGAATGCCTGGGCTGAGGAAAATGACCGGGATACACGCGGACCTCAATGACGTCCCGGAGGCTTGCCCGCAACGTGCGATCTGCACCCGTAAACCGCGATCTACGCGACGAGGCCACGAAACCCCCTTTTGGGGCTCGTATCCATGCTGTCGCTGCCGGCCTTCGCGGTAGGAATAGGGCAGTTTGCCCGACCCGTACCAATCGTCTCGTCCGAGCCGTGCAACCGGCGACTTGCACCCCCGACCCCGAATCTGGGCGGGCACGCCTTGCCGATGGACGGCCTCGTATATTAGCATGAGCCGTTTCCCAGCGAACCCGAATTGATCGTTTGGCGGCGGAATGTCTGGCGTGGTCGTCAAACCAGTGTCTTCGCGCGGCGACCGCCGCCGCTTTCTCGACCTACCGTGGTCGTTGTACGGCAACGACCCGCTTTGGGTACCTCCCTTGCGGCTGGTGCAAAAGGAACTGGTCGGCTACCGCAAGCATCCATTTTGGGAGCAGGCCGAGATCCAGACATTTTTGGCCTGGCGCAATGGGCAAGTCTGCGGGCGTATCGCGGCCATTATCAATCGCGCCCACATCGAGCGCTACGACGAGCGACGCGGGTTCTTCGGCTTCTTCGAGTCGATTGACGACCAGGAGGTCGCCACGGCCCTGCTCGACGCCGTCCGCGAATGGCTGACGCAGCGGAACGTGCCACTGATGCGCGGGCCGGCCAACCCGTCGATGAACTACGAATGTGGCCTGCTGGTCGAGGGGTTCGACACCCCTCCGACATTTCTGACGACGTACAACCCCCCCTACTATGCCCGGCTCATCGAGGCCTACGGTTTTCGCAAGTCGCAGGACCTATTGGCCTTTGTGGGCTACCGCGCCCAGTTGCCCGAGTTCGACGTGCGTTTGAGCTCGCTAGCCGACCAGGCGCAAGAACGGTGCCAGGCCGTCGTGCGGATCATGAACACGCGGCAAGACATCGACTTGATGCTCGAGCTCTACAATCGCTCGTTCGACGGCATGTGGGGCTTCGTGCCCCTTTCCAAGCATGAGATCAAAGAGTTCGTCTCGACGCTACGCTACCTGGTGAGCCCCGAACTGGCGCTCATCGCCGAAGTGGACGGCCAAGGCGTAGGCGCCGTGATCGGGCTGCCCGACTACAACCCGCGCATCAAACTGATCGACGGGAAGCTTTTCCCATTCGGCTTCTTGAAGTTGCTCGCCAAGCGCCGCGACCTGAAACGGATTCGGGTCTTGTCGATCAACGTCGTGCCGGAGTTTCAGCGGTGGGGATTGGGCCTGGTGCTGCTCAAGGGGCTGCTGCCTAAAGCGCTGGAAATGGACGTGGCCGAGGCCGAGTTCTCTTGGATCGCCGAGAGTAACGCCTTGCCGCTGTTGGGCCTGCAGAAGTCGGGCCTGAAGCTCTCGAAGACCTTCCGCATGTACGACTACGACCCGCCGGCCAGCGGCAGCGCTAGCTAACGTCCACGCGCTGTGGCTGGGTGGCACGCCCTGGCGTTGCGCCACAGCGTTCGTAGCGAAGACCACAAGCCGAGGCTCTCGGTCTGCCGATAGGGCGAGTCGGCCGGCAGGTGGGCCATGAGCCGGCGATGGGCTTCGGCCAGCGAATGATAAGGCAACGAGGGGAACAAATGGTGCAGCGCGTGGAAGCGTAAGCCCACCGGCGCCCAGAGTCCCGAGACCAGCGGCCAATTAGGAAAGTTCAACGAGTCGAGCATCTGTTCCAGGAACGTCACTTCTTCGCCATGGTGCAAATAGCGATGCGCGACCAGCGTTCGCACCGCATTGAGCAAGATCGCGCACACGGCCGTGGCATACGCTTGTGCGAGAAATGTCAGCGGCAGTCGGCCTGCGACCAGCAGCGCCGTTGCGCCCGCCAGGTAGACGAAGACCGCGGCTTCTTGCAGCCGCCAACCGCGCAACTCGACACGCGTCGGAAGCGGTCGCAAATAGGTCGGGTCGATAATCATCGACGACGCGTGCTGCTGCACCCAACGCCTCAGGCCAGGGCTGCACCAAGCCAAGGGCGTGAGCACCAAAAAGCGTACGATGGCTAGAACAGGAATGATAAAGCTCTGCGCAAGATACCAGAGGATGTTTCCGGCCGGTTCGCTCCCCAAGGGGAGATACTCGCCATCGGCCTGCGTGGCATAATTCTTTCGTACGTGGTGCGACCAATGCGTGGTGTAGAGAAATGACGGTACGACGAAAGGGATGCCGTACAGCAGATTCCAGGCCATGCGAAAGCCTTGCAGCGACTTAGCGCGCAGGTGCGCCAATTCGTGGATGAACAACGCGGCACGGTACAGCGTCAGCACCGAGATCGCGAACAGTATCGCCGCCAAGGGCAACGACTCGACCCGCCGCACCATCGCGTAACACGCCAGTCCGACCGCAAAGGAGACCAGGAAATCGGTCCAGTAAATCAGCGGTCGCGGCTCGAAGAGATCGCCCACGATCTGCCGTGCCTCGCGCAGCGAAAACTCGGTCGCGCAGTGGCTCGACGGACACGGCTTGGACGTTCGGCGGCTGCGTACGGACGCTTCACGAACTGGGGTGGAAACGCCTGGGCTCATGCTGGACCTGTAAGCAAAAGGTATGCCGTTTCACGTCTACGGTTGGATCTCGCTGGCACGGTGGGGACGTAGGTGCAGGCCAGTTTTCGGCTGCGCACGAGGACCGGCGCTACCTGTCCGGCGAAGGGGGCCGCCGTGCCCCATTGGGGCGGCTTAACAGTAGGCGAAGCGCGCCGGACCGCTGAAACTTTCGCCGTCGCGAGCGAAAATCAGGACCCGGCCCGCCCATAAGCTAGCTATTCGTCGCAGGCTGGGCTGGCGGATTAGCTATTTTACGCAAACTATCACGACGGGTGGGTTGCTTGCTGGACCGTCGGCCGCTCTATACGATAGGTAGGTTCAAATATGGCAACGTCTTCCGTCGCAGGCGGCCAGCGGCGGGTCTGAAATCGTCCAACGCGGTCTCGCGTCAGCCAAGGGGCCGGCCGAACCGCGTGAAAATGGGCAAATCGACCGTCTTGCGTTGCGTCTCCGTTAAGTTCGCGCTGTAGGCAAGTATGTCTCCCGAACACGAAGTGGTCATCACCGGTCTGGGCGTCGTCAGTCCCGTGGGCGTCGGAGTCGATGCCTTCTGGTCGTCGATGCTCGAAATGCGCAGCGGCGTGCGGCCGCTCGCCCAGTTCGATCCCGTCGCGGTGCCGCTTAAGATTGGGGCCGAAGTGATCGACTTCGATCCCAAGGAATTCGTCAAACCCCGCAAAAGCCTCAAAGTCATGACCCGCGACATCCAGTTCGGGGTCACCGCGGCCGGCATGGCCTGCACCTCGGCCGGGCTGGGTCCCGGCTCAGTCGACCCAGAACGCATGGGTGTGGTCTTTGGGGCCGACATGATGCAATGCGAGCCGGCCGACGTGGCCGCCGCCTTTCGCGGTTGCCTGGTCGACGGCAAATTCGATTTCAACCGGTGGGGAACCGCGGCCTTCGAGCAGATCTACCCGCTGTGGATGCTCAAGTACCTGCCCAACATGCCGGCCTGCCACATCGCCATCGCCCACGATGCCCGGGGCCCGAACAATTCGATCACGCTGGGCGACGTCTCCAGCCTGTTGGCAGTCGCCGAAGCCGTGCGGGTGATCCGCCGCGGGCAGGCCGATGTGATGGTCACCGGCGGAACCTGCTCGCGGATTCATCCGACGACCTGGGTCCGTCATTGCATCGGCGAGTTCTCACGGCGCACCGACGACCCCGCGGCGGCGTCGCGGCCGTTCGATTCCGATCGAGACGGCGCGGTACACGGCGAGGGGGCGGCCGCTTTCCTTATCGAGCGACGCAGCTTCGCCGAGGCGCGGGGCGCGAAGATTCTGGCCACGATTGCTGGATACGCCAGCACGTTCGAGTCTCGCAACAACGGCAAGCCCTATCGCGGCGATTCGATTCGCTACTCGATTCGCGAAGCACTGCGCAGTGCTGAGCTTTCCGCGTCGGATGTGGGCCACGTAAACGCGCACGGGCTGAGCACCCGGCGCGACGACGCGGCCGAAGCCCAGGCCATCCGAGATGAATTGGGCGATACGCCCGTCACGGCGCCCAAGAGCGCATTCGGCAACCTAGGTGCTGGCAGCGGTGCCGTGGAAATGCTCGTCAGCGTGCTGGCCCTGACCGAGAGCGCGGTGCCCGCCACGCTGAACTACGAGCGCGAAGACGAGACCTGCCCCGTACACGTCGTCCGCGGCCAAGCGCTGCGCGGCGCGAAACCCTCGGCAATGCTCTTGAACCAGGCTTCAACCGGGCAAGCCGCGGCCGTGATGCTGACGGGGGCGTAACCTTCGGGCGCCACCGGTCTCGGCCACCGGACGCCGCCCTTCCAAGCAGCCTATTTCTTGCTTGTCGTCGGTAAGCGTGAGGTTCCGTGCATTACCGAACCCATGGCGCGATGCAACTGCGCTCACAAACTGCTCGCAAAGCGGCAGGACATCACTACGGGCCGACCAGACAAAAAAAGAACGCAGCCCGCCGAAGCGAACTGCGTTCTCGAAATCCCAACTGAAGTTAAACATCGCAACTAGGCGATGGAGCGCTTCTTATTCCGCCAAGCGACTGCCGAGCCACACAGACCCAGCAGCGACCAGATGGCCAACGTCGACGCTTCCGGAGCGGCGGTTTCCGTGACAGCGTCAGCACTAATGCCTTCGACGTCCAACGTTTTGTCAGCACCGTTGAAGCTGTCGAGGATGAGTGAAAACCTCAACACAGTCGCATTGCCGACCGCTGCGAGCGCAGCGTTGTAGTCAGTAAAATTGCTTCCGGGGTTTGGCGTGAAAGCGCTCAAGTCGTAGCGCCCGACGTCGTTGTTGATCAAGTTCATGCCACTCAGGGCCGTCAAAGTGGCCGGCGTGTCAACAAAACTGGGGGAAGTTCCCAGATGGACGCCGACCTGCCCGTCGGCCAATGAGTCATTGTTCGTATCGAGCACCAATACGATCCGAGGAGCGCCCCCGCCGCCACCGGCATTCAGCGGTGTCTGCGTTCCCAGAGCGTTCGCAATTGGCGAATTGAAGATCACATTAAAATTCGTAAGGTCCGAAAACAACGGCGCGGTGGTCGGAACGAATCGCAGGACACTGAATGTCGAATCGGTTGACGTGAGTTGATAAGGGCCGGTGCCAGTTGTCTGCCCACCTAGGGTGTACGTTCCCGCCACGAGGGCCGCATCCAACCTGTTGCCAAAAGAAGCAACCATACCCACCGCCATCGCTAACATGATCGCAAGCTTTTTCATCGTAAGAATCCTTGGGGTGCATCCAGATCGTACAGAAATAGTCCGCGTTGCCAAAAAACCTAGTCGCATTCCATCGAGGTCTAACCCAGTTCGCAGTGTCCGGTCGAGTCTCCCTACATACCCTGTTGAAACATTCGAGCCGGTAGGCACTTGAGCGGTGGCCACGCTCGCAAGCAGTCCGATAGGTCCGTCCAAGCGCAGCCTGCCTGCTGCCGAATGTCCGATGAACGCTGGAGTGGGATGAAACTGTTCCGGTTGGGCAAGGAGTCGCGATTGTAATCGAAGTATCGGCGACCGCTACCAGCCCAGAGGGGGGGGTGGCTGCTATTTTCACCGAAACGGCACTTACCCTCATTGGACCGAAGGATCCTGCCCGGTTCGTCGGCACCAACGGCCATTTGCAAGCCTGTTGATAAGAGCTTTCGTGGTCGGCATTTACCCCTGCGGCTTGAGTGCCGCAGGCACTTGGGCGATGATCGTTGCTGGTGCAATTCGCCTCGCACAGGCTAACGTCCACAATCCGTTAAAATAAACGCACTCATGAAGAACTCACATGCAATCGCAGCCGTCTTGGGGCACGGATTTCACCGGCCGCGATTCGCAATCGTTTTCGTCGCGGCAGTGTGGTCGCTCGCACTGCCTGCAGCACTTTTCGGCGATGACGTGACAAAACCTGCACCCGCGAGCTCAGCGCCCTCCACACCCAAACGGCCCAACATCATCCTCATCCTGGCCGATGACCTCGGCTACGAAACCATCGGCGTGAACGGCGGCACGAGCTACGCCACGCCGCAACTCGACAACCTGGCTGCGACCGGATGTCGTTTCACGCATTGCTATGCCCAGCCGCTCTGCACGCCCACGCGCGTGCAATTGATGTCCGGTCGATACAACGTGCGGAACTACGTCTCGTTTGGCCGCATGGACCCGAGCGTGGTCACGTTCGCCAATCTGCTCAAGCCGGTCGGCTACGCCACGTGCATCGCGGGCAAGTGGCAACTCGGTCGCGATCTCGAGTTGCCCAAGAAGTTCGGTTTCGACGAGTATTGCCTGTGGCAGCACCTGCGCCGCGGGCCGCGCTACGCCAACCCCGGCTTGGAAATCAACGGCGTCGCGAAGGATTTTACGCAGGGTGAATACGGCCCCGACCTGGTCAACGACTATGCGTTGGACTTCATCGCGCGGCATCGGTCGGCGCCGTTCCTGCTCTACTACCCGATGATGCTCACGCACGCCCCGTATCAGCCGACGCCCGATAGCGCCGATTGGGATCCCAAGGCGCAGGGCGAGGACGTCAAAAAGGCCCCCAAGCATTTTGGCAAAATGGTCGCCTACATGGACAAGCTCGTCGGCAAGCTGGTCGCGCGGCTCGATTCGCTCGGCATCCGCGATAACACCTTGCTGGTGTTCGTCGGCGACAACGGCACCGGGGCCGGCACGCGCTCGCAGATGGGCGACCGAGTCGTCATCGGCGGCAAGGGCACGACGACCGACACCGGCATGCACGTGCCGCTGATCGTCAATTGGCCCGGAAACGTCGCCGCCGGCAACGTGTGCGACGACCTGGTCGACACCACCGACTTCCTGCCAACGCTCTTGGAGGCCGTCGGGCCAGTGCCAAACGGCACCCCACTTCCCGCCGGATCAAAGCCTGACGGCCGCAGCTTCCTGCCGCAAGCGCGCGGCGAGCAGGGAAAGCCCCGCGAGTGGATCTACTCGTGGTACTCACCGTATCCGGCCCGAGACAAAGCAGTCCGCGAGTTTGCCTTCAATCGCGATTACAAGCTCTACAGCTCGGGCGAGTTTTTCGATCTAAGCCAGGACCCCGGCGAAAAGCACCCGCTCGCCGCTGCGAATCTGGAAGGCAAGGCAGCCGCCGCGGCCAAATCGCTGCAAGCCGCGCTCGACCAATTCGCAAACGCCCGGCCCAAGGAACTGGAACTCTCCGAGAAGGAGTAGGTCACGCACTCCTGTGCGTGACAAGGCCCCGCACCAAGTAGGTCCCGCTTGCCGAGCGGGACCTAGCGCCAACGCATTGCGCGTCCACACAACGCAAACTCGTAGGATTCCGCGAAGCTTGTGTCGACCGTGTGAAGCATCGATAATCCAAAGCCGCTTCCAGGTCCCGTCCGGCAGACGGGACCTACCAACTGACGAACCAACGACGTGTAGCGTGACACGGCAACTAACACGCATGCGATGCATGAAATACGGTTCGCCAGTTCCGCGCAACCATCCGGCGCACCAGAGAGGGAACCGACGCACACATTCAGGCCCCGTTATTACTGCGGAATAGCTCGTGCCAGACGCTGTCGGAATAGGCGATCAGGCCGATCGAGTCCTCGATGTTGTCCAGGGCGAAGTCGTTGGCCAGTTTGAGACTGGTCCCGTCCTTGAGCGTCACCGTGCGGTCGGAATAGGCTGCCTTCAAGATCAGGATCTGCCCCGGCGTTCCCCCGTTGATCGTATTTAGGTCGGCATTGCCGCCGCCGGTGTCGACCAGGCGGTAGTTCATCTGGTTGGGCAAATCCACGGCGATCGCACCCGAGGCGATCGTGTACGTCGAGGGCGCGAGGACGGGATCGCTGAGGATCGTGATGTTCTCCGGAAAGCGGACCTTGGTCGGGTCGTAGGAAACGCCATGAAACTCGGCGATGATGCCCGCGTTGTTTGCCACGACGTCGTGCGCTAAGCCCATACCACTCGTCGCGGAACCGAGCTTAACGCCCCACAACCGTGCGCGAGAACCTGCGACGAGTGAGAGCGCCGCGGCGTTCGCATTCGATGTGGTGCGAGCGAATGCGCTGCCGCCATACCAGAACAACGAATAGGTCGTGCTAGCGCCGCGAAAGGCGTTTACTTGAACCGCACCGCCAGGGCCGTCGGCGGTCGCGTTGACATTGTAGAGGAACAGACTTGACCCCGCGCCGCCGTTGAACACCAGAGCGTCATACAGGGTTGAGAAATCGCAATCGTAGGCGACAATACGGATCTTCGCACTCCCGAAATTGTTGAAGAAGAGGCCGTCGGATTTTCCGTTGACGTGCAACTCGCGAAGTGTGGCGAACAGGTCGTCGCCTGTGTAGGTGGCATGGCCGATCGGGAAGTCGATGTGTCCCGAAGCAGAATTCGGGTTTGTCGAATCGATCAAAAGCCGCTCCACCGTGCAACCATCACTCAGCCCCACGATCGCAGGCCCAGAGTTATCCCCATTAAAACTGCTGCGGATCGTCGTAACGTACTTGCCCGCGCCAGAGAGTGTAACGCCCGGGGGTACGCTGATCGTCCCCGCGCCCAAGTCAAAGATACCCACCGAGAGCACGATCCGGTCGCCGCTTTCGGCGTGGTCGAGGGCGTCGACTAGGGCGGCGCCATTGTCCGCGTCATCGCCGCCGCGATAGTTTGTCACCGCGCTGGCGGACGACTTGACCAAGACGGCGAACGCGACTTGCGCAGTCGACGAAAGCGACACCACCATCGTGCGATCCTCCCCTACTTGGAAACTCTGACAAAACCGACTCCAAATCGCGCCCACGCCGCCCACTCTCTGGGGAAGAGGGCCGGGGGGCAGAGTACGCTATCCAGAGACGGTGCGGCGGGCTAAAAACAGTACGCCCACGACGCCCAGCGTTGCCAGAACTAGAGATGAGGGTTCCGGCACGCGGATCGTTTCTGTCGTGAAGTCTAGCGTTGCGATCGCGTAAGGAGCATGTTGATCAGGGTTGCCAAGTACATCAAATCCGAGCATCCCCCAGGCTATTAGCCGGTATTATTCACGATCCGCTGCGGTTTTGTCGCGGGCGTTTTTCCGTGCGGAGGAAGGGCAGCGGGGTCGTGGGCATCGCGCACCGCCCCCTGACCCCCAGAGACCAGTTGAATTG
>Ga0163144_10004164_pt1 | contig 32737 bp, 28 predicted proteins | sample OliLak19BULKMAT1_FD_123175 | JGI IMG/M metagenome (GOLD analysis project Ga0163144, IMG submission 123175) | Freshwater microbial mat bacterial communities from Lake Vanda, McMurdo Dry Valleys, Antarctica - Oligotrophic Lake LV.19.BULKMAT1 | ecosystem: Environmental > Aquatic > Freshwater >... | reverse complement strand
GCGGTCGCCGCGCGAAGTCACGTGGTAGAGCGCGCCTTCGAATTCCAGTCGCAGGGGGCGGGACATGCGAGGAGACTATCCGCGCTGGGGGCAAAAGGCAAGACCTGACCCCATTTGCCTTCCCGATACGGCAAGCTTGACGTTGGGCTCAGGAGTGCTGCAACCGGCCAGTTGCGCGAAAGGGGCGGGATTGATTTTCCTATCGTTTGGGAACCTGAAAGTGTAATAATTACAACGAATTACGTAATATGGTATACGGTATACTGAAATCCGAGTTTGCGCTAGAATAGTATTAGATGGCAAGTCGCGGGTTCCGGTCGTTGGATTGATGCATCGTCAGCCTTCAGGAGTCAAATGCCCATGGGCAGTCGGCCAATGCAGAAGTATCAGGGAAGTTGTCACTGCGGCGCGGTACGTTTCGAAATCGAAACGGACTTCCCCGAACTCACGACCTGCGACTGCTCCATCTGCCGCCGCAAAAATGCGCTGATGGTCAAAGTGCATGAAAGCAAATTCAGGCTGCTGACCGCGGAGCAGGCCTTAGGCGAGTATCAGTTCCACACCAAAACGGCGAAGCGCTATTTCTGCAAGACCTGCGGCATCTATCCGTTCCACCGCAAACGCGTCACGCCGGACAATTTCGGCATCAACGTGTTCTGCCTGCACGAATTCGATCCGGCGGGAATCCCGGTGCGCCAGACGGTCGGCGCAGAAATGCAATGAACTCATCCAACGCAGCCAACCACACTACGTCACGAAGATAGGAACCCCAATGAAACTCCAGCATTTGTCCGTCAGCTTATTTGTTCTCGCCGCTGCAGTAAGCTTCGGCGCTATCGCCGCGGATTATCCCGACAAGCCCATCCGTATGGTCGTGCCGTGGTCGCCGGGCGGCGGCTCGGACGTGTCGGGGCGCATCATTGCCGCGAAACTGACCGAAGCGTTCGGCCAGCAGGTCGTGGTCGATAACCGGCCAGGCGCCGCCGGCAATATCGGCACGGCAATTACCGCGAAAGCCCCCGCAGACGGCTATACGGTGCTGCTCGCGGACACCGGTTTTTCCACCGGCATCAGTCTGTATAAAGACGCCGGCTACCATCCGGTCAAGGATTTCGCGCCGGTGTCCCTGGCTGCGATCACACCCATCATCGCGGTCGTGCATCCGTCGGTGAAGGCGACAACGGTCAGCGAGCTGATCGCGCTCGCCAAGGCCGAGCCCGGCAAACTCAATTACGGGTCCGGCGGCACCGGCGGCAGCGTGCATCTCGCCAGCGAAATGTTCCTGCTGCGCACCGGGACGAAAATGATCCACGTTCCATACAAAGGCAGCGGCCCGGCGGCGGTAGACCTGGCAGGCGGCTTGGTGCAGGTGATGTTCGCAACCGCGCCCGCCGTAATGCCGCTGATCAGGGGTAACCGGCTGCGGCCGCTTGGCGTGGCCAGCAATGCGCGGTCCGTTTTCCTGCCCGATGTGCCGACGATGAAGGAAGCCGGTGTGGCCGATTTCGTCGCTGATAATTGGTACGGTGTGTTAGTGCCCACTGGCACGCCTAAGCCCGTCATTGAACGGCTCCAGCGTGAAATCGCCAAAGCGGTTGGGCAGTCCGATGCGAAGGAAAGGTTCTTCGGCGCGGGCCTCGTAGCGCGCCCCAGCAAGACCTCGCTGGAGTTCGGCGCCTTCGTGGAAAACGACGTCGCCCGCTGGGCGACGGTCATCAAGCAGGCGAATATCAAAATGGAATGACCATGATTACCCGCATTCCCGCATCCCTTTATCGCGGCGGCACTTCCAAGGGGCCGCTGATCCTCGCGAGCGACCTGCCGGCTGACCGCAAGACGCTGGATGCCGTGCTGCTCACCGCCATGGGTTCGCCGCACAAGCGGCAGATCGACGGCATCGGCGGCGCGGAGACACTCACCAGCAAGATCGCGGTGGTCTCAAAATCGTCGCGCCCGGGCCATGACGTTGACTATCTGTTCGTGCAGGTGAATCCCGAATCCGACGTAGTCGACTACTCGTCCAACTGCGGCAACATGCTGTCGGCGGTCGGGCCGTTCGCGATCGAAATGGGCTTGGTCCCGGCCGCGGACCCGGACACGCGCATCGTCATTTTCAATATCAATACCAACTCGACCATCGAAGTCATCCTGCACACGCCGGGCGGCGAAGTCACCTATGACGGCGACGCGGAAATTGCCGGTGTGCCGGGAACGGCGGTGCCGGTCAAGGAAAACTTCGCGGGCACGGTCGGCAGCAAGACCGGCAAGCTCCTGCCGACCGGCAACGCGAGGGAGGAAATCGATGGCGTCGAAGTGACTTGCATCGACGTTGCCGTGCCGATGGTTATCGTGCCGGCCGCAGCGCTCGGCAAGACCGGCTATGAGTCCAAGGCCGAACTCGATCCCGACGCGCAGTTGATCGCGCGCCTGGAAAAAATTCGCGTCGAAGCGGGCAAGCGCATGGGACTGGGCGACTGCAGCAAGCTGGTAATCCCCAAGCCGGTGCTGGTCGCCGCGCCGCGTGCGGGCGGCACCATCGCGTCGCGCGACTTCGTGCCGTTCAATTGCCACGCCACCTATTCAGTCACTGGCTCGATGGCGCTCGCCACCGCGTGCATCCTGCCGGGGACCGTTGTCCACGGCCTCGCCCGGTTGAAGGGAAGCGGGCGTCAGATAGTCACCATCGAACATCCCGGCGGCACGCTGGAGGTCGAAGTCTTTGCGCGCCAGGTCGGCGGCAAATTCGTGCTCGAAGAAGCGAACCTGCTACGCACCTGCCGCAAGCTCTTCGAAGGGCAGATCTGTATTCCTGCGCGGATCTGGGACGGGACGAACAAGGCGCGCGACGCCATGCAGTTGGCGCTCGCGGCATGACGGCAGCCGCGCGATGAAAAAATCCGAAGGACAGGGCACGCAATTGAGCACGCAAAAGAGCACGCAAAAGAGCACGCAAACAGGCTTGGACCTGCCGGCGCGCAATCATTTGTTCGAGCAGATCCACGGCATTCTGTGGGAAAAAATCCGTAGCGGCGAAATCGAGTCCGGCCAGCGCCTGAAGGACATCGAGTGGGCGCGCAAGCTCAACGTCAGCCGCACGCCGGTGCGCGAGGCGATGCGCAAAATGCAGCAGGAGGGGGTGCTGGTGCCGCTCGCGCAGGGCGGCTACGAAGTGCGCGGGACCTCGCAAGTCGATCTCATGGAGTTGTACCGCTGCCGCGCCGCGCTCGAGTCGCTGGCCGCGGAAGACGCGGCGGGCCGCTTCGACGAAGCGGTTGCCGCGCGCTTTGACGACTTGGTGCGTCGCGCCGACGAGGCGATCGAACGTGGCGATCTCGACCTCGCATTCAAGCTCAACACGCAGTTTCACGCGGACATACTCGAGTTGAGCGGGAACCGCCATCTGACGGGGCTCCTCGACGCGCTGCAGCGGCTGGTATTGTTTTACCGGGCGGCGTTGCTGCGGATGTCGAAGGACGATGCGCGCAACAAGGCTTTGTACCTCGACCGTCTGCGCGTGAAGCAGGATTGCCACCGCGAGATCCTGGCGGCGCTGCGGGTAAACGACGGCGTGCGCGCGGCGGCGCTGATGCGGGCGCACGTGCGCGAAACCGCCGAAGACCTGCTGCCCGCGGTTCCCGAATTGACGCGCATGGCGGAAGAGCAGCCGCGCGACGCCGCCTGACTGGCCTGGAAAATTCTACCCAAGGACGTTCGTGCTGAGGTATCGAAGCCTGTCCTGAGCTTGTCGAAGGGCATGAACGTCCCCGCATCGTCCAGATTGCACAATTTGTTCGCCCGTCCATACATCAGGGCGAACGAATTTTTGAGATGTTAGGCGCTGGGCCGTGCGCGGCGTTGCGGCAACGCGCCCCAGCCCAGCCAGAACAGCGCGACCGCTGCGAGCAGGTGTTTCAGGCTGTGGCCGCTCAGGATGGCGCCCATCGTATAGAGCGGCGCGTCGAGCCAGGTATCGAACGCCATCGCCGTCATGTAAATCGTGAACGTGACCCACGCCGCATGCGCATGCGTGTAACGCGACGGGAACGATATCATCGCGACGACGGCGAACGACAGGCTGCCATAGACGGTGGCGATATAGGGCCACACGTTGTCCTGCGCCATCGACTGCGTCGCCCGCCAGTACACGAGCGCGCCGGCCGACAGCACGAACAGAACGGCGAGCGTCGCGAGGCCCGCGCGCGCGCCAAAGCGGTCGGCAATGATGGTGCCGACGAACGCAGATGCGACAAGGGTCATCGGCAGCCGGTCCCAGAACAGGCCCGCGTTGTCGGGCGCCAGGTGGTAATAACCCGAGCCGAACGTGACCAGCAGCGTGGACGCGTACAGCACGACGAAAATCCACAGCTCGCCGCGTTCGATGAACATGCCGGGGAATTGCCGCCGCCGTACGTAGAGAAAAATCAGCATGCTCAGGCCGGTCACCAAGAACCCGAGGTTGGAGGCCGTATTGAAAAAGTTCGGGATGCCAAGGCAGGTGCGCGCGTCCGCGAACATATGGTAGGTGCCCGGCTGCGGCATGCTGAACACGAAAATCGAAATGAATACGGCAACGCCCGTAGCGGCGAGCAGGCCGAGCCTGAGGCGAAGGGGAAGTGTATTCATTATTGGTTCATCCTGATCAATCTGTTGACTTTGGGGTCAGGTCTTGCCTTTTGCCTTCGGCAAGCCAGTCCGCGATCTTGCAGGGATAGCGTGCCTCCGTCCGTAACGTAATAATACCAACCACGCAGCGAGCGCTACGCATCGAAACTTCCCACATCGCTGGCCTCATCACTACCGCACCGCCGTCACCACCACTTTGCCGCCGCTCCTCTCAAGATCGATGAAAGTCGGCGTCCCCGCTGCCTTGTCCACGATCCACGTCTGCGGCACATCCACGAAGCGCAAGTGGTAAGTCGTGATGTGGCTGGAGACGGTCTTGCCTGCCGCGTCCTTGCACCAGATGACCATGCCCGCGTTGGCGCTCAGTTGCAGTTTGTAGGCGCCGGCGCAGCCGTCAGGCGTGGCTTTGGGCCGGTGTTCGAGCGTCGTGCGCCCCGTGGCGGACACCTTGTTTGCGGTCGCTTCGAGTTCGTAAGCGAGCCGCGTGGCGCCGTCGGTGAGGAAATCGCCGCAGCCGCCAATGAGGGCAGATAGCACGAGGGCGGCGAAGGGCAGGGCGCGGCGGGTGATCGGCATGGCGGTCATCCTTGCTGAAGAGAAGGGCGCGGGCGGTCAGCGCAGCCAGTTGATCTCGCGCGCGGTCTTCGCGCCGATCACCGTGTCTTCCAAGCTCGCGGGCATCTCGGCCTGCGTCGGCGAGCGCGGGATGCGGCCGGCCATGAGCTCGGCGGCGTCCTGTGGGTACGGCGGGTTGCGCGCGGGATCGGCGAAGCCGTCGGGAAACACCGGCCGGCTGGTCGCGAGGTCGTACTTGTCGGTGGCGCCGAAGGTGTGCAGCAGTTCGTGCGCGATCACTACGTTGTTAGGCCCCTGCTGCGATGGGCTCGCGAAGGCGTTGACGACGCCGAGCAGGCCTTTCTGCAGGCCGATAGAATGCGGCACGCGCACGCTGCGCGCCGGGTCGTGGTACAGCACGAACAGGCGCACGTGCGGCCGGGGGCCGTCGGTGCGATCGTTGCGCCAGGCCCAGAAGCGCAGCCGCAGGCTCCACGTGATTGCTCCCACCGGCCCGACGTCGCGCGGCGGCATCGGCGGCAGGCTCACGACGCGCGGGCCCAGCCGCAACTCGACGGGGCGCTTGAGGGGCAGGCTGTAGCGCGCGGCCTCATCGCGCAGGAAGGTCTCGATCGGATGGAATGCGCCGGCATCCAACGCGGTGATGTATTCGGCGGTGGCGGGGCTGCCGTCGGCGTCGACCGGATAGACCACCACCCGCAGCGTGTCCTGCCACTCGGCCACGCGCGCGCGGACGAGCCACGCCGTCTGCGCGACGGTGGCGAGGATAAAGAGCAGAACGGCAATGCGCAGCGCGCGCCACATGCCCGGATAGTACAATCCCCCGCGAGTCAGCCAGACAGTCGCTGTGCCTTCGGGCGCGGAGGAAAGTCCGGGCTCCACAGAGCAGGATGCCGGCTAACGGCCGGGCGTCGTGAGGCGACGGAAAGTGCCACAGAGAACGAACCGCCGATGGTTGATATTCCGCAAGGGGTGTCTTCACAGGCAAGGGTGAAAAGGTGCGGTAAGAGCGCACCGCGTTCGTGGTGACACGGACGGCATGGAAAACCCCATCCGGAGCAAGACCAAATAGGGGGGCTATAGCGCTGCTCGCGCTGTCCCCGGGTAGGTTGCTTGAGCCGGCGGGTAACCGCCGGCCCAGAGGAATGACTGTCACGACAGCGCAAGCTGCCGACAGAACCCGGCTTATCGGCTGACTCGCTGTTTGTTCCAATAACGCCGCTGGTGCGAAAGCACCAGCGGCGTTTCCATTTTCGCAACGATGCGAGCGTTACGCCCCGGCCAGTAAGTCAGCGTTAAGGAACCTCTGAGAACCCCGTCACACCAGCCTGGAAGGGGGAGGGGGCCCTTCCCCTGTAGCTGGTGCCCATTTCACTGATTTCACTGGATTCCAGCTTTCGCTGGAATGACGGAAGTAGAGTTTTTCAGAGCTTCCCTGACCGCCTGGCGATTGCAGGCGGCCCGCGCTGCTTTTTGCCCCCGCGTCGGCCTGTTTGCGCCACGACGCTGCCGCATTCGATCGCCAGACTGGGCGCGCACGCGTGTCGCTTTGGCGCAACAGCGCTTTATTCCGAAACGCCCTCAAGGGGCAGGCTACGGGCGCGTTAAATCCTCATAAATCACTTTAAGTATTCATTCAACCTCCATGTATCTTATGAAGTCTTTACATAGCTCTTATCCACTCTCAAGTAAGCGAGATAAGTGTTTGTCGCATATAAAGAAATTGCTACTTCAGCCTTGACCCTTGGAAGGGATTATTCGTATAGTGGGCGGAAGTGGGAAAAAGTGGGATAAACCGTTCATTTCAGGTTTATTCCGGTGCTGCCGTGCATTTCGCTGCCAAGGGGGATCGCCGTGTTTCGCGGGGTTTCGCAACTGACGCTCGACGCCAAGGGAAGGCTTGCGGTGCCCAGCCGGCACCGCGATGCATTGGCGACCCGCTGCGCGGGAAAGCTCGTCATCACCGCGGATTCCGACAAGTGCCTGCTCGTTTATCCGCTGCCGGACTGGGAGCCCATCCAGCAGAAGCTGATGAGCCTGTCGAGTTTCAATCCGCGCATCCGCGATCTGCAGCGCCGCCTGATCGGTTACGCCGAGGACGCGGAAGTCGACGGCGCCGGCTGCGTGCTGATTTCGCCCGCGCTGCGCGCGTTCGCTGGTCTCGGCAAGAGCACCATGCTCGTCGGCCAGGGCAACAAATTCGAACTGTGGGACGCCGTGAAGTGGGGCGAGGTGATGGACCGCACCGGCGGCTTCAGCGACGGCGAACTGCCGCCCGAACTCGAAGGCTTCTCGCTGTGACCGATGGCGCCGCGCCGCCCGGCGCGTCTCCGGTACTCCCCCATGCCGCCGTACTGGCCGTCGAAGCGATCGCCGCGCTGAACGTGCGGCCGGATGGCGTGTACGTCGATTGCACCTTTGGTCGCGGCGGCCACAGCCGCCGCATCCTCGCGAATCTTGGCCCGCGCGGCCGTCTCATCGCACTGGATCGCGACCCGCAGGCGATCGCGGCGGGCGCGGCACTGGCGGCGGCGGACACGCGCCTCACGTTGGCGCACGCGCGGTTTTCCACCACGGCCGACGTGCTGGCGCAGCAGTCGATCGCACAGGTGGACGGCGTGCTGCTCGATCTCGGCGTGTCGTCGCCGCAGCTCGACGACGCGGCGCGCGGCTTCAGCTTTCGCCGCGATCGCGACGGTCCGCTCGACATGCGCATGGATACCACGCAGGGCACGAGTGCCGCGCAGTGGCTGGCGACGGCGGACGAAGGGGACATCAGGGAGGTCATCCGCAACTATGGCGAAGAGCGGTTTGCTCAGCAGATTGCAGCAGCGATTGTTGCTGCTCGGGCGCGTGGAACTCTCGGCACCACCCGGCAACTGGCCGAGGTCGTCGCCGCGGCCGTACGCACACGGGAACCGGGGCAGGACCCGGCGACCCGCACCTTTCAGGCCGTCCGCATCCACGTCAACCAGGAACTCGAGGAGCTCTCGCTGACGCTGCCGCAGTGCGCGCAGTTGCTTGCGCCGCACGGACGCCTGGTGGTCATCAGCTTCCACTCGCTGGAAGACCGCATCGTCAAGCGCTACTTCGCGGCGGAAGCGCATCCGGAGCGCGCGGTGCCGTCGCGCCTGCCGCTGCGCGCGGACGAACTGCCGGCGCCGCGTCTCACGCTCGTCGGCAAGCCGGTGCGCGCGAATGCCGCCGAGACGGCGGCCAATCCGCGCGCCCGCAGCGCGATCATGCGCGTGGCCGAGCGGTTCGCCGGGCGCGCGGCGGCGTAGCGGACCGAACCGAACCGAACCGAACCAAACGCCGTCGATGCTGCGCCTCAACTTCATCCTGCTCGCGTTGCTGATCGCGTGCGCGCTCGCGCTCGTCACTTCGCAGCACCGCGCCCGCAAGTTCTACGTCGAGCTGCAGAAGGAGCAGGACACCGCCAAGAAGCTCGACATCGAGTGGGGCCAGCTGCAGCTCGAGCAGAGCACCTGGGCCGCGCACGGCCGCATCGAGAAGATCGCCGGCGCCCGGCTCGGCATGCGCGTGCCGGCGTCCTCGCGCGTCGAAGTCGTGACGGCAGCGCCGGCGAAGCCGCAGGCGGAGGCGGGCAGGCGATGAGCGCCGGGCTCCAGCCGTGGCGCGCACGCACGGTGCTCGGCGTGCTCGCGCTGACCTTCGCGGTGCTGGGCGGCCGCGCGCTGTACCTGCAGGGCATGAACCACGACTTCCTGCAGCAGCGAGGCGAAGCGCGTTACGCGCGCACCATCGAACTGACCGCCACGCGCGGCATGATCACCGACCGCCACGGCGAGCCGCTGGCCATTTCCACGCCGGTCGAATCGGTGTGGGCGAGCCCGACGGACTTCGCGGCGACCGGCGCGCAATTGCGGGACCTGGCGCGCGTCATCGATGCGGATGCGCCCGAACTCGCGCACAGGCTTGCGGACGCGAAAGGCGACTTCGTCTACCTCAAGCGCCAGCTGCCGCCGGAGCAGGCGGCGAAAGCGGTCGCGCTCAACATCCCGGGCGTGTTCCTGCAGCGCGAATACCGCCGCTATTACCCCGCCGGCGAAGTCACTTCGCACCTGATCGGTTTCACCAACGTGGACGACCGCGGGCAGGAGGCGCTCGAGCTCGCGTTCGAGGACTCGCTCGCGGGCAAGGCGGGCAGCCGGCGCGTGATCAAGGACCGCCTGGGCCGCATCGTCGAGGACGTGGAAAGCATCCGCACGCCGCGCCCTGGGCGCGATCTCGCGTTGTCGATCGACGCGAAAATCCAGTACCTCGCCTTCCGCGAGCTCAAGCGCGCGGTGGAGGCGCACCGCGCCAAGGCCGGCGGCATCGTCGTGCTCGACGCGCAGACGGGCGAGATCCTCGCGCTCGCCAACCTGCCCTCGTTCAATCCGAACAACCGCGGCAAGCTCGAGCCCAAGCGCACGCGCAACCGCGTGGTCACCGACCTCTTCGAGCCCGGCTCGACGCTGAAGCCCTTTACGGCCGCCGTCGCGCTCGACACGCACGCGTTCCGGCCCGAGACGGTGATCCAGACCGCGCCGGGCAAGCTGACCATCGGTCCTGCCACCATTCACGACGCGCATCCGGGCGGCGCGATGACGGTCGCGCAGATCATCCAGAAATCCTCCAATGTCGGCTCGGCGAAGATGGCGCTCGCACTGCCGGCCGCGAAGATGTGGTCGCTGTTCAGCCGAGTCGGTTTCGGCGTGCCGCCGCAGTCGGGGTTTCCGGGGGAGGTCGCTGGCCGCTTGCGCGCTCACGCGAGCTGGCGGCCGATCGAACAGGCCACCATGTCGTACGGGCACGGCATTTCGGTGTCGCTGCTGCAGCTCGCGCGCGCCTACCTCATCTTCGCGCGCAACGGCGAGATGCTGCCGGTGACGCTCGTCAAGCGCGACACGCCGGCCGTCGCCGAAGCGGTGATCACCGCGGAGACGGCGCTGGCCGTGCGGCGGATGCTCGAGATGGCGGTGCTGCCGGGCGGCACCGCGCCGCGCGCGCAGATCGCGGGTTACCGCGTGGCCGGCAAGACGGGCACCGCGCACAAGCTCGAGGGCGGCGAGTACGCGCCCGACAAGTACTACGCGTCCTTCGTCGGTTTCGCGCCGGCCACGGCACCCCGCCTGATCATCGCCGTGTTGATCGACGAACCGTCTGCCGGCCAGTACTACGGCGGCACGGTGGCGGCCCCCGTATTTTCCAGTGTCATGGCCGGCGCCTTGCGGCTGCTGGCGGTGCCGCCGGACGCGCCGACACAGGGCATTGTGCTGCCGCCGCCCGGCGCGGCGGAAGTGAAGGAGGAAGTGTGAGCGCCGCCGCCCGCACGCCCGCACCGCTGACGATCCGCCGGCTCGCCACCGACAGCCGCGCGGTGCGCCGCGGCGACACCTTCCTGGCCTGGCCGGGCGAAACGCAGGACGGCCGCCGTTACATCCCGCAGGCCATCGCGCGCGGCGCGGCGAACGTGCTGTGGGACACGGCGCCCGGTTTCCGCTGGCGGCGTGGATGGCGCGTGCCCAACCGCGGCGTGCCGCAGTTGCGCCGGCGCGCCGGCGCGCTGGCGAACGCGGTGTACGACACGCCCTCCGAGCGGTTGTGGACGATCGGCATCACCGGCACCAACGGCAAGACCTCCTGCAGCCAGTGGCTCGCGCAGGCGCTGACGCGCGCGGGACAGCCCTGCGCCGCGATCGGTACGCTCGGCTACGGCGCGCCGGGGCGCCTGCGCCCGACGCCGAACACCACACCCGATGCCGTCTGGCTGCACCGCACGCTCGCGGCGCTGGAGCGTGGCGGCACGCAGGCAGTCAGCCTGGAAGTGTCCTCGATCGGGCTCGATCAGGACCGCGTGGCCGGCGTCGCTTTCGACGTCGCCCTGTTCACCAACCTGACGCGCGACCATCTGGATTACCACGGGACGCTCGCGCGTTACCGCGCCGCCAAGGCCCGGCTGTTCGCGCTGCCGGTGTTGCAGACGGTGGTGATCAATACCGACGATCCTTTCGGGCGGCAGCTGGCGCGGCGCGCGCGTGCGCGCGGCATCGAGGTGCTCGCCTACGGTTTTCGCGCGGGATCGCAAGCGCTCGCCGGCAGCGGCCTCGCGGCCGATCTCAAGGGCGTGCGTTTCAGTGTGCGCACTCCTTGGGGCCGCGCGCGCATTGCGAGTCCGGTGCTCGGTCGCTTCAATGCGGCCAACCTGCTGGGCGTGCTGGGCGTATTGCTCGCCAGCGGCATCGCGCTGCGGCGCGCGGTACGGCTGCTCGCCGGACTCACGCCGGTGCCGGGTCGCATGCAGATGGCGGGCGGCGGGCGGCGCCCGCTGGTCGTCGTCGACTACGCGCATACGCCGGACGCGCTGGCCAAGGCGCTGGCGGCCCTGCGCGAATTGCTGCCGCGCGGTGCGCGGCTCATCTGCGTGTTCGGCTGCGGCGGCGACCGCGACCGCGGCAAGCGCCCGTTGATGGGCGGCATCGCGGCGCGGCTCGCGGACCGGGTGTATGTGACCAGCGACAACCCGCGCGGCGAAGACCCGTGGGCGATCCTGCTCGACATCGACCGCGGCATCCGCCGCTTCCGCGAGGAAGTCACCTTCGATCCCGACCGCCGGCGCGCGATCCGCTGCGCGCTCGCGGACGCCCGGCGCGGCGACGTCGTGCTGATCGCCGGCAAGGGGCACGAGTCCTACCAGGAAATCGCGGGCGTGCGCCGGGCGTTCAGCGATTTCGCGATCGCGACGGCGGCACTGAAGGGGGTCGCAGCGTGATGCGCCTGTCAGAAGCCGCCCGCGTACTGGGGGCAGAACTGCACGGCGCTGATGCGGAATTTGCCGGCGTCTCCACCGACAGCCGAACGCTCGCGCGCGGCGATCTCTTCGTGGCGTTGAAAGGGGAGCGCTACGACGGTCACACCTACCTCGCCGCAGTCGCGGCGGCCGGTGCGGCCGCGGCGATCGTCGCGCGCGGCACTCTGTTGACGGCCACGGGTTGTCCGCAGCTGGTGGTCGACGATCCGGAACGCGCGCTCGCCGCGCTGGCGAAGAACTGGCGGGCGCGCTTCGCGCTGCCGCTCGTCGCGCTGACGGGCAGCAACGGCAAGACCACGGTCAAGGAGATGCTGGCGTCCATCCTGCGCGTCGCGGCGGGCGCCGAAGCCGGCGTGCTGGCGACGCAGGGCAACCTCAACAACCACCTCGGCGTGCCGCTGACGCTGCTGCGGCTGCGCGACGCGCACCGCTACGCGGTGGTCGAGATGGGCATGAACCACACCGGCGAGATCCGCCACCTGACGCGTCTCGCGACGCCCGACGTCGCGCTGGTGATCAACGCGGGCACCGCGCACATCGAGTTTCTTGGTTCGCGCGAGGCCATCGCGCAGGCCAAAGGCGAGATTTTCGAAGGCCTGAAAGCGGACGGCACGGCGCTGATCAATGCGGACGACGTATTCGCGCCGCTGTGGCGGGAGCGCGCCGCAGCGTATCGCAGGCTCGAGTTCGGTCTTGAACAGCCGGCCGCCGTGCACGCGACCTATCAATTGCGGGAATTCGACAGCGAGATCCGGCTGACCACCCCGCTCGGCAGCGTCACCGCCGTGGTGCCGGCGCCGGGGCTGCACAACGTACAGAACGCCGTCGCCGCCAGCGCGGCCGCCGCGGCGCTGAAGCTCGCGCCCGGCATCATCGCGAGCGGCCTTGCGCAGTTCACCGGCGCGAAGGGTCGCCTGCAGCGCAAGACCGGCGCGGACGGCGCCACGGTGATCGACGACACCTACAACGCGAACCCCGATTCGGCGCGCGCGGCGATCGGCGTGCTGGCCATGACACGCGGCGCGCGCGTGCTGGTGCTGGGCGACATGGGCGAACTGGGACCGGATGGCCCCGCGCTGCATGCCGAAGTCGGCGAATTCGCGCGGGCATCCGGCGTGGAGCGCCTGTACACACTCGGCACGCTGTCGGCACGCGCCACCGATGCCTTCGGTGCGGGCGCGCGGCATTTCGCGCAGGTGGACGAGCTCATGGCCGCGCTGCGCGGCGCCTGCGGTCCCGGCACCACGGTGCTGGTCAAAGGTTCCCGCTTCATGCGCATGGAGCGCGTCGTTGCCGCGCTGACCGGCGAAACGGCGGGGGCACACTGATGCTGCTCGAGCTGTTCCAAATCCTGGCGAAGGACTTCCGGCCGTTCAGCGTGTTCCAGTACATCACGCTGCGCGCAGTGCTCGCCTGCCTGACCGCGCTCGTCATCTCCTTCATCGTCGGGCCGGCGATGATCCGCAAGCTCACCCAGTACAAGATCGGCCAGTCGGTGCGCAGCGACGGCCCGCAGTCGCACCTGCCCAAGGCCGGCACCCCGACGATGGGCGGCGCGCTGATCCTGGTGTCCATTGTCATCACGACACTGCTGTGGGCGGATCTCGAGAATCGCTTCGTCTGGGTCGTACTCGCGGTCACGCTGGGTTTCGGCGCGATCGGCTGGGTCGATGACTACCGCAAGGTCGTGCACCGTAATCCCAAGGGCCTGTCGGCGCGCGTCAAGTTCTTCTGGCAGTCGGTGATCGGCGTCACCGCGGCCTGCGTGATCGCGTTCTCCACCAACCTGCCGGCGCAGACCGAATTCATCGTGCCCTTCTTCAAGGAAATCCAGTACCCGCTGGGCGCGTTCGGCTTCGTGGTGATGACGTACTTCGTGATTGTCGGCACCAGCAATGCGGTCAACCTGACTGACGGCCTGGACGGCCTCGCCATCATGCCGACGGTGATGATTGGCAGCGCGCTCGGCATCTTTGCCTATGTGGCGGGCAACAAGGTGTACGCCAATTACCTGCTGTTCCCGTACATCCCCGGCGCGTCGGAACTGACCGTGGTCTGCGGCGCGATCGCGGGCGCGGGCCTCGCCTTCCTCTGGTTCAACGCCTATCCGGCCGAAGTCTTCATGGGCGACGTCGGCGCGTTGTCGCTGGGCGCCGCACTCGGCACCATCGCCGTCATCTGCCGGCAGGAAATCGTGCTCTTCATCATGGGCGGCGTGTTCGTCGTTGAGACGCTGTCGGTGATGCTGCAGGTGGCGTCCTTCAAGCTGACCGGCAAGCGGATCTTCCGCATGGCGCCGCTGCACCACCACTACGAACTGAAGGGCTGGAAGGAAAACCAGGTCGTCGTCCGCTTCTGGATCATCACGATGATGCTCGTGCTGGTTGGACTATCAACGTTGAAGCTGCGTTGAAGCGACGTGGAATGGAATGGAAAACAGGTTCTCGTGCTCGGACTCGGTGACACAGGACGGTCGATGACGCGCTGGCTCGTGCGCCACGGCGCCCGCGTGCGTGTCGCGGACAGCCGCGAGACGCCGCCACAGGCCGCGGCGCTCGCGCGCGAGTGTCCGGGCGTGCCCGTCGATACTGGGCCGTTCCAGGTTGCGAACTTTGCCGGGGCCGAACTCATCGCCATCAGTCCGGGCGTCGATCCCCGCGCGCCGGAGATCGCGGCCGCGGTGCAGCGCGGCGTGCCCGTGGTCGGCGACGTGGAGCTGTTTGCGCAGGCGCTGCCGGCCCGCCGCGCCAAAATCATCGCCATCACCGGCACCAACGGCAAGAGCACGGTGACGCAGATGACGGGCGACATCTGCGTGGCCGCCGGCCAGGACACGATCGTCGCCGGCAACATCGGCCTGCCGGTGCTCGACGCGCTGACGGAAATCGAGGACGGGCGCGCGATGCCCGATGCATTTGTGCTCGAACTGTCGAGTTTCCAGCTCGAGAGCACGACCCACCTCACCGCCGACGCGGCGACGGTGCTCAATGTGAGCGAGGACCACCTCGACCGCTACGCCGGCCTTGCGGCCTACGCGCAAGCCAAGGCGCGGATCTTCGCCGGCGGCGGCACCCAGGTGCTGAACCGCGATGACGCCTGGAGCCGCGGTATGCTGCTGGCCGGCCGCAAAGCGGTGACGTTTGGACTGGACGCGCCCTTCGCGGCGAACGCGTGGGGCATTGCCGCACGCGACGGTGCGACCACGCTGATGCGCGGCGATACGCCGGTGCTGGCGACCGGCGAACTGCAGGTGGTGGGGAGCCACAACCACGCCAATGCCCTGGCCGCGGGCGCGCTCGTGGCGAGCATCGGCATCAATGACGTGGCGATCGTGCGCGGCCTGAAGGCTTTCCGTGGGCTCGCGCACCGGGTCGAACGCATCGCGGAGGTGAACGGCGTCGCGTTCTTCGATGACTCCAAAGGCACCAACGTCGGCTCCACGGTCGCTGCGCTGGCGGGCATGCCGATGCCGGTGGTGCTGATCGCCGGCGGCGACGGCAAGGGCCAGGACTTCGCGCCGCTCGCCGGCGTGATGGGGGGCGTGCGCGGCGTGGTGCTGATCGGCCGCGACCGGGAGCGGATCGCCGCGGCGATCGCCACGACAGGGGTCTCGGTCGAGCGCGCGGATAGCCTGGAAGCGGCGGTGACACAGGCCTACGCGCGCGCGCGCACGGCGCAGGCGGCGGTGCTGCTGTCGCCGGCCTGCGCGAGCCTCGACATGTTCCGTAATTACCTGCACCGCGCCGAAGTATTCGCGCAGGCGGTGTCGCGCCTGGCGGGAGGACCGCGATGACCGCGATGTCCGCCGGCGCCGCACTGCGCGCACGCACACCGGTCGCCGAGTTCGATGCGGTGCTCGGCTGGACGGTGGTGCTGCTGCTGACCGTCGGCATGGTGATGGTCTATTCGTCCTCGATCGCGATCGCGGAAGGCAGCCGCATGACCGGCGGCAACCCGCTGTACTACCTGACGCGGCATGCCGCCTTCATCGGCATCGGTGCGATCGCGGGTCTGGTCGCTTTCCAGGTGCCGCTGCGCGTGCTGCAGCCACTGGCGCTGCCGGCCTTCGTCGTCTGCATGGGCCTGCTGGTGCTGGTGCTGATCCCCGGCATCGGGCGCGAGGTGAATGGCGCGCGGCGCTGGATCTCGCTGGGCGTGGTGAATTTGCAGCCGTCGGAACTCATGAAGCTCGCCGCGACGCTGTACGCCGCGGACTACACGGTGCGCAAGGCCGCGGTGATGGACAGCCTGAAAAAAGGCTTCGCGCCGATGCTGGCCGTGATGCTGGTGACCGGCGCGCTGCTCTTGCGCGAGCCCGACTTCGGCGCTTTCGCCGTCATCACCGTGGTCGCCATGGGCATCCTGTTCCTCGGCGGCATGCACTGGAAACTGTTCGCCGGACTGGTGGCGCTGCTGGTGGCCGGCTTCGTGGTGCTGGTGCTGACCTCGCCGTACCGTTTGCAGCGGGTGATCGGTTTCATGGATCCCTGGGCCGACCCTTATGGCAAGGGCTACCAGCTCTCGCACGCGCTCATTGCGTTCGGCCGCGGCGAGTGGTTCGGCGTGGGCCTGGGGGCGAGTGTCGAGAAGCTCTTCTACCTGCCGGAGGCGCACACCGATTTCCTGCTGGCGGTGATCGCGGAAGAACTCGGTTTCGCCGGCGTGATGGTGGTGCTGGCGCTGTTCGCCTGTCTGATCTGGCGCGCGTTCCTGATCGGACGGCGCGCGGCGCAGCTCGAACGCCCGTTTCCGGCGCTGGTCGCGCAGGGCATCGGCCTGTGGCTGGGCGTGCAGGCCGCGATCAACATGGGCGTGAACATGGGCCTGCTGCCGACCAAGGGCCTCACGCTCCCGCTGCTGTCCTTCGGCGGCAGTTCCATCGTCACCAACTGCGTGGCGCTGGCGATCCTGCTGAGGGTCGATTGGGAGAACCGGCAGATGATGCGGGGGTACACGGTATGAACCCCTCACGCCTCACGCCTCACGCCTCACGAACGATCATGATCATGGCCGGTGGTACCGGCGGGCACATTTTCCCGGGGCTGTCCGTGGCCGAGCATCTCAAAAGCCTCGGCTGGCGCATCGTCTGGCTCGGCGCGAAAGCCGGCATGGAAGCGAAGCTCGTCGCGCCGCGCGGGTATGAGATGGCGTGGGTATCGATGTCCGGCGTGCGCGGCAAAGGGCTGCTGCGTTTCGCGACATTGCCGGTCGAGCTGCTGGTCGCCTTCTGGCAAAGCCTGCGCGCGTTGCGACACCACCGGCCGGATGTCGTGCTGGGCATGGGCGGCTACGTCACGTTCCCGGGCGGGATGATGGCGTCACTGCTGCGCCGGCCCTTCGCCATTCACGAGCAGAACGCGGTCGCGGGGCTTGCCAACCGCGTGCTCGCGCAACTGGCCGACCGCATCCTGACCGGATTCCCAGGGGTATTTCCGGGCGCGACGGCGGTGTTGTGGACGGGCAATCCCGTGCGGGCCGAGATCGCCGGGATCGCGGAGCCCGGCCCGCGCTACGCTGCGCGCAACGGGCCTCTGCGACTAACCGTGATCGGCGGCAGCCTCGGCGCGCAGGCGCTGAACGAAACGGTGCCGCGTGCGCTGGCGCTGATCGACGCCGCGCAGCGCCCACAGGTGACGCACCAGACCGGCGCCCGCCATGCCGAAGTCACGCAGGCCGCCTATGTCGCGGCCGGTGTCACGGCCACGGTGACACCGTTCATCGACGACATGGCGCGCGCGTACGCCGATGCAGACGTGATCGTGTGCCGCGCAGGGGCGTCCACGATCGCGGAACTCGCCGCGGGCGGCATCGCCTCGGTGCTGGTGCCGTTTCCGCACGCGGTGGACGACCACCAGACCCGCAACGCCGGTTTCCTCGCGGAGCGTGAGGCGGCGGTGCTGATCCCGCAACCGGAACTCACGCCTGAGCGGCTGGCCGGGGTACTGCGCGGCTTCACGCGCGCGAGCCTTGCGCAGATGGCGCAGCGCGCCCGCGCCGCCGGCAAGCCGGAAGCGACCCGCGCGGTCGCAGAGGCCTGTATGGAGTTGGCGGCATGAAGCGTGAGACGAGAGGCGTGAGGCGTGAAGCGGGGAACCCCGCGCGGCCCGCGCTTGCTTTTACCCCTCACCCCACACGCCTCACGCCTCACCCGCGGAGCCCGGCATGAGGCACAAGGTCAAACACGTGCATTTCGTCGGCATCGGTGGCGCCGGCATGAGCGGCATCGCGGAAGTGATGCTCAACCTGGGCTACCAGGTCAGCGGTTCCGACCTCAGCGAAACGGCCGTGACGAAGCGCCTGGCGGCGCAGGGCGTCACCGTGCGGCAGGGCCATGCGGCGGCGAACACCGCCGGTGCCGATGCCGTGGTGGTGTCGAGCGCGGTGAAGGAAGACAACCCCGAAGTCATGGCGGCGCGCGCGCAGGGCGTGCCAGTGGTGCCGCGCGCGATGATGCTGGCCGAACTGATGCGCTTGAAACAGGGCATCGCGGTGGCCGGCACGCACGGCAAGACCACCACCACGAGTCTGGTCGCCAGCGTGCTGGCCGAAGCGGGCATGGACCCGACCTTCGTGATCGGCGGGCGGCTGGAGGCCGCGGGCTCGCACGCCAAGCTCGGACAAGGCGATTTCATCGTGGTCGAGGCCGACGAATCGGACGCTTCCTTCCTGTACCTCGCACCGGTGCTGGCGGTCGTCACCAACATCGACGCCGACCACATGGAGAACTACGGCCATTATTTTGGGCGCCTGCGCCAGGCCTTCCTCGATTTCGTGCAGCGGTTGCCCTTCTACGGACGCGCGGTGCTGTGCGTGGACGACCCCAACGTGCGCGAGATCCTGCCCGCGGTGACCAAGCCGATCACCACCTACGGTCTGGCCGCCGGCGCGCATGTGCGCGCGGTGGATGTGGTCGCCGACGCGGGGCGCATGCACTTCCGCGTCGTGCGCAGCGGCCCCGCGCAAGGGCCGGACTTGACGGTGACGCTCAACCTGCCCGGGCTGCACAACGTGCAGAACGCGCTGGCGGCGATCGCGGTGGGCATGGAAGTCGGTGCCGCCGATGCCGCCATTGTGAAAGCGCTCGGCGACTTCAAGGGCGTCGACCGCCGTTTCCAGCGCTATGGCGGCATCGCGCTGCCGCAGGGCGGCCATGCGGAACTGGTGGACGACTACGGCCATCACCCGGTCGAGATGACGGCCACACTGGCCGCCGCGCGCGGTGCGTTCCCGGAGCGCCGGCTGGTGCTCGCCTTCCAGCCGCACCGCTACACGCGCACGCGCGACTGCTTCGAGGATTTCGCGAAGGTGCTGTCCACGGTGGACGCGCTGGTGCTGACCGAGGTGTATGCCGCGGGCGAGGCGCCGATCGTCGCGGCGGACGGCCGCGCGCTCGCGCGTGCGGTGCGGGTCGCCGGCCAGGTCGAGCCGCTGTTCGTGGAACAGGTGGCGGAAGTGCCGCGCGCACTCGGCACGGTCGCGCGCGACGGCGACGTGATCCTGACGATGGGCGCCGGTTCCATTGGCGGCATTCCGGCGCAGCTCGCGGCGGGACGGTGGTGAGCGGCGCACCCACGATGAACATGGCAGAGATCAATCAATTCGGATCGACAGGCCTGCGCGGGCGGCTCGCGGCCGGCGAACCGATGGCGCGGCATACGAGCTGGCGCGCGGGCGGTCCCGCGACGCGTGCCTACACGCCGGCGGACCTCGCCGACCTGCGCGCTTTTCTGGCCGCCACGCCGCCGGACGAACCCGTGCTGTTCGTCGGCCTCGGCAGCAATCTGCTGGTGCGCGACGGCGGGCTGCGCGGCAGCGTGGTGTTCACGCACGCAGTGCTGAACCGCATCCAGCTCGAGACCGCGGCAAACGCCGCGCCGCTGGTGTATGCGGAAGCGGGTGTCGCCAGTCCCAAGCTGTCGCGCTTCGCCGCGCTGAACGGGCTGGCGGGCGCCGAGTTCTTCGCCGGTATTCCCGGCACCGTCGGCGGCGCGCTCGCGATGAACGCCGGCTGCTACGGCGGCGAAACCTGGCGCGTGGTCGAACGCGTCACCACCGTGGACCGGCGCGGCGTGCTGCACACGCGGGTGCCCGGCGAGTATGAACTGGGTTACCGCCACGTCCGTCTGCTGGCGGACGGGGAGAGCGGTTCGCCTCACGCCTCACGCCTCACGCCTCACGACGAATGGTTCGTCAGCGCGCATTTCCGCCTGCCCGCGGGCGACTGCGACGCCGCGCGCGCCACCGTCAAGCAGCTATTGGAGCGCCGCATCGCGACGCAGCCGCTCGGGCAGCCCAACGCGGGCTCCGTCTTCCGCAATCCGCCGGACGACCACGCGGCACGACTGATCGAAGCTGCCGGGCTCAAGGGCCACCGGCAGGGCCATGCGGCGATTTCGGACAAGCACGCCAACTTCATCGTCAATCTCGGCGGCGCGCGCGCCGCCGACATCGAGGCGCTGATCGTGCTCGCGGAAACCATGGTTCGCGAGCAGTTCGGCATCGCGCTCGAGCGCGAGGTGCGGATCGTGGGAGACGCCGCATGAGCGCCTTCGGAAAAGTGGCCGTCTTGATGGGCGGGGTTGCCGGCGCGTGGAGCAGGGGCCCGCTTGCGGGATGCGACCGCAAAGGCAACCGGGCACCGCCGCCGACTACCCACGCAGGAGCGACGGCATGAGCCATTTCGGCAAGGTCGCAGTCCTCATGGGCGGCGCCTCCAAAGAGCGCGAGATCTCCCTCATGTCCGGTAGCAACGTGCTGACCGCGCTGCGCGGGCAGGGCATCGATGCCTACGCGTTCGATCCGGCGGAGCGGCCAGTATTCGACCTCAAACGCGAGGGCTACGATCGCGTCTTCATCGCGCTGCACGGCCGCGGTGGCGAGGACGGCACCGTGCAGGGCGCGCTCGAGGTGATGGGCATCCCGTATACCGGTAGCGGCGTGATGGCCTCCGCGCTGTGCATGGACAAACTGCGCACCAAGCTCGTGTGGCGCGCGCGGGAGCTGCCGACGCCGGCGCATGTGGAACTGCGGGCGGACAGCAATCCGGCGGCCGTGGTGCGCGACCTCGGATTGCCGCTGGTGGTGAAGCCCGCGCACGAAGGCTCGAGCCTGGGGCTGACCAAGGTTGAGTCCATCGAGAAGATCGCGCAGGCCTACGCGCAGGCGGCGGAATATGACGATCTCGTGATCGCGGAGACCTTCGTCGCCGGCCAGGAACTGACGGCGGCCTTCCTCGGCGACACCGCGTTGCCGCTGATCCGCATCGAGGCGCCCAAGGGCAACTACGACTACCGGAACAAGTATTTCACCGACGACACGCAGTACCACTGTCCGTGCGGGCTGCCGGCCGCCGAGGAACAGGCGATCCAGGCGCTGGTGATGCGCGCGGTGGAGGCGCTGGGTTGCACCGGCTGGGGCCGCGCGGATCTCATCCGTCGCGACGACGGGCAGCCCTTCCTGCTGGAGATGAACACCTCGCCCGGCATGACCGGGCATTCACTGGTGCCGATGGCCGCGCGCGCGGTCGGCATCCCCTTCGAGGACCTGGTGGCCCGCATCCTGGAGAGCGCCCATGTCGGCTGACGCGCCACAGGCACCGCCGTCGCCGGCCGATCTCGGGCGGCTGTGGGACAACCCGCGCGCGCTGTCCACGATCGCGGACCTGATCGGCGTGGCGGTGCTGGTCGCCGTCGTGGTCACCGGGGCGACCTGGCTCATCCGCCAGCCCGCGTTCGCGCTGCGCGTGATCGAGATCGAGGCGCCGCTCGCGCACCTCGCACCGGAAGCGCTGGCGGACGTGGTCTCGCGCGACCTCGCGGGCAACTTCTTCACGCTCGACCTGCCGCGGCTGCGCGGCGGCCTGGAGGGCCTGCCGTGGGTGCGGCGCGCCGAACTGCGGCGCGAGTGGCCCGACCGGCTGCGCGTGCGCGTGCAGGAGCATGTGCCGCTGGCCCGCTGGAACGACACCGGCCTGGTCAACACGCAGGGCGAAGTCTTTACGGCCGGCATGCCCGCCGCCGCCGCCCTGCCGCTGTTCGCCGGGCCCGAGGGCATGGCCAAGGAAATGGCGATCCAGTTTGAGTTCTTCCAGCGCGCGCTGGCGAAGATCCAGCGCAGCCCGCGCGAGGTGCGCGTGTCCGCGCGGCGCGCCTGGCAGCTGAAGCTCGACGACGGCCTGGTGGTGGAAATCGGCCGCGAGAAGCTGGAGCCGCGGCTCGAACGCTTCGTCGCCGCCTACGACCGCACGCTGGGGCGCATGAACCGCCGGCTCGACAGCGTGGACTTGCGTTACAGCAACGGCTTCGCCGTGCGCGTGCCCGGGCTGAAACCGGATGCGCCGGCCGCCCCCAACCCTGCGAGGAGAGCCGGCTGATGGCCATGGCAAAACCCCGCGACCAGAAGAACCTCGTGGTCGGCCTCGACATCGGCACCTCGAAGATCGTCGCCATCGTCGCGGAACTGAAACCGGAGGGCGGCTTCGAGGTGATCGGCATGGGCAGCCATCCCTCGCGCGGCCTCAAGAAGGGCGTGGTCGTCAACATCGAGACCACGGTGGCGGCGATCCAGCGCGCGCTGGAGGAAGCCGAGCTGATGGCCGACCGCAAGATCCGCGAGGTCTACACCGGCATCGCGGGCAGCCACATCAGGAGCCTCAATTCCCACGGCATGGTGGCGATCAAGGACCGCGAGGTGTCGCTGCAGGACGTCGAGCGCGTGATCGAGACCGCCAAGGCGATCCCCATCCCGAACGACCAGCAGGTGCTGCACATCCTCAACCAGGAGTTCATCGTCGACGGCCAGGGCGACGTGCGCGAGCCGCTCGGCATGTCGGGCGTGCGGCTCGAAGCCAACGTGCACATCGTGACCGGCGCGGTGTCCGCCGCGCAGAACATCGGCAAGTGCGTGCGGCGCTGCGGGCTGGAAGTGCGCGACCTCATCCTGCAGCCGCTGGCGTCCGCCGCGGCCGTGGTGTCCGAGGACGAGAAGGACCTCGGCGTTTGTCTGGTCGACATCGGGGGCGGCACCACCGATCTCGCCGTGTTCACGCAGGGCGCGATCCGGCATACCGCGGTGATCCCGATCGCCGGCGACCAGATCACCAACGACATCGCGATGGCGCTGCGCACGCCGACCAAGGACGCCGAGGAGATCAAGCAGAAGTACGGCTGCGCGCTGCGCCAGCTCGCCGACCCGCACGAGATGGTGGAGGTGCCGGGCGTGGGCGACCGCGGGCCGCGCCAGCTGTCGCGGCAGACGCTGGCCGAGGTGATCGAGCCGCGCGTCGAAGAACTGTATTCGCTGGTGCAGGCCGAACTGCGCCGCAGCGGCCACGAGGATCTGCTGTCCTCCGGCGTCGTCATCACCGGCGGTTCGAGCGTCATGCAGGGCATGGTCGAGCTCGGCGAGGAGATCTTCCACATGCCGGTGCGCGTCGGCATGCCGCATTACGAGGGTGGACTGCGCGAAGTCGTGCGGCACCCACGTCATGCCACCGCGCTGGGCCTGATCCTGATCGGCCTGCAGCAGCAGCGGGCGGGCGGCGGCGCGCCGGGTGGCGTGCAGTCCTTCGCGCACGCCTTCGAACGCATGAAGCACTGGTTCAAGGGGAATTTCTGACCATGAAGTGTGATGACGGGTTCAGGGACGCGGGATGAGCAAGGGTTTTGCAGCACGGGTTTTCGGGTCTTTACGCATTAAACGACAGGAGGTACGGCATGTTTGAAATCGTCGAAGCACCCGCCCAAGAGGCGGTGATCAAGGTGATCGGGGTTGGCGGCTGTGGGGGCAACGCCGTCGATCACATGATCAGGCAGGGCGTGAAAGGCGTGGACTTCATCATCGCCAACACGGACATGCAGGCGTTGAAGCGCACGCAGGCCAAGACGCACCTGCAGCTGGGCCAGGCCATCACCAAGGGTCTGGGCGCGGGCGCGAATCCCGAGGTCGGCCGCCAGGCCGCGATCGAGGACCGCGAACGCATCGCCGAGATGATCGCGGGCTGCGACATGCTGTTCCTGACCGCCGGCATGGGCGGCGGGACCGGCACGGGCGCGGCGCCGGTGGTCGCCGAGGTCGCCAAGGAGCTGGGCATCCTCACCGTCGCGGTGGTGACCCGGCCCTTCGGCTTCGAGGGCAAGCGGCAGAAGATCGCGCAGGCGGGCATCGACGCGCTGTCGGAGTACGTCGATTCGCTGATCATCGTGCCCAACGACAAGCTGATGCAGGTGCTGGGCAACAAGGTCTCTCTGCAGGAGGCGTTCCGCGCCTCCAACGACGTGCTGCACGGCGCCGTCGCCGGCATCGCGGAGATCATCACCTGCCCGGGCGTGGTCAACCTCGACTTCGCCGACGTACGCACCGTGATGTCGGAAATGGGCATGGCCATGATGGGTTCGGCCAAGGCCGCTGGCACCGACCGCGCGCGGCTGGCGGCGGAACAGGCGGTCGCCTGCCCATTGCTGGAGGACATCGACATCTCCGACGCGCGCGGGGTGCTGATCAACCTTTCGGCCAGCGAAGCCAGCTTCCAGCTGCAGGAAGTCTACGACGTGATGGAATCGATCAAGGGCTGCGCGGCCGATTCGGCGCACGTGATCGTGGGTACCGTATTCGACGAGTCGCTCACCGACGAGATGCGGGTGACCGTGGTGGCGACCGGGCTGGGCAAGGCTGTGGCGCGCCGCGAACCGCGTCCGCTGACGGTGGTGCCGCAGGCGACCGGTACGGACGGCATGGTGGTGGGCGGCGACGTGAACTACGCCGAACTCGACCAGCCGGCCGTGATCCGGCATCGCCGGGCGACGGTGGAAGCCATGCAGAAACAGGGGGTGGAGACGCTCGACATTCCGGCGTTCCTGCGCAAGCAGGCCGACTAGCCGCTGTGGCGGCGGTCGGTTTGCAGCACTACAGTAGTCAGGAGCGATGCCCGCGGGACCCAGGGTTCGCGTGCTAAACTCTTCGCCCTAGTGAAAAGGAATATTCAGTCCGATCAATGGGTTGAATGATCTGAACGGTTTTTTTTGCAGACAGGAAGCATGAGGCAGCCAGCGTGATCCGCCAGCGGACATTGAAATCGGTCGTGCGCACCACCGGCATCGGTCTGCACTCGGGGCAGAAGGTTGAGCTGACCCTGCGCCCGGCGCCAGCCAACACCGGGGTGGCGTTCCGCCGCGTCGATCTCGACCCGCCGGTCGAGATCAAGGCCGATCCGCATCTGGTGACCGACACACGCCTGTGCTCTGCGCTGACCCGTGACGGGGTGCGGGTGTCGACCGTCGAGCACCTCATGTCCGCGCTGGCGGGCCTGGGGATCGACAACGTCTACGTCGATGTCACTGCCTCCGAGCTGCCGATCCTCGACGGTTCATCGGGGCCCTTCGTCTACCTGCTGCAGTCGGCCGGCCTCACGGAACAGCGCGCGCCCAAGAAGTTCATGCGAGTGACGCGCCCGGTCGAGGTCAGGAGCGGCGACAAGTGGGCGCGGCTCGAGCCCTTCGACGGTTTCCGGCTCACGTTTTCCATCGATTTCGACCACCCGGCCTTCGAGCGCACGGCGAGCGAGATCACGGTCGATTTCGCCACCACTTCCTACGTCAGGGAGATCAGCCGCGCGCGCACCTTCGGCTTCATGCAGGATGTCGAGGCGATGCGGTCCGCCGGGCTGGCGCTGGGCGGCAGCCTCGACAACGCGGTGGTGTTGGACGAGTTCCGGGTACTGAACAACGACGGACTCCGCTACGACGACGAGTTCGTCAAGCACAAGGCGCTGGACGCCATCGGCGATCTGTACCTCGTGGGCCATCCCCTGATCGGGGCCTATACCGCCCACAAGTCCGGGCACGCTCTGAACAACGAGCTGCTGCGGGCCTTGGTGGCTGAACAGTCGGCCTGGGAATTCGTCAGCTTCGACCGCACCGAGGACGCGCCCGCGTTCCTCGCCGCACAGGCCCTGCCCCTCGCGTACTAAGCGCGCGGTCGGCAGCCCGTGCTGTTCGTTTCCGCTGGCTAACGGTTAGGTTCCCCGGTCGCGTTCCGGCGCCGGTGTAGCGCCGCCCGGACCTGGTTCGGGGGCTGGTTCCTGGCCCGCCAGACGCTGCAGTGCTGCTCGCAAACCGGGGTCGGTTACCCGGCTCGCCAGATTCGATATTTCGCTGATGGTTCCTGTACTTAGCTGCGGTATTGGTTGCGGCGAGCGGGGCGCCTTCCGGTCGGCTTGAACTGCCACCCGAATTTCAGTAACCTGCCACCCGGACCTGCGGTAGGACGCCAACAACCTCGGGGCGAACTGTCTAAGCTTCGCCGCCACCGCAGTGTTTTCAGCCAAAAGGAAGAGGGTGCCCGCTCGCAAACGACTGGCCCTGACGGCCGAGCGGATCGCTGTGGGCAATACGCGGGAGGCAATCTCGGTCAGTTCCGCGAGGCGTTGCGCCTCGCGCGAGTAATCGCGCAGGCCGGCAGCGGCCTGCAGGATGCCGTTGACGCGCGACGGGGTCCTGAACGACATGGCGTCAATCAATGTTCGGTTGAACGGGCAGGAGGCGGTCGCATGAACGTCATTCTAGTATCCGGCCGGCTGGCGAAAGCCCATACGCTGACCATTACCGCGCCGCGGCTGGCGGCCGGGCTGGCCACGGTCCTGCTGGGTCTGATGCTGGTCGCCGGCGTGCTGCAGTATGTCGTGCTCCGCTATGCGTCGTCCCTCGACAGCCCCTTCCTGAACGGCCTGATCGTTTCCGCGAGCCGCGAGCAGAACGAAAAGTCGCAGACCTACCTGCGCGAAAACCTCAACGCGATGGCGACCAAGCTGGGCCAGATGCAGGCCCAGTTGCTGCGCCTCGACACGCTGGGCGAACGCCTGGCCAAGACCGCCGGCTTCAAGCCGCAGGATTTCCTGTTCGACCAAGAGCCCGCCCGCGGGGGTGCCGCTTCCACCCTCCCGAGTTACGATCTGTCGCTGTCCGACCTCTCCCGGCAGGTCGAAAATCTGGCCAGGCAGGTTGAGGACCGCAGCGAGAAGCTGGGCCTCCTCGACGCGCTGATCACCTTCGACACCGCGCGTAAGAAACTCACGCCTTCCATGCTGCCCGTCGACGGCGGCTGGTATTCCTCCAACTTCGGCTGGCGCATCGACCCCTTCAACGGGATGAAGGCCTTTCACGAGGGGGTGGACTTCATGGCGGAGACCGGCACGCCGATCTTCGCGGCCGCCGGCGGGGTGGTCATCGCGTCCGATTGGCACCCCCAGTATGGTAATATCGTAGAGGTTGATCACGGCAATGAACTCGTGACGCGTTACGCGCACGCATCGAAGCGCATGGTCAAGGTGGGGGATGTGGTACTGGCGGGCGCCAAGATCGGCGAAGTCGGCGCGACCGGCCGTGCGACCGGCAGTCACCTGCACTTCGAAGTCCGTCACCGCGGTGTGCCGCAGAATCCGGCGCGGTTTCTGCGTCTGCCTGGTTAGACAGCGCTTTTCGGTTTGGCCTCGGAGCGACATTGCGCGGGGCGGGAACGCGGCAACCGCATTTACAGCAGCGACGCGCGGACAGGCAGAGCGAAGGGGTGGGGTCTCCCACCCCTTTTTGCTTTTTACGAACCCAATGGCTATTCGTTTTGAACATCTTTAAGAAAGTTTTCGGCAGCCGCAACGACCGCTTGCTGCGCCGGTACGTCGGGCAGGTGCGCGCGGTCAACGCGCTGGAGCCCGTGATCGAGAAACTCACCGATGCCGAGTTGCGGGGGCGCACCGATGCGCTGCGCGCGCGCGCGCAGACCGAAACGCTCGACGCACTCTTGCCCGAGGCCTTCGCCCTGGTGCGCGAAGCCAGCAAGCGGACGCTCAACATGCGCCACTTCGACGTGCAGTTGCTGGGCGGTATCGCGCTCCACAACGGCAAGATCGCCGAGATGCGCACCGGCGAGGGCAAGACCCTGATGGCAACCCTGCCCGTGTACCTGAACGCGCTTTCGGGCAAGGGTGTGCACATCGTCACCGTCAACGACTACCTCGCCAGTCGCGACGCCGAGTGGATGGGCAAGATCTACCGCTTCCTCGGCATGTCCGTCGGGATCATCCTCTCGCAGCAGGAGACGGCCGACAAGAAGATCGCCTACGCGGCCGACATCACGTACGGCACGAACAACGAGTACGGTTTTGACTACCTGCGTGACAACATGGAGTACCAGCTGGCGGACCGGCGCCAACGCGGGCTGAACTACGCCATCGTCGACGAGGTTGACTCCATTTTGATCGACGAGGCGCGTACCCCGCTCATCATTTCCGGGCAGGCCGACGACAACACCGAGCTCTACATACGCGTGAACAAGGTGGTGCCCCGGCTGAAGCGCCAGGAGGGTGAGGAAACCGCCGGTGATTTCTGGGTGGACGAGAAGCAGCACCAGGTGCTGCTGTCGGAGGCGGGTCACGAGCATGCGGAAGCGCTGATGACCAGCGAAGGGCTGCTCGCGGAAGGCTCCAGCCTGTACGATCCGGCGAACATCATCCTGATGCACCATCTGAATGCCGCGTTGCGCGCGTACAGCCTGTTCCACCGCGACCAGCAGTACGTGGTGCAGAGCGGCGAGATCATGATCGTTGACGAATTCACCGGACGGCTGATGCCCGGGCGGCGCTGGTCCGACGGCCTGCACCAGGCGATCGAGGCCAAGGAAGGCGTGTCCATCCAGAAGGAGAACCAGACGCTCGCGTCGATCACCTTCCAGAACTACTTCCGCATGTACGGCAAGCTGGCGGGCATGACCGGGACCGCCGACACGGAGGCCTACGAGTTCCAGCAGATCTACGGGCTGGAAACCACGATCATCCCGACCCACAAGCCGATGATCCGCAAGGACATGAATGACCTGGTGTACCAGTCGACGCCGGAGCGCTATAAGGCGGTGATCGAGGACATCAAGGACTGCTATTCCCGCGGCCAGCCGGTGCTGGTGGGCACCACTTCGATCGAGAATTCCGAAGTAGTCTCCAAGCTGCTCGACCAGGAAAAGCTGCCGCACAACGTGCTGAACGCCAAGCAGCATGCCCGCGAGGCGGAGATCGTGATCCAGGCCGGCCGGCCGAAGGTGATCACCATCGCCACCAACATGGCGGGCCGCGGCACCGACATCGTGCTCGGCGGCAATCCCGAGCCCGAGGTGAACCGCATCCTCGCCGACGAGTCCCTCGACGCGGCGACGCGCGAGCGCCAGGTCGCGGATCTGCGGCACGCGTGGCAGAAACTGCACAACGAGGTCGTGCAGGCCGGCGGGCTGCACATCATCGGCACCGAACGCCATGAATCGCGGCGCATCGACAACCAGCTGCGCGGCCGTTCCGGCCGCCAGGGCGACCCGGGTTCCACCCGGTTCTACCTGTCGCTGGATGACGCGCTGATGCGCATTTTCGCGGGCGACCGCGTCAAGGCGATCATGCAACGGCTGAAAGTGCCGGAGGGCGAACCGATCGAGGCGGGCATCGTGAACCGCTCGATCGAAACCGCTCAGCGCAAGGTGGAAGCACGCAATTTCGACATCCGCAAGCAGCTCCTCGAGTACGACGACGTTGCCAACGACCAGCGCAAGGTGATCTACGAGCAGCGCAACGATCTGCTGCAGACCGAAGACGTGGCCGATACGATCAAGGCCATGCGGGAGGACGTGGTGAGCACGCTCGTGGCGCAGCACATCCCGCCGGACAGCATGGAGGAGCAGTGGGATCCGCCGGGGCTGGAAAAGGCGCTGGTCGCCGAGGTGCAGCTCGAGGTGCCGGTGCAGGGCTGGCTTGAGGCCGAGCCCAACTTGGAGGCGTCTGAACTGCGCGACCGTATCGTGGCGGCCGCCAACCAGCGCTACGAAGAGAAAGTGGCGCCGGTCGAAGCGAAAGCCATGCGCCACTACGAACGCGCCATCATGCTGCAGGCCCTGGACACGCACTGGCGCGAGCATCTGTCGCATCTCGATCATCTGCGGCAGGGCATCCACCTGCGTGGTTACGCGCAGAAGAATCCGAAGCAGGAGTACAAGAGCGAGGCCTTCGAGCTGTTCTCCGGCATGCTGGACCAGGTCAAGAGCGAGGTGACCCGCATCCTGATGACGGTGCATGTGAAAAGCACCGATGAGCTGCAGAAGGTCGAGGAGCCGACGGCGCCCGTCAACATTCAGTACCAGCACGCCGAGTTTCCGGCGGAGGCCGCATTGGCGGCGGCGGATCCCGCGGAAGCGGCTCTACCCGTCGAAGGCGGCGCTTTCGACGGGGCCGCGGACGACGCGCAGCGCCCCTTCGTACGGCCGGGCCAGAAAGTCGGGCGCAACGATCCCTGTCCCTGCGGCTCGGGCAAGAAGTACAAGAACTGCCACGGCCGTCTGACCTGACCACCCGCGTTTTCCGGTTCCCGTGGCCGTCAACCTGAATCCCCCGGACCCCGCCCGCCTGACGCCGATCGCTGGCGTTGAGCTCGGTTTCGCTGAAGCGGGCATCCGCAAGGCGGGGCGCCGCGATCTCATGCTCATGGCCTTCGCGGAAGGCACGCGGGTGGCAGGCGTGTTCACGCAGAACAGCTTCGCCGCCGCGCCGGTGCAGGTCTGCCGGGCGCATCTGGCGGCCGGTACGCCCATCCGCGCGCTGATCGTCAATGCCGGCAACGCCAACTGCGGCACCGGCGCCGCCGGGCTGGCTGCGGCGCAGCGCAGTTGCGCCGCAGTGGCGCGCACGCTGGGCTGCACGGCGGGCGAAGTGCTGCCATTTTCCACCGGCGTCATTCTCGAGCATTTGCCGGTCGATCGCATCGAGGCTGCGCTGCCGCGTTGCAAAGATAGCCTGGCCGCCGCGCACTGGGCGGACGCCGCATCCGCCATCATGACCACGGACACCGTGCCCAAAGCGCATTCGGCGCGCGCCGAAATCGACGGCCGTGCCGTGCACGTCACGGGCATCGCCAAGGGCGTGGGCATGCTGCAGCCGAACATGGCGACGATGCTGGCTTTCATCGCTACCGACGCCGCGGTCGCGCCCGCACTGCTGCAGAGGCTGGTGAAGGAGGTCGCGGACGCTTCCTTCAACCGCGTGACGGTGGATGGCGACACCTCGACCAACGACTCCTTCATCCTGATCGCGACGGGGCGCGCCGGCAATCCCGAGATCAGCGCTGCCGGGCCCGCATACGCCACGTTGCGCACCGCGGTGCTGGCGGTGGCGGTTACTCTCGCGCAGGCGATTGCGCGCGACGGCGAAGGCGCGACCAAGTTCATCACCATCCGCGTCGGCGGCGCGGCGGACGGCGCGGAAGCCGTGCGCGTGGCCAAGACGATCGCGCACTCACCGCTGGTCAAGACCGCCTTCTTCGCCTCCGATCCCAATCTGGGCCGGCTGATCATGGCCATCGGCAACGCGGGCGTGGCGAACCTCGACACCCGCCGCATCGACATCTGGCTGGGCGACGTGCGGGTGCTCGCGGGAGGCGGCCGCGACCCGGCGTACCGCGAGGAAGACGGCGCGCGCGTCATGCAGCCGCCGGAGATCGAGGTGCGCGTCGCGCTCGGCCGTGGCGAGGCCGAGGCCACCGTATGGACCTGCGACTATTCCTACGACTACGTGAAGATCAACGCGGAGTACCGTACGTAAATGCGTAACGTGAAAGGCGAAGCCAAAGACCCGTTGGGACGCTTGCTCGAACGCGCCGAACGCGTGCTCGACCGCGTCGAGGCCGCGCTGCCAGCGGCGCCGGCAGCCACCGACTGGAAAGCGTCAATCGCATTTCGCTGGCGCAAGCGCGGCGGGCGCGGCTGGCTCGAACCGGTGCGGCATGTGCATGCCATCGCGCTTGATGACCTGCGCGGCGTCGAACCCCAGAAGAAAACCGTCGAGCAGAACACCCGCCAGTTCGTCGAGGGGCTGCCCGCCAACAACGTATTGCTGACGGGCGCGCGCGGCACCGGAAAATCCTCGCTGGTGAAAGCGCTGCTGAACAAATACTCGGGCCGGGGCCTGCGCGTCATTGAAGTCGAGAAGCAGGACCTGACCGACCTCGCCGACATTGTGGAACTGATCGAGTCGCGGCCCGAGCGCTTCATCCTGTTCTGCGACGACCTGTCCTTCGAGGCCGATGAACCCGGCTACAAGGCACTGAAGGTGGTGCTCGACGGTTCCGTTGCCGCGGCGTCCGAGAACTGCCTGATCTACGCCACGTCCAACCGGCGACACCTGATGCCGGAGTTCATGTCCGAGAACCTCGAGTTCAAGTACGTGGACGACGAGATCCATCCGGGCGAGACCTCGGAAGAGAAAGTTTCGCTGTCCGAGCGCTTCGGCGTCTGGGTGTCGTTCTACCCTTTCGACCAGGAAGAGTATCTGGCGATCGTCGCGCGCTGGCTCCAGCACTTCCGCGTGACGGACGCGAAGGGCGCGACGGGCGAACCGGTGCGCCACGCGGCGCTGCAATGGGCCCTCCAGCGCGGCTCACGCAGCGGACGCGTGGCCTGGCAGTTCGCGCGCGACTGGGCCGGCCGGCACAAGGCTAAAGGCAAAGGATGAAGGATGAGGGTTACAGCCCGATGCTGTTCCTTTATCCTTCATCCCTGATGTTCGTCGAGGTCGCCGCCGGTGTCATCCTCCGACCCGACGGCCAGTTTCTCCTCGCGCAACGCCCCGCCGGCAAGGCCTACGCCGGCTACTGGGAATTCCCGGGGGGCAAGATCGAGGCCGGTGAAACCGTGGCCGTGGCCCTG
>Ga0163144_10004163_pt1 | contig 32739 bp, 32 predicted proteins | sample OliLak19BULKMAT1_FD_123175 | JGI IMG/M metagenome (GOLD analysis project Ga0163144, IMG submission 123175) | Freshwater microbial mat bacterial communities from Lake Vanda, McMurdo Dry Valleys, Antarctica - Oligotrophic Lake LV.19.BULKMAT1 | ecosystem: Environmental > Aquatic > Freshwater >... | reverse complement strand
GCGCCACTCCCGCGCGCCACTCCCCCGGGGTCAAACCCCGAAGAAGGACCCGGTGACGCCGCTGATGATCGTCTCCAGCAGCCCGGGCGAGGAGCCCGAGGCCATGATCCGCAGGCCCGCGGCACCGGCCGCCGAGGCATCCCCGATGCCGCCGCCCGCGCCGTCGTCGGAGGGCGTCGGTCCAACCGTCGGCGATGGGCTGGGCGACGCTGTCGGTGCGGCCGTCGGCACGGGACTGGGTGTGGGGCTCGCCGTCGCCGTCGGCGACGGCGTCAGCGACGGCGTCGGCTCGGCCGTCGCGGCAACGGGGGTGGGCTCGGCCGTCGCGACCTTGGGGGTCGGCGTCGGCGTCGGCTTCGGCGTCGACTTCGCCGTCGGCTTCGGCGTCGGCTTCGGCGTGGGCTTCGGGGTCGGCTTCGGGGTCGGCTTGGGGGTCGCGGTCGGCGTGGAGCCACAGTCATCGGAGAACAGGACGGTCCACATCTTGCGGCCGTCGGGCGCCTTGTAGGCGCCCACACCGATCGAGTCCCAGGCCGAACCCAGGATGTTCTTGCGGTGCCCGGACGAGTCCATGAACATCTTGTGGATGGCGGCCGTCGCGACATCATCGGGGTAGTTGTTCCAACCGATGTTCTCGCCTGCGACCTTGTAGCAGTAGCCCTTCTCGTCGAGCTTCCTGAACACCGAGCCATAGCCCGGGATGTCGTGGCCGAAGTAGTCGCGCTGGACCATGTCCTTGGCACGCCAGCGCGCGACCGAGGTCAGGGTCGAATCGACCTTGAGGGCCTTCAAGCCCGCCGCCGCGCGACTCTGGTTGGTCAGCGCGATGAGTTCCTTCTCGGACGCGGCGTTCGTCGATCCGGCGTCCCAGGCAGACACCGGCGTGGGCGCGGCAAAGGTCGCGACCGAGGTGAGCGCGAAGATGAGCGCGACCAGGGGGGCGGTCCGGCGCAGCGTCATCGTGGGCGACAGGGACATGCGGTACAGCTCTCCGTTCGGATCCGGTCGCCATCGGGGGTGGCGACGAGGTCGGGTGCGGTGTGGTCCACACGCTACGCATCCGGTTCGGTCTGGTCTGCCCTGCGATGGTCCCGCAGCGTGGACCCAAGGGGTACTGGCCGGTCTACGCCAGTCGGATGGGGCGCGGTGCGCTCTGGTGCGGTCCGGTGCGGGCTCAGGCAGCCCGTGCCCGCCCCCCCGGCCGCTCTACTCCCGCGGCAGGTCGATGAGACCGCGCTCGATGGCCCGCGTCACAGCACTGGTGCGGTCGCCCACGCCAAGCTTCTCGAAGACATGGATGAGGTGGGTCTTCACCGTGGCTTCGCTGATTCGCAGGTCACGCCCGATCTCGCGATTGGAGGCGCCGCCGCGACGATCCGCCCGTGATCGAGTCGAGCGCCGTAACGGCGCCGTAGCGTTTGCCGACGCCCCGCAACTCGACGACGGGGAGTGGTGGGCTCGCCTGGGACGTCGCGCTCGCCGAGGTGGATGGGGATGGAGAGGACGCGTTCGGTGCGTCCAGGACGGTGGTGGTCATGTGGTCGGAACCTCCTTGCCCTGGGAGTGTCCCGTCAGCGGCCGCCCGGCGGTACCGGGTCGTCAGCCATCCATCGCCGCCCGATGGTCGAGGGCGGGATCAACCAACCGGTGGATGCCGCGGCGGGGCGGCCGTACGAGTGGCGCCCCGGTCCCTACGACTGGCGTCCGGTCGCGGCTACTGGCGCTTGGTGCTGCGCAGCCACTGCGTCTGAGCGTCCTCGCCGGCCGGCGTCTCACCCTCGCCACTGTTGCCCGACGACGGCCGCTCGCTGGCGACGCCATAGCCGCCCCCGGCCGTGGCCCCGGCCCCGCTCGGGGGCTCGGGGTTCCCGGCCGGGCTCTCGGCAAGGGCCTCGGGGTCGCCGCCGGCCGGGGCCGGACCGACGACACCTGCGCCGGTGCCGGCCTGGGCCTGGCGGATGCCCTCGGTGGGCGGCAACTCGTCCTGATCCTGGGCGGGTCGCTCGGCGTGGTGGTCGTTCACGTTGTGCACTCCTGCATGGCGGCGGCGATCGTCGGTCGCGAGCGTCGAGCGTGCCACTCGGCAGGGATCGGCTGCACTCGCACGGCGATGTCAGCTCGTTGCGACGGCGCGACAGACGCTGCTGGCCCGTGGTCCAGCTCGCAGTGACCTCGCAGACCGCCACGGGCCGCGTCCGGCACAATGCGCCCGTGCGCAATACCGGGGCCGTGCTCGCGATCTTCATCCTGTCGGGGGCGGCGGGCCTGGTCTACGAGATCGTCTGGGCGCGCCAGCTCGTCCTGATCTTCGGTAACACCACGCAGGCCGTGTCGACCATCCTGACCGGGTTCTTCGGGGGCATGGCCATCGGCGCGGCGGTCGGCGGCCGGATCGCCGATCGAGCCCCGTCCCCGTTGCGTATGTACGGGCTGCTGGAGATCATCCTGGTCCCGGTCGTGCTGGTCACGCCGCTGACCTTCAGCCTCATCGATGATGCCTATCGCGCGGTATACCCGAGCCTGGCCGGCACGCCATGGCTGGCCGTGTTCCGCCTTGTGCTCTCGGTCGTGGTCCTTGCCCCGGCCACGATCCTGATGGGCGCCACGTTCCCCTCCCTCGTTCGCCACTTCGCCCGGGACGCGGCCCTGGGTGCGGCGTTCGGCCGCCTGTACTCGGCCAACACACTGGGTGCGGTCATCGGGACCGTCGCGGCCGGGTTCTTCCTCATCGAGCTCTTCGGCCTGCAGGGCGCCCTGCGCGTCGGGGCGCTGTGCTCGGCCATCGCCGGGGTCATCGCGATCGTGCTCGCTCGCGGCGATGTGGATCCGACGCGAGACGCGACGACCGTGCCATCCGAACCACGCGCCAGTGCGGCCCGCGACGGCGACCGGCGCACCTGGATCTGGCTGCCCCTGCTGGTGGCGTTCGCCTCGGGCCTCACCTCCCTTGGCTACCAGGTCACCTGGACTCGTCTGCTTGCGTCGGGGACGGGCAGCCTGACCTACGTGTTCACGGTCATCCTGGCCCTGTTCCTCATCGGCATCGCCCTCGGCGCGGCCCTCTTCAGCCTCCTCCGCGGACGCATCCGCGACCCGATCCGCGTCCTGGGCTGGTCGCAGTTCGCGGTCGCGATCCTGAGCGTCGTCGGACTGACCACGATCATCTCGCAGCCGCGCTCCTTCGACCCGAGTCAGCCGCTCGAATCGATCGGCGTCCTGCTCATCTCGGCGGTCCTCGTCGTGCTGCCGGTCACGATCGTGATGGGCCTTGCCTTCCCGACCGCGTCGGAGTTGCTCCGCGACGAGGACGCGACGGCCGGGAAGGAATCTGGATCCCTTCTGGCCGTGAATACGTTCGGCGCCATCCTGGGCAGCCTGCTCATCCCATTCGTCCTGATGCCGACCCTGGGCTCACCGGCCGTCATCGTCCTGCTCGCCTCGGTCAACGTGCTGGTGGGCGTGGCCCTGTTCGTGCGGGCCCGCCCGGACCGACGAGGCGCTCTGGTCGGCGTGGGGCTCATCGTCGCGCTGCTGGTCCTCGCCCTCCGGCCGGGCCAGATCGTCCAGCCCAACGAGTGGCGCATCGCCGCCGAAGGCGGGACCTTGTTCGAGTCGCGCGAGGATGAGATCGCCTCGGTCCAGGCCGGGCAGACCGGCGCCACGCCGCAGCTGTGGGTCGGCGGCACGGCCATGACCCTCCTGACCATCGACGCCAAGCTCATGCCCATCCTGCCGCTCATCGCCCGGCCGGAGTCCGAGCGCGCCCTGGTCGTGGCCTTCGGGATGGGCTCGTCGTTCCGCAGCGCGCTGATCGCCGGGCTGCGGACCGATGCCGTGGAGCTCGTGCCGTCCGTGCCCGCCATGTTCCACTACTACTATCCCGACGCCGACGCGATCCTGGCCGATCCGAACGGACGCCTGTTCATCGCCGACGGACGCAATCACCTGGAGCTGAGCGACGAACGCTTCGACATCATCGTCACCGACCCGCCGCCGCCCATCCAGGCCTCGGGCGTGTCGGTCATCGCGTCATACGAGTACTACGTCGCCGGGCGCGATCACCTTGCGGACGATGGGGTGATGATGCAGTGGACGCCATACGGCACGACCGAACAGGAGCTCAAGGACCACATCCGCACCTTCTCCGCGGTCTACGACCATGTGCTGATGGTCCGCGGTCCGGGCCGCTACGGCTTCTACATGCTCGGATCCATGACCCCCATCGACCTGCCCGAGGCGGACATCCGCGAGATCCTGGCTCGACCCGGCGTGCTTGAGGACATCTCATCGGCGTACGACTCGCCGGCGACGACCATCGACGACTGGGTGACGGTCATCGCCGATCAGACCTGGCTGGAGGACGAGGCCGTCCGCACCTATGCGGGCGAGGGCCCGCTGGTCACCGACGACCAGCCTCGGCCGGAGTACTTCCTCCTGCGCTTCCTCGGGGAGCTGTCCGGAGGCCGCTGACGGCACGGCGGCCGAGGACCGGCGGGCCGCCTGAGGCCCGGACGCGGGCCGAGGCCCAGACGGCCGCCTGGCTCAGCCCGCCGTGACCGCCCGGACCAGGGTCTGGGCCTCGTCCAGGAGCAGCGCCAGATGCTCCTTGCCACGGAACGATTCCGCATAGACCTTGGCCACGTCCTCCGTGCCCGACGGCCGTGCCGCGAACCAGCCCTGCTCCGTGGTGACCTTGAGGCCACCGATCGCGGCCCCGTTCCCCGGGGCATGGGTCAGGATGGCCGTGATCGGATCGCCCGCCAGCGTGGTCGCCGTCACGTCGCTCGCGGCGAGCTTGCCCAGGGCAGACTTCTGGGCCGGCGTGGCTGGCGTATCGACGCGCTTGTACGAGGGCGCGCCGAAGCGCGCGGTCAGCTCCCCGTATGCCTGCCCCGGATCGCGCCCGGTCCGGGCGGTCAGCTCGCAGGCGAGAAGGTCGGCGATGATCCCGTCCTTGTCGGTCGTCCAGACCGAACCGTCGCGGCGCAGGAACGATGCCCCGGCACTCTCCTCGCCGCCGAAGCCGATCGAGCCATCGACGAGCCCGTCGACGAACCACTTGAACCCGACCGGTACCTCGACCAGGCGCCGGCCAAGATCAGCCACGACGCGATCGATCATCGAGGACGACACGAGCGTCTTGCCGACGCCGACCTCGCTCCCCCACTCGCGCGCGCCGCCGAACAGGTAGGCGATCATCGCGGAGAGCACGTGGTTCGGGTCGAGCAGTCCCGCCGACGGTGTGACCACCCCGTGCCGGTCCGCGTCGGCATCGTTGCCCAGCGCGATATCGAAGCGGTCGCGCAGCGCCACCAGGCCAGCCATCGCCGACGGCGACGACGGGTCCATCCGGATCTTGCCGTCCCAGTCATAGGTCATGAACCCGAAGCGTGGGTCGACGGTCTCGTTGGTGACGGTCAGGTCCAGGCCGTAGCGCTCGGCGATGGCGCCCCAGTACGCGACCGATGCGCCGCCCATCGGATCCACCCCGATGCGCAGCCCGGACGCGGTGATCGCGTCCATGTCGATGACGCTCGAGAGCTCGTCGACGTAGGCGCCCAGGAAGTCATAGCGACCCGCCGCCGCCATCGCGTCCGCGACGGGCACTCGGCGCACGCCGTCCAGGCCATCGGCGCCGTTCGCCTCAAGGATCCGGTTCGCCTCGTCCTGGATCGCGCGCGTGACGTCGGTGTCGGCCGGGCCGCCGTTGGGTGGGTTGTACTTGAAGCCGCCATCATCGGGCGGGTTGTGCGACGGCGTCACCACGATACCGTCGGCCAGGTGTCGCCACGAGTCGCTGGGCCGGTTGGCCACGATGATCGCCCGCGACAGGGACGGGGTCGGCGTAAAGCCGTCGCGACTGTCGATGCGCACATCGACGCCGTTGGCCACGAGGACCTGGAGGGCGGTCAGCGTGGCCGGCTCGCTCAGGGCATGCGTGTCCCGAGCCAGGAACAGCGGGCCGCTGTAGCCGAGCTTCGCCCGGTAGCGACAGATGGCCTCGCTGATGGCCAGGATGTGGGCCTCGTTGAACGCGCCACGGAACGACGAGCCGCGATGGCCCGACGTGCCGAACGCCACCCGCTGGCTCGGGTCCGCCATGTCCGGCCGCCGGTCGTGATACGCCCCGATGAGCGCGTCGACATCGACCAGGTCGGCGGGATCGGCAGGCTGTCCGGCTCGTTCGCTGTTCGCCATGGCGGAACGGTACCGCGTCCGGGCGACCTCCCGCGCGGCTTCGCTATACTCCGCAGGCCTCGTCCATCGCGCCTGCGGGCGCACCGCCACGGACGACCGCGCCGCGGTGGCCTTAGCTCAATGGGCAGAGCACTGGATTGTGGCTCCAGAGGTTACGGGTTCGAGCCCCGTAGGCCACCCCAACTTCACCAGCGAATCGACGACATCACGTGTTGCGTGGTGTCGCCTGATACCGCGCGATGACGCCTCGATTGCTGTCAGATCTGTTGTCAGATCCTGCCCCTGTGTGGAATCCGGTCCATGCGATCCAGGGTCCTTGATGGCCGCTCGCAGCCGATCGAACCGACGATCCCCACAGGACATATTCGAGCCGATCTCCGTGGGCGGGGGATCTCCGAGAATAGGACTATGGCCCCAAACTTGACTTTTGACGTCACATGACGCTACTCTTCGGATGAACATGCCGATCACCAAGAAGCGCCCGTCCTTGAAGGTCCGGTTCGACGATGCCGAGACGCCGCGCCTTCTACGCCTCATCTCTACGCGCCTGGGCGTTTCGATGAATACGCTGGCCGAGGAGATGATCGGTCGCGAACTGCGCGTGATGGCGGAGGGTCTGGAACTGGATCTGTCGACGACGATCGCGATGCTTCGGCAGCATAGGGCCCGTCCGGCAGAGGAGCAGGCAGCTGCCTTTGCCCGCGCGGAAGTCGAGAACGACGATCCGCTCATGTCCCGCCACGTGCCCGCCCACCAAGGCGATCCATTTGGGGTGGAGGCGGCATTTGGTCACGCCCTGGAACGATGATGCGAACGGCTTCGAACTCGTCCTTGAAGCCAACGTCGCAGGGCTGGTCGTTGAGCTAATCAACTCCGCAGGCGCGCGAATGACGCCATCCGTCGCGATGATCTGCGATTGGCACCGTCGGCTATTCGCCGGGATCCCGATCCCCGTTGCGTACTACGCTGGTGAAGTTCGCGACACAGACCCCCGATTCCCTGAGCTCATCGGATACGAGGTCGGTGTTGGCGTGTCGCAAGGCGCGCCGTCCGCCGATGTCCCTGCGCGACTCGTCCAGTTCGAAACCGGCCTGATCGCGGCGGTGTCCAACCTCGATGTCGCGATCCCGGGTGGCACGCAGCTGGACAGTCAGCGATTGCTAGCCGTCCTGCGGCTCATGGCGATCGCGCACGGCGAGTGGATTCGCATCCATCCTTTCGCGAATGGGAACGGCCGCACCGCCCGGCTCATCGCCAACTGGATCGCATCGCGATACGGACTCGATGTCTTTGTGGGAATGCGCCCAAGGCCGGCCGGACTGCTCTACGCCGGAGCCGCGATGGCGTCAATGCGCAACGACCATGACCCGATGCTGACGGTATTCCACTCGATGCTCGTGGACTACCTCGCAGCCAAAGCCGCGCTTGGCACTCCGCCGACCCCCTGATGATCTGGTCATCGATGACCGCGACGATGAAGCACATTTTCGAGAGCTGGGCAGCTGTCCACTCGTTGATGATCGCGCAGGCCTCTTCCGTCGTGAACCTGGGGGTGACCGCGGTCGCCCCGGTCACGCTGACCCTACGGACGACCCGGTCGCCCTCGTAGCTGAAGCCGGTGGTGGTGTTGGTCGGGCTGAGAGATTTGGGCCGGAGGTACCGCGTCACCAGCTATCGACACCAGATTCTCTCCAGGAAACTTGACGCGGGACACGATGCGCTGAAGCCACGGATATCGCCGTCGAGCGTCGCCGCCGGGATGACTCCCAGCCTCGCGTGCTGTCAGATCTGCGTCAGATCCTGCCCTCAAGGGTGTCCACCGCCGCAACGAGCTCGGGGAGGATCGCAATCGGGCGTACGGTCAAGCCCCGGACCAGCTGCCCCGGCGGTCAGATCGCGGAGACGCCTTCCAGAGCGGCTATCGCCACGCTCACCTGGTCCTGCTCGCTCCGCGTGATCCCCGCCGACGAGGCGACGTCGCGCCACGTTCCCACTGCGTCGGCGACCTCGAGGATGATGCGGCGGGCTTCGGGTGCCGAGAGGTCGAACAGGCTGTGAGCGTCGAGCACGTCGGACTGCCCATGGCCATTGACACCGCCGACCTTCATCAGATCCGGTCAGCAGCCAGTAACTCACCTCGAAATAGGCACGGACACCGGCAGAGCGGAGGCGCTGGAGCGGTGTCATCGGGACGACGATACTGCTTCGCGAGCGTAAGCCCGGTCACAGCCGATCCGACGGACAGTCGATAGGGTGGGAACATGTCGCCCCTGCCTCCGGTCGTCCTGGTTGCGTCACCCTTCGAACCCGATACCAGGATCTGGAGCCCTTGGTGAGTGGCGTCCACGTCGGGCCCGTCACCAAGCCTGGGGGGACGGGCAGCCCGAGATCGATCGAGATCGCCGCTCCCCCTCCGCTCGTCTACCAGATGCTCGCGGCGATCGGCCAAGGCGGGCAGCCAAACGGCGAGCGTGCCGAGATCCTGGAAGATCTTGGCGACGAACTCATCTGCGACTTCTGGACTAGCGTCGCCCTGCCTGGTGGCCGGGACCGGCTCGTGCGCACCCGCGGGCGTGTGACCCTGTTCCCCCCCCCCAGACCGGATCGCGTACGAGCACCTGGACGATCCCGGCCGGGGCCTGCGCGAGGAGATCCGGGTGGATGTCGGCGAGGACCTCGGGACCCGCCTGACGTATTCCGGGGTGTACCACCCGTCCGGGACGTGGGACCGCCTCCGAGCCACGGTCGTCGCCCGACCGGCCATCCATCGAGTCATGCGTTCGCATTTCGCGGACGTTCGCGTTCGGGCCGAGGCGCGGGCCGCCCGGAGCCGGGTCTTCGCGGCCGAAGGGAAGCGACCTTGACGCCCACGAGCCCGAGCGCGCTGCCGGCCCTGGACGTGGATGCCGGCCTCAGAAGCACGTTACGGACCCTCGCAGCCGGGCGCGCCCTGGTCATCGGGTATTACGCGTCGCGGCGATGCGCTGTCGTGACAGGCGACTTCACCGTGTCGTGGCGACAGCCCCGGTCGCTCGACGGGTTCGTCGAGGTGCCACCCATCGAGGATGTCGCCATCGTTGTCGACTGGCGCTTGCTCGACCTTCTGTCGCGAGCAGAGCCACGGCTCTGCCCTGGTGGGATCCTCAGTCGCGGCACCCCATCGATCCGGCTGGGACGGCCCGAGTTGTGGCTCGACTACCTGGACGGACCGGACGGGATGCGCTCGCGGATCCCCCGGTAGATGACCGTCGGCAGCCAGCTCTGGCGGATCCTCCACGAGGCCGGCGTCCGTTTCACCCACCACATGACCTGGAAGGCCTCGTCCGACCAGAACGCCGCCATCCGGGCCTACCTGCGGCACGACCGGAACACTCGCTCCTCCAGGGCGTGGCGCCTCAACGCGGAGGTCCATCATTCGCTACCCAACGTTGCGGCATGAGGCACTAGCATGTCCCGACGCCGTGCAACCGGGGCGGGCCGAGGCAACGCCTTGCGCAGGGCCGACCGCGGTCAGCAGCCTCCGTCCGGTCTGCGCCCGGATGACGGGCCGGCGATAGGTCCCGATGCCGTCGTCGCGGCCGACGACGACCCTCAAGCGCTCGTCGTCACGTACCGGATCGATCCCGTCGCGTCGAGCGAGCCGTACCTGGCCACGATCCAGCTCCTCGGACAGCGGATCGACGCGGGCCCCAGGCTATCCCCGGGCGACACCTTCACGCGGAGTGACACCGTCCAGATGACCCCGGGTGCCGAGCCAGTGGCGCTGACCAGCTGGATCTACGGTATCAAGCGGGGCACCTGGGACGTGTCGGCGGAGTTGGTCCAACCGCCGCATCATGGGAGTCGGGTGTCTGTCCGACCCAGGCCCGTCCAGCTCGAGCGAGCTGGTTGGTCCTGGTCTCGCTGGCGACTGACCACCGCTCCTGCCACGGCCATCGAGACCCGCTGGGCGCTGCTGGCGCCGCTGGCACTCATTCCCGCAGTCGTGCCGGGCAGCTTCACCGCGCTCAGCGTCGCGGGCATCGTCCTGTCCTACGTGGTCCAGGCATCGATCCTCGACCGGCTGGGCGTGTCGGTCGGTGGTGGCATCCTCGCCGCGCTCCTCGGCCTGGTCGGGGGCATCGCAGCGGCCAAGGCCTGGCACATGATCCTGCAGGCGAAACCGTGGCGCGAATCGATCCGCCAGGGCTGGTCCGTGGACGGGTTCCTCGTCGTCGCGCCGCTGGTCGCCCTCGCCTCGGTGTTGGTACTCGACGTTCCGGTCGGTGCATTCCTTGATTCGGTCACGCCGGGGATGTACGTGGCGGTCACGATCGGGCGGCTGGGCTGCTTCTTCACCGGCTGCTGCGCCGGTCGGCCGTCCAGCGCGCGCTGGGCGATCCGGTCCTCGGACCGGCGCATCATGGCCCGGCGCATCCCGACCCAGCTGATGGAGTCGTTCACGGGTCTCGTGATCGCGGTCACGAGCTGGCTCCTGATCGTGAACGGTGTGGTCGGCATCCAGGGCTTGACGTTCGTCGTCGCGTTGGTCGCCTACATCGCGGTGCGCCAGGGCCTCCTGCGGCTCCGGGCGGAGGCCAGGTCCTTCTCCTGGCGGCGGAGCAACGGTGCTGCCCGAGATTCCGCTCTGTAACCCTCCGAGTGCAGGACCGAGTGGTTGACGAAGGTCGAAGGGACGGTTGTGGTCGTCCAGCGCGTCGCGCCGGCAACCCTTCGCGCAGACTGGATCGGTTACCGGGGCGCGGGCACCCTCGGTCGTCGATCACCGAGTGCGTGAACCGTACGTCGAGCACGGCGGCGCGGTACACCCGGGGGGCGGGTGCTGATCGGTCTGTGTACCGTGTTGCGGTCTTGCCTAACCCATCATCCGGACGCGCGCGCCGAGCGCCTCGTAGACGGATCGCGCCCGGACGTCGCCGGACACCAGCGGCCGGTCATGCTGGCGGGCAGCCGCGCCCACGAGCGCGTCGTACACGGCGCCGCCTGAGATGCCCAGCCGGGCGAGCTCGGGGCCGAAGGCGGCCGCGGACTCCTCCGTGAGGAATGCCGACGCCGGGAAGTCGTGCGAGAGCAGGGCGGCGACGTCGGCCGGTGACCGGCGGAGCGCGCCGGGCAGCCGCGTCAAGACCGAGTAGGTCTCGAACCAGGCGTGGCCTGCCAGGCCCAGGCGCCGGCCGCGCACGGCCTCGATGGTCGCCGCGTGCGCCTCGTGGTCCTCGACGACGAGCGCGATCGCGGCGCTCGTGTCGAGCAGCAGCACCTCGTCGCGGTCAGCGTCCATGCCGATCGGCATCGATCAACTCGCGCACGGCCGTGGTGGTCAGGGGCGAGCCGGAGGCCGGGATGAGGAGCAGGTCCCCCTCCTCACGAAGTCCGCTCCCGCCGACCGGTTCGATCCGGATCGCGGCGCCATCGAGCTCGAGCTCCACTTCACTCGCGCCGGTGAGGCCGATCCGGTCCCGGAGCGAGCGCGGGATGACGAGACGTCCAGCCTTGTCGATGGTAGTGCGCATGCCATGGACGATACCACGAGCGTGGCAGGTGGCGAGATAGCGGGAGAGCACACACTGCGCGGGCGTTCAAGAGCCCCCGATGGCACCAGTCGACAACTCGTTGCCCACCGGTGGAGGGTCGATGCGGGCGAGCTCCTGGATGTGCAGGAAACGGAGCAACCCATCGGTCGTCCACACGCCGATGATGCTCGGCGTCGGGAAGTCGACCACGAGCTACGCGCCCTCGAGCATCGCCGACGCGAACTGCACGCTGAAGGCGCGGTACCAGATGACCGCGCTGCGGACCGCCGAGATGTCGGCGCCGGCCGGGATCTCGTATTCGAACGAGCCATCGCTGGCCTTGAGCGCTCCGAGTTCGATGGCTCCCTCGGCATAGCCGGCCGCATCCGGCGACAGGTAGACGAACAGATCCGGGCCGTTCCGGACCGAGAACGCTTCAAGTCGGAGGACGAACCGACCCGGTTCTGTTCCACGACCCTGGCGCTCCCGCTGCCCGTGTGGAATTCGTCGGCACCGCGGAACTCGCCGACCAGGGTCGTCGCCCCGGACGTCACAGTGGGCACCTCCACCAGCTCCGTTCGGATGAAGAGCGGCGAGCCGAGGACCCATGCCTATAGGAGCTTCAATGCCCTGGCCGAGACCGTCAACGGGCTGTACAAGGCCGAGCTGATCAACCGTCAGGGACCCTGGCGGACCCGGGTGGAACTGGCCAACGCGATCTTCGAGTACCTCGAGATCTTCCACAACCGCCAACGCCGGCACTCGGCGCCTGGCATGCTTACCCCGATCGAGTTCGAGACTCGGCATCAGACCGAGACGGTGGCGTGATGATCCAGAATCTCGACTCCACGAAACCCGGGGCAGCCCAGAGCCTCCGCTAGAGTCAGTACGGTTCAGACTTAAGGGAATCTGTGCTCAGTTTCGCGCAAGAGCACTGGATTGTGGCTCCAGAGGTTACGGGTTCGAGCCCCGTAGGCCACCCCAACTCCCCACCCGTCGGGCGCGGTCCCCCGGCCGATACCGATTCCTACCAGCGCCATCCGACGGTCCGTGGGCGCACGCAGCCCCACCGATGTTCGCCTCCTCCACAAGCCGGCCGACGTCGCCGCCTTGGCCGCCGTCATCGACGAGGCCGTCGTCACGCGAAGTTGACACGCGCTCGACACCACTCGGGCTCGTCAGATGGCTTGCGCCGGTGGTGCGGCAGGCCTACGATGCTGGCACCCTGAGCCGCCACGTACGGGGCCCGTCCACGACCGACCTTCGGGCCGGGCTGGATGCATGGGCCCGCGATGACGACTGGGGATGGAGGTATTCGCCCATGGCGACCGTGACGTTCGACGACATCAACAAGATCTACGGCGATTTCCACGCCGTGAAGGATTTCAACCTCGAGATCGGAGACGGCGAGTTCATGGTCCTGGTCGGGCCATCGGGCTGCGGCAAGACGACCAGCCTGCGGATGATCGCCGGCCTCGAGGAGATCTCCTCGGGCGAGCTGCGCATCGGCGACCGGGTCGTCAACGACGTCCCACCCAAGGACCGCGACATCGCGATGGTCTTCCAGAGCTACGCGCTGTACCCGCACATGACCGTGCGCGAGAACCTCGCCTTCGGCCTCAAGCTGCGCAAGGTCCCCAAGGCCGAGATCGAGCGGCGAGTCAACGAGGCCGCCGAGACCATCCAGCTGCAGAAGCTCCTGGAGCGCAAGCCCAAGGAGTTGTCCGGTGGCCAGCGCCAGCGCGTCGCCCTTGGTCGGGCCATCGTGCGCGAGCCGGCGGTCTTCCTCATGGACGAGCCTCTGTCCAACCTTGACGCCAAGCTGCGCGTGCAGACCCGCGCGGAGATCGCGCGACTCCATCAGCGCCTCAAGACGACCGTCGTCTATGTCACCCACGACCAGGTGGAGGCGATGACGATGGGCAGCCGTATCGCGGTCATGAGCGAGGGCCTGCTCATGCAGGTCGGGACGCCTCAGGCCCTGTACGACACGCCGCTCAACAAGTTCGTGGCCGGGTTCATCGGCAGCCCGTCGATGAACTTCGTGGATGTCGAGGTCACCGGCGCTGGATCCGAGGCTCGCCTCGTCGGCCCCGCCGAGTGGTCCATCGCTCTGCCCGATCGTTACCGCAACGCGGTCGGTCCGACGATCGGGCACAAGCTCGTGGCCGGCTTCCGGCCGGAGCATCTTGAGATCGGCGAGACCGCCCCGGGCGTGGACGCCTTCCGGGCCCGGGCCGACGTCGTCGAGTACCTCGGCAACGAGGAACTGCTCCACGTCAAGGCCGCCGACCAGGACGTCGTGGCCATCGTCAACTCGTCCCACCAAGTGCGCCCCGGCGACATCGTCAACCTGACCCTGCCGCTGGACAAGCTGCACCTGTTCAACGCGGAGAGCGGCGATTCGCTGCTGTCGGGCGCGCCCGCGCCGGCCGCGGCGGCCGCCAGCTGACCTCCAGCACGCCTCGACGCGACCCATCGGCCCCGGAGACGGACTCCGGGGCCGATCTCGTCGAGCGCGTCGTCGAGTCGCGAGTCGTCCACCAGGGGGCCTTCCTGACCTTCCGGGTCGACACCGTCGAGCGCGCCGACGGGACGCGCGCCACCCGCGACATCGCCGGTCATCCCGGCGCAGTGGCCATCGTCGCCCTGGACGCTGCGGGGCGAGTGGCGCTCGTCCGACAGTGGCGGCTACCGGCCGGCCGCGCGCTGCTGGAGATCCCGGCAGGCGGCCTGGACATCGCCGCCGATGGCGGCAAGGAGGATCCGGACGCTGCCGCGCCGCGCGAGCTGGAAGAGGAGACCGGGCTGCGGGCTCGGACCTGGCGCAGACTGACCGAGTTCTACAGCGCGCCGGGGTTCACCGACGAGCTCATGTACCTGTACCTGGCCACGGACCTGGAACCGGCCGACGCGGACGAGCGCCTTGGCCCGGACGAGGACGAGCGGCTCATCCTGGAGTGGCGACCGTGGCGCGCTGCCGTAGCCGCCGTCGACGACGGCGAGATCTGCGACTCGAAGTCGGTCGTCGGGCTGCTCCTGCTGGAGCGCATGATCGAGCGCGGCGAGCTCGTCCCGGGCGAGGCATGACCAGCGAGGTCCGCCCGTTCCGACCCGCGGACACCGAGGGCATCCGCGCGGTGCTGACCGCCTCGCTCCAGCACGACCACATCCCGGGCTTCACCGCCACTGACATCACCCGCCAACTGGAGCGGATGGTCCCCGAGCCCGTGGGCACGCTGGTGGCCACGGAGGACGGGCGGATCGTCGGGGTGTGCACGCCTCGGATGGACGACCTGACGGTCCACCCTGACGTGCGTCGTCGGGGCCATGGCCGGCGCCTGGCGCTTGCTGCGCGCGACATGGCCAGGCAGCGCGGGGACGACCGCCTGGACCTGCACGTCCCCAAGCACCTGCCGGCGTCGGTGGCGTTCGCGGAGGCGCTGGGCATGCGCTATCGATCGAGCCTCTGGCAGTTCCAGCTGTCTGCGGCGGCCGCCGCGCAGGTGCCGGCACCGGCCTTCCCTGACGAGGTCGTGATCCGCACCTGGAACGACGACATCGATACCGACTTCGTGTCCTGGACGGCGTTCATGAGCGCCGCCTTCGAGGGGCATCCGACCCGCATGACCTGGACGGCGGCGGTCGTCGAGCACGTGCACGCCGGCCCATCGTTCGATGCTTCCGGGATCCTGATCGTGGCCGAGCGCGCCGACCCGGCGAGCTTCGTGGCCTTCGCCCGAACCGAGACCGAGCCCGACGAAGGTGGCGGGCAGCTCGGCGAAGTCGGACTCATCGGCGTCCTGCCCGCCTGGCGTGGCCGCGGCCTGGGCCGCGAGCTGCTGCGCTGGTCGGTGAGCGAGCTGCGCGCCCGCGGCATCGCCCGGATCGTGCTCGCGGTCGAAGCCGCCAACGAGCGCGCCACCGCGCTCTATCGGTCGCACGGGTTCGAGCCCATCATCGAGTGGCCGCATTGGGAGCTGCCCCTCGACTGAGGGGTCGTGGCGTCGGGCGGGATCAACCCTCGCGGCGGCCGGGAGGGAGCGCGTTCGGACCGAGTCGGGCCAGTGCTTGCCGATACAGGGCGGTCTCCGGGCTCAGTGCGACGGCCAGCCGCAAGTGCGTGCCGGCCGCATCCGGCTCCCCCAGCCGCTTGAGCGCCTGGCCTAATGCGAAGTGCGCGTAATGCGCGGACGGGTCGATCTCCAAGAGCCGCTTGAACACGTCACGCGCCGCCTCGTGGCGACCGCCATTGAAGTAGGCTCGACCGAGCGCCTCGAGGATGGACGCCTTGGCGGGCTCCAGCCGGTCGGCGCGCTCCAGCACGATCGCCGCTTGAGCGTGATGGCGTCCAGCCAACAGTGCCGCCCCGCGCTGCAGGAGATCGTAGGCCGACTCGTCGGAGTCGACCGCGTCCGTGCCCGGACCGTCCGGTTCAGCCTCGCGTTCCGCGTCCATGCCGACAGGTTCGCACGGACGTCCTGAGCGTGCTGGCCACGGCAGCCCGGGCGCCGGCGGGCGGCGGCGGGCGGCGGCGGTCGGCATTGCGCGGCGGCGCTCGTCTCGATGTTCGCCACCAGCCTCCACGTCCGGATCCCGGTGTCCGCCACTCGCCGCCGACGTTCACGTCCGGTGTCCGCCAGGCTTACATACGGGCCAACGAACGAGCGAGAACGACTGGATCGCAGCCTTCGTTGGCCGTTCAGCTCGCCCGGCGCACACCACAGCCTTGGAGCAGCCGTATCAAGCGAGTCCACCGTGGCTCCTTGGCCCATGTGTCCGCCCAGCGGACACGACGCGGCGGCAGTCGCCACCATCACGATCCGCTTCCCGCGGCGGCGGTCGCCGCCAGAGCGAGCCGTCGGCGACGATGCACGCCCCGCGCGAGCGGAATCAGGCGGGCAGCGGCGCGACCGCGCGAGCGGAATCAGGTGGGCAGCGGCGCCACCGCGCGAGGCGAGCGGAGGCGGTGACAGCCGCCGCGCCACGGAGCGGGCTAGGGCCCGACCTCCCGGTACGCCCCCAGGTCCACCGGCACCAACCGTGGCGACGCCGTCACCCCCGGGATGCGACCACGCTTGGCGATGGGCACGCCGTCGATCTCCTTGATGTCGCCCGTGAAGTCGATCGGCGTGGCTCCGCTGATGTAGGACCCGACCGCGAACGAATCGACCTGCGCGCCGGCGTCCTTGAAGTACTGGATGCGATCGGGCGTGAGGCCACCCGAAACGGTGATCTTGACGTGACCAAAGCCCTCCTGGTCCAGCCGCGCCCGGACCTCGGTCACGAGGTCGGCGGTCACCCGTCCCCGCTCGGATGGCGTATCCAGGCGGATGCCGTACAGCCGATCACCCAGGGCATGGGCGACGCGCAGCGCCTCCTCCGCCTCGTCCTTGAAGGTATCGACAAGGACGATCCGGGGCACGTCCGCCTCGACGTGCCGGTCGAAGGCCAGCGCCGCCTCCACCGTGTCGCCGAAGATGAGCACCAGCGAATGGGGCATCGTGCCCGTCGGCGCGAGCCCGGCCAGCCGCGCCCCCGCGGGCGTGGACGCGCCGACGCAACCGCCCACGATCGCTGCGTAATCCAGCACGTCCGTGATGTCCGGGTGGATGTGCCGCGCCCCGAAGCTGATGACCGGCTCCGGCGCCGCCACCTGCACGCACTCGCGGGCTGCCGTGGCCCATCCGGTGGATTGGGCGAGCATCCCCAGGAAGGCCGTCTCGTACAGGCCGAAGCGGCGGTACCGCGCTCGGATACGGAGCACGATTTCCTTGGGCTCGATCAGGTCCCCGTCGGACAGGGCCTCGACCGTGGTCTCGGACGGGTCGGCCGTGGCCAGCACATGGCCCAGCAGGTTCTTGGCCTCGTCGATGCCGCACAGCACGCCGGCCTTCCGGGTGAACACCTCCATGACCACCAGCGGGTCGCGCGATTCACGCTCCAGGATGGCCTCGGCACGCGCGAAGTACACATCGGCCGAATCGCCGGACAGGATCTCGCGGGACGGTCGTGTGCGAAGGAAGCCCATCAGTCGGCGTCTGCTCCCGGTCGTGGATCGGTCGTGGATCGGTCGCTGTGCGCCGGCTCGGTCGGGATCGCCGCCGGAGGTGTCTCCAGCGTCGGGGCACTCGCGCCCAGGACCGGCGTGGCCGCGAGTGTAGTGGATGCGCTCGCCGTAGCGAGGGCACGGCGCTGTCGCCGGCCTCGTCGAGATCCTCGCTCATCCGGATCTCGTCTGTGCCCGAGTCGTAGAACCCCCCCGTAGCCCTCGAGGAGCGGGGTGTGCACCTGGTACACGTCGAGCTCGCGGGTGACAGGCCAGGGCAGCCCGATCTCCGCTCGCAGGTGCGGGAGCCCCTCCTCCAGTTGACCGTCCGGTTCGGCGTGCGGTTGGTGATGACCACGTCGACGCGGACCCGGACGACGGCGTCGTCGATATCGATCCGGTAGGTCGCGTCGGCCTTGATGTCCAGGCCGTCGGCCGCCAGCACGACCGGCGCGGAGGCGGTGCCAGGACACCGGTCGCGGCCAGTGCCAGCGCCAGTGCCGCGCGCGACGGCCATCGGCCGCCAGCACGACCGCCGCATCGCCGATCCCCTCCAGTCCGGTCGGGCCGCCCGACTCAGCGGCCCGGATCGCTCCCGATGGTCACCTGCCCGCGCCGCCGGCGTCGGCGGCGGATGGACGTGAACAGCATGATGACGGCGATGATGGCAGCCAGGAGCAACGCGAACAGGCTGCCCGCGCGGCCGGTACCGACCCGTTCGGCGTCGGACCAGATGGCCGCGGCGGTGTCGGCGGCCGTGGCCGCGGACGGCAGGTCGCCCAGCTCGTAGGCCGCGGCTGCGTCGGCGAGCGACAGCTCCGGCGTCGTCCCCCACAGCCCCAGGTCCATCAACGGCGACGGATTCGTCGGCCGCACGGCCACGGCCGCCTCGTAGCGCTGGAGGACCTCCAGCTGGGTCCGGATGTCGGTCGTGGCGTCCTCGAACCCGTCTTCATCCTCGAACGCGATCTCCAGCGTATCCGACGGCGTCAGGCCTGCGGTGGCCGCCGCGGCGGCCACCTCGTCACGGCCGGCGAGGATCGTGGCCGCGCCATCGAGCAGGATCGTCGCGTCGTCGAATTGCCAGGCGCGCAGCGCATCGCGGACCTGGCGGGGCAGGCGCCAGTCGCCAGCCGCCTCGGTCACCTCGGCGAGGCGGGCCCGCGCGGCAGCACGGGCATCCAGCAGCGGCAGGTCCCCGGGACGTGCCACCCAGGTCCGCCACAGGTCCTCGTAGGACGCCTCGCCGCTCGCCTCGCCGCCCGCCTCGCCGCTCGCCTCGCCGCCCGCCTCGCCGCCCGCCTCGCCGCCCGCCTCGAGCAAGTCCAGCAGGCCCCGCCAGTCCGGCGCGCCGTCCACCCGTTCGGTCACGCCCCAGCTCGGCTGGTAGGCGCCGACGCCGTCCGCCGCGGCGGCCCACACGGCGCGCAGGCCGTCCTCGCCGGCGCGCTCGGCGATCAGGACCGCCAGGTCGTAGGACGCGGCGTAGGCCTGGTCCTCGGTGGCGGCGTCCATGCTGCCCACGGGTCCCCACGCATTGAGGTCCAGGATCTGGACGTCGGCCTCACCGGCGGGCGAGTCGTCGGTGAGCGTGTCCGGCGCCACAGTCAAGTCCAGGTCGCCGGCCACGGTCGCGGCGTAGTACGAGGCGAACGCCTCGTTCGCCCATCGGTCGGCCAGGAGCGAGCCGTTGAACCAGGCGTGGGCGGCCTCGTGAAGGATGACCAGGTTGCCGGCGTAGTAGGCGATCTCCACGCGGCTCGCGGTCGGATCGAACAGCCCCGCGTAGCCCCCCGTCGTCCGGCTCAGCGCCTCTTGGACGACGAGTGGTTCTTCATGCGACCAGGGCAGGCCGATGCGCTCACCGAGCGCCGGCAGCGCCCCACCGATGAGCTTGGTCACGCGCTCGCCCCAGTCGGCATCGTCGGGCCAGGCCCGGACGATGACCGGTGCAGGCGCGCCCAGCACGACCGGCTCGAGCAGGGTCTCCACGAACGACGCCGGCTTGTCCGCGACCAGGTAGGCGAAGAAGTCGAGCGGCTTGTCCAGCACCCCGGACCGGAAGATGGTGCGGCCCCGATCGTCGACCTCGGGCTCGGGGATGCTGCCGGTTTCGACGAGGACCGCGTAGCCCGGCGGGAACACGACCGTGGTGCTCGCACCGGGGGTCTCGTCACTGGCGTAGGCCCACACAGGGAAGGACACCAGCGCCTCGCCGACGCGCAGCTCCCGGGTGGGCTGGCCACCTGGATCCTTGAGATAGAAGGTCAGGCGATACTCGGCCGTCTTGCCGCTGAACAGGCGGGCGCCCAGGCGCAGTCGCAGGATCGTCGCATCGGCCGAGCGGTCGTTGACCGACACGCGCGGGCTGCCAGACCCCTCCCAGGCCAGCGACCAGCCGGACGCACTGGCGGGCACGGCCAGGAACGCCTCATCGAAGTAGTAGCGGCGGGTGGTCGTGTCCTTGAGCCGGTTACGCAGGGTCAGGTCCACGACGACCCGGATGCGCTGCTGCTCGGGCTGGACGTCGTAGCGGGCCTTGCCGACCATGGTCAGATCGGGCGTCGCCGCGGCGACCTCGGCGGGTGCGGTCGGCCCGACCGGTATGCCGAGCATGCCCACGGCGATGACGGCGGCGGCGGCGATCCGCAGCAGCGCGCCGCTCATGCCTCGCCTCCGATCCGGGGGTCGCCCGCGATCTCGGAGTCGCCCGCGATCTGTGGCTCGCCCACGATCTCAGGGTCGCCGGCGATCACGGGGTCGCCCGCGACCTGAGGCTTGCCCACGATCTGGGGGTCGCCCGCGATCTCGGCGTACAGCGCCGCGTGCCGCGCCAGCAACGGCTGGTTGCGGGTCACCCTGGCCGACTGGTCGGGCACGCGTCCGCCGAGCCACAGCCAACCGGTCGATTCATCGAACAGCCGATCGGCGATGGCCACGATGCGCACGAGGGCACGACCCAGGTCGTCCTCGCGCAGGCCATCGACCGGCAGTTCCACGGTCAGCAGCGGCCGCTCGTCGTCGCCGACGCTGAACTTCGCGAACGGGAACTCGTCGTTCCAGCGCAGCAGCTTGCGATACGACTTGCGGGGCAGGTCACTGATCGGCGGGGCGTAGTGGGCCCAGCAGATGAGGGCGAGCGACGGGTCAAGGATGACCGTCACCCGAAGATCGAAGCGGCGTCGACCGTCGAGGATGAGATCCCAGCTGGTGATCCCGTCCCGGTCGGCTCGCTCCACGGGCTCGAGGCCCAGATCGGCGAACTGACGCTCGACGTCGGCCGGGCGCGGCGGGTCTGTGACGACCTTCGTCGCGCCGGGGTCGGCGGATGGCATGACCCGCGGAGTCTAGCCCAGATCTCGCTCAGGGAGGGCCGTCACGATCTCGAGTCGCGCGGGCCGTCCGCACGTGCACCTCACTCGCCCCTCCACGCCATCGCGGCCCACTCGAGTGCATCAGACACACGCACAGCGGGTCCGCCGCCGATGACGGTCGACGTTCTGCAGGTCTTGCGGCATCGGATGCTGCATCCAGCGGAGCCAGGGCGCCAGATCGGACCAGGGGACGCCTGACGCACCCATGGTGCGGCACCTGGTGCTGCATTCGCGGCGCGGCGACCGGCGATCGGGGCCGGTGCGTGTATCTGATGCAACCAGGTCGGACGGATGCGGCAGTCGATGGCGCATTTCCTGCACGGGCACCGGCGATGAGCCTCCGGCGCGCAGGACGCACCGTGGTCTGGCCATCTGCCCGGCCCGGCCCTGCCCGGCCCAGTCCTGCCCCGCCCTGCCCCGACAGCCGGCCCGGTTCGAGCCCGTTAGCGCTTCGCCCCGACAGCCGAACCCGGGCCCGCTAGCGCTTGGGCCCGCGGCCCGCCGCGATGGGCGGATGCTCGTGGGCGATCGGCCCGTGGTCGTGCGCTCGACGGACGCCCGCTCGGAGCTCCACGGAGCCGCCGCTGGGCACGACCTTCTTGGCCCAGTCGGCGAGCCGGATGTCGGCGGCGACCTTGACGTTGCGCCCGATGCGTGCGCCCCGGGGCACGACCGCGCGCTTGCCGACGACGGTGATGCCGGTGTTGAGGCGCCCCGGCTCCTGTTTGTTGGGCTTGTCCGGGAACGGGCCCTCGCCGACGATCGCGCCCTGCCCGACGACGACCTCCTTGTCCAGGATGGCCCGATCGACCACAGCGCCGGAGCGGATGATCGAGTCGAACATGACGATCGAGTCGCGCACGACGGCGCCGACATCGACGCGCACACCCGGGGAGAGCACCGAGTTCACGACCGTGCCGTTGATCACGCAGCCATGGCTGATGAGCGAGCGGTGGACCTGGGCCGTGGGCCCCACCTTGGCCGGAGCGCGTTCTTCCGAGCGCGTGTGGATGATCCAGTCCTTGTCGTACAGGTCCAGCTCCGGATCGTCCTCCAGGAGGGCCATGTTGGTCTCCCAGAACGACTGGATGGTCCCGACGTCCTGCCAATAGCCGCTGTAGCGATAGCCGAACACCCGAGCACCGGCTTCCAGCATCGCCGGGATGACGTGCGACCCGAAGTCGGCGCGATCCTCGGTCAGGTACTTGCGCAACGTCTTGCGCGAAAACACGTACACGCCCATGGACGCGAGGTCGCTCTTGGGCTGCTTGGGCTTCTCCTGCCATTCGGTGACGCGATCCTGCTCGTCCAGGGCGAGGATGCCCATCCGTGACGCCTCGGCCAGCGGCACCCGCCGAACGGCGATGGTCACGTCGGCCCGGCGGCGGCGATGAGCGGCCACGAACGGCTGGTAGTCCATCTTGTAGATGTGGTCGCCGGCCAGGAGCACGATCGTGTCGGCGTCGGAGTGCTCGATGACATTCATGTTGCGCAGGACCGCGTCGGCGGTGCCGCGGTACCACTCGGCCACGCGCCCGCGGGAGATGTACGGCTGCAGCAGCTTGACCCCGCCGTGGTTGCGATCCAGGTCCCAGGGCCGGCCCAGGCCGATGTGGTCGTTGAGCGAGCGCGGGTTGTACTGGGTCAGCACGACCACGTCATCGATGTCGGAGTTCACGCAGTTGGACAGCGTGAAATCGATGATCCGGTACTTGCCGCCGAACGGGACCGCCGGCTTCGCCCGCTCCTGGGACAGGATGGAGAGCCGCTCGCCCTCGCCGCCGGCGAGGATGACCGCCATGGTGCGCTTCACGGTCTGGATGCGCCTCCGACGTCAGGGGTTCCGTGGCCCGATGCTAGCACGGGCCAGCGGGCCTGAGGTATCCGCAGCGTTACCGGTCCGTTCACGTTGCGGTCCATCCGCAACGGCGACCGCCGGCATGGCCCGGCCGCGTGCCCGGCCTACAGGAACAGGCGCGGGTTCACGAACGAGCCGTTGAGCTCGACCATCCAGTGCAGGTGCGCGCCGGTCGACTTGCCGGTGCTGCCCTCGTAGCCGACGACCGTGCCCTTGGACACGGACTGGCCGACCTCGACCGGGCGCTTGGGCTGCAGGTGCGCGTACCAGGTGCGCAGCGTCGGCGAGTGGGCGACGACGACGATCCAGGCCGGGTCGGAACCGTCGGCCCAGTTCCAGCCGACGTACACGACCGTGCCCGCGCCGGCGGCCTTGACCGGTGTGCCGTAGGGGGCGACCAGGTCGACGCCGTTGTGATAGTGCGCGCAGCCCGCGCCCGGGGCGTACCAGGTGAACGTGCTGCAGCCGTACTCGCCGCTGATATTGAACGAGTCCATGGGCCAGCGGAACTCGCCGTTGAACTCCGACGGGATCTTGCCCTTCTTGACCTGCTCGTCGATGAGCTGGTCGATCTTGCGGGCGAGCTCCCGCTGCTTGGCGGCAGCCTGGGCGATGATCCTGGCGGCGTTCGCCTTGTTGCGCTGGAGTGCGGTGTACTGCGCCTTCTGCTCGGCGAGCGCCTTGGCCACGGAGCGCTCCAGGCGCTTGAGCTCGTCCTGCGTGTCCTTGAGGTCGACCAGGCTGCGATCGAGCTCGCGCTTCTGGGCGGCCGTCTCCCGGCGCAGCTCATCGGTGCGCTCGCGGCTCAGCTTGACCGTCTCGCGCAGCGCGGCGAGCGTCTCCGAGTCCTTGCTGATCTGGGCGGCCAACGCCTTGTCCTGCTCGCCGACGTCGATGTAGTAGCTCATCTCGGCGAGCAGGTCGGTGAACGTGCCGCCGGAGATGAACGTCTCCAAGGGCGACGTGCGGTCGGTGTCGTAGGCGTCGCGGATCCGGCCGGCCAGCAAGGCTCGTCGATCGGCCAGGTCGTGGCGCTTGGCCTGCTCCTGGGCCTCCACCACGCGCAGGTTGGCGTCCATCACCCTGAGCTGCGCGACGAGCTCGTCGTACGCGGCGCGGACCGCCTTGATGCGCGTCTGCATCGCACTGATCTTGGTCCGGACCGCGTCGAGGTCGGCGCCGATGGCGCGCAGCTGGCTGCGCGTTTCGGCGATCTCGGACGAGAGTGCCGACTGCAGCGAGCTCAGGGCGGCGACCCGCTCCTTCTGCTCCGCGACATCGCGCTTGAGCTGTGCCTGGCGCGCCTTGGCGTCGGACAGTTCATCGGCCTGGGCGCTCGGGGCGTTGGCCGGGACGCCGGTCAGCGTGACGGCGAGGACGAGGAGCATGGTGAATGCCGGCAGTCGGCGACGGATGGCGCCACGGATCGACCAGCGCGGCCGACTCGCCCAACCGGGCGCGAAGGGGCTGGCGATGTCGCGCTGGTCCTCCCGACCAGGGCGGCTGTGCATCAGCGGGGCGACGTCATCGTGCGAGCAAACTCCGTTGGATCGCGCCTTCGCTGGGGACTGGCGCGTGACGGCTACGCCCGCCGGTGGGTCCACGTCCCCCGACGGGCACTGCCGCAGGACGACACCTCAGGAACCGGCTTCGGGGCATTCTACCCCTGCAGTCTAGACGTGGGTCAAGGGCGGTCAGGGGTACCCGATAGTCCCGGTGGCAGGTAGTACCCGACGCTGCTCGGCCCGTGGCGATCGTACGTGCTGTGATTCCGCGGCGGTGATGCTGCCCGCACGGCCGGCACACGGCCGGCACGCGGCGGAACGACGACACGCTCGGTGTCCGCCCAGCGCGCGTACCGGCGAAGGAAGGCTCGACGCATCCGGCTCCCAGCGCCGGATCCGGCTGGATCGAGGGGCGTCCGTCGCCTGAACGTCCGTGCGCCGAGCGGATCGACCGACGACACCGCGGCCCCGATGGCTCGTTGGCCCATGTGTTCGCCAGGCGAGCGCGGGACGGGCGGCCACGGACCGGCTGGGCGGGACGTCATGCAACGCCCGATCGCAACCGGCCGACCGACCGGCACTCAGCCTCTGACCAGGACCGCCCACAGCGCGCCGACGATCAGGAACGGCCCGAAGGGCACATACGACCGCCGCGAGATCCGACGCGCAGCCAGCAGCACCAGCAGCACGACCCCCGCCAGCACGAGTCCGAACAGCACCCCGCCCAGGGCCCGCTCCCCGCCGACCATCAGCCCCACCCCGGCCAACAGCTTCACGTCGCCGAGGCCGAACGCGCCCGCCCCGAACGGGATGGACGGCAGGTACAGGATGGCCGGGATGAGCACGGCGGCCGCGACGGCGAGGACGACCGCGCCACCGACGAGCGGGTTCTGGCCAGACACGGCGTAGAGCAGTGCGACCGGGATGACCGGCAGGGTCAGCTCGTTGGGGAGCAGCCGCTGATCGAGGTCCGTGGCCAGGCCCACGATGAGCGTCACGAACCACGCCCCGAACAGGACCAGGGCCAGCGGATCGTCCGCGAGCCGCAGCGGCAGCAGGCCCAGGGCCACGGCGCCCGTCACCCCGCAGGCCACCGTCCGCCAATCGATGGCGCGTCCCGGCGGGTGCTCCTCGTCGTGCTCCGGCCAGCGCGTCGCGAAGCGATCGGCCGCGAGGCCGAGCAACCCACCGACAACGGCCAGGCCGATCGACAACAGCAGCTGGAGGCTCACGCGCGCGCCACGACCGACGACACCGACACCGGGGACTCCGACGACACCGACGCGGCCGGATCCGGTCGGGTCAGCGGCTGCCGGCCCCGGCGAGGGCCAGCTCGACCAGCGTGGCGTGCGACGCGCCAGTCGCGCCACGCGGGGCGAACGACAGCGCCTTGCGGAAGTAGGCGGTCCCGGCGATGTCGAGGTGGACCCATGGCACGGTCGCGAATTCACGCAGGAACAGGCCGCTCTTCACGAGCGAACCCTCGGCCGAGCTGGAGTTCTGGAAGTCGCCGTACCAGGAGTCCATGTCGGACACGTACTCGTCGACCAGGGGCATCTGCCAGTAGCGCTCACCGGCCCGATCGCCCGCCGCCATGACCTCGTCGTAGAACGACTGGGGCGTCCCGAAGGCGCCCGTCACGAGGTGGCCAAGCGCGCGCGACACGGCACCCGTGAGCGTCGCCACGTCGACCATGTGCGTGGCGCCGAGGCGCTCCGCCCAGGTCATCGCATCGCCCAGGATCAGCCGTCCCTCGGCGTCCGTGTTGGTGATGTCGATCTTCTTGCCGTTCAGGGCGGTCACGATGTCGCCCGGGCGGGTCGAGTGCGGGCCGGGCATGTTCTCGACGGCCGGGGCGACAGCCAGCAGGGGCGTCCCCGGGGCCAGCCGCGCCACCGTCTCGATGGCGGCGATCACGGTGCACGCACCGGTCTTGTCCAGCTTCATCTCCTCCATCCGATCGGATGGCTTGATGGAGATGCCGCCGGAATCGAAGCACACGCCCTTGCCGATGATGGCCAGGTGGCGGTCCAGGGCGTCGTGCTCGGCTTCCCCGCCGGAGCGCATCACGATCATCTGCGGCGGGTTGTCGCTGCCCCGACCGACGGCCATGAACATGCCCATGCCCAGTTCCGTCGCACGGTCCGGCCCGATGACATCGATCGACAGGCCGTGGCGCTCGGCGATGGCCCGGGCCTCATCAGCGAGGACCTCCGGCGAGACGTCGTTGGCCGCCCGGTTGGACAGGTCGCGCGCGACGTTCGCGCCTTCTCCGATGATCTGGCCGCGTTCTGCGGCGGCCTGGATGGCCGACGCGTTGCCACCGGGAACGACCAGGATCAGCTCGTCAAGCGTCGGCGGCGCGGAGATGTCCGCCCAATCGCCACGGAGCGGAGCGCCGTCCGGACCCCAGCTCGGCTCGATCGCATCGCGATAGATGGCCTTGGGATCGTACGAGCCCTCGACGATGCCGCGGGCCACCAGCTGGGCGGCGAGGCTCGCATCGCCATCCAGGCCATCAGCCTCGGCCAGGGGCGACAGCCAGATGGCCATCGTCCGGACCGTGCGGCCGCCGAGCCGTCGCTCGGCCGAAGCCGCGACGCGCACCACGGTCTCCCGGTCGACGGTCGCCGGATCGCCGATCCCGACGACAAGAAGACGTCCGGCGGGCAGGTCGCCGCTGGCCGCCAGTGACGTCGAGAATCGCTTGCCGGACAGCTCGTGGAATGCCGCCAGCGCGGACAACTCACCAGCGGACCGGCGATCGAGCTCGCCCAGCGGGCCCTCGAAGGCGAGCCCGGCTGCGACCGGGATGACGAGGACGTCGGCCGCGACATCCCATGGCTGATCGGTGACGACGCGAAGCTGCACGGTGTCTGGAACCTCCCCTGGTCAGCGGCGGCCGTCCGGCGGTACCCGACATCGAACGGTGCCTGGATGTGGTCGCCAGTGTAGCGGCCGGGCGAGTTCCACTGGCCGGCCTCAGGGACCCTCGTCGAGGACCTCGATGAGGCGACCGCGCGCTTCCTCGATGGCGATGACCGCACCGTTCATCCCGCCCCGGCCGATGTCGGCCATGATGATGACCATGCCGCGAGCGTCGGGCGGCAGCTTGGCCCGGGCCGCTTCCTCGGCCGCGATGGCTGCGCGGACGGCATTCGTGACCCGGCCACCGACGTCGCGCAGCGCCTCGTACAGGGTGCGCAGAGCGACGTTGTACGCCTCGCTCCGGTCGAGCCACTCGTCCAGCGTCGTGACCTCGACCGTGCTGACCAGCAGGTCGCGCAGCTCGCGGGCGCCGGCCAGGGCCAGGTCGGCCTCATCGAGCGCCCGCAAGGCCGCGTCGTAGTCGGCGGAACGGCCGCGCTCCGCGGCCGTGGCCACGGCCGTGACGTGCGCCTCCAGCACGGCCGAGAGTCGGCTGGCCGCCAGGGAGCTCGCGGTCAGGCGGGTCCAGCTCGGGTCCAGGTCATCGGCTGCACCGGCCGCCTCGGTCAGCTGGGCATGGCGTGCCCGGACCTCGGCCGACAGCTCCACCTCGGCCGTCGGCGTGCTGATGATCGGCATCGCCCGCAGGTCCGCGGCCACGCCCAGGGTCCGTTCGCGGACGGCCGTGACGAGCAGGTCGCCCTGGGCCACGGCCGCCTCGACGTCGTCCAGCTTGGAGCCGGACAGGGCGGCGAGGGCCCGGCGCGCCGCGGCCGACAGGTCTTCGACATCGCTGGCCACGATGCGCAGCTCCGCCTCGGCGTCGTCCAGGAGCGGGGTCAGCAGGGCGTCGCCGGCCGCCGTGAGCGCCGGATCCGTGTCGCCGTCACGGGGGGCGTCGACGACACCCACGAGACCGGCCGCGCCCAGGGCGATGAGGACCACGGCGAGCAGCCAGGCGATGGCCGACAGGGCGCCCCTCATCCGGCCTGGCCGACCGGCTGCTCACGGGGCTTCTGGCGCAGGTAGCCGAGGGCCCCCTCCATCGCTCGCGGCGTGAACCCGAAGCTCGTCGGAACGGTGTCCAGCGGCCCGATGTTGTCCAGCTTGAGCTGGCGCAGCTGGTCGGTCGCGACGGGGAACGGCAGGCGGATCGCCTCGGATACGCGGGCGACCAGCGAGATGAGCGGGACCGGCATGGGCAGGATGGCGCGGCGCTTGCCGAGGGCCGTGAGCACTTCCTGGGTGATCTCCTTGTAGGTCCAGTAGCGCGGACCGCCCAGATCGTACGTGCCGCCGACCGTGGCCGGGTCGCCGAGCGACGCCGCGACCACGCGGGCCACGTCGGCCACGTGGATCGGCTGGAAGCGCGACTGCCCGTCGCCGGGCACGGGCACGATACCGGGCGACATGCGGACGAGGTTGGCGATGATGTTGAAGAACCCATCGCCCGGGCCGAACTGGAGCGACGGCTTGAGGATCGTCCAGTCCAGGCCGGAATCGCGCACGATGGCCTCCGCCTTGGCCTTGGAGCTTGCGTAGTGGAGCGTCGGGTCGTCCTGCACGCCCATCGCGCCCATGTGCACAAGGCGACGGACGTCCGCGGCATGCATCGCGGCGACGACCGCGCGCGAGCCTTCTGTGTTGATCAGGCGCAGGTCGGCGCCGCCCCGGTGATCGCGCGGGATGGCCACCAGGTGCACGACGGCATCGATGCCGGCGAGGGCCGCCGGCAACGTCTCGGGCGCGGTGACATCACCGGTCCGCAGCTCGACCGCAGCGCGGCGCTCGGCGGACAGGCGCCCCAGGACGACCTCGCCCGAGGCCTGGCTGCGCACGAGCGCGACGACGCGATGGCCGGCGTCGATGAGCGCGGGGACGGTCTGGCTGCCGACGAAGCCGCTGGCGCCGGTGACGAGGATCGTGGACATGGGTGGGACCTGCCTGCTCGGGGCCGCCCGGATGACGACCGTCACATACCATTCGCTCCGGTCTGCCGCGCGGATGCGCGGATGCGACCGACGAACGCGCCGAACGACGTCGACCGCGGAATCGTAGCATCGGCGGATGAGGATCCCGACGACCGATGCCGACATCGCCGCCCGCCGCCGCCTCATCGAGGCGATGCCCAAGGCGGAGCTCCACCTCCACCTGGACGGTTCGTTGCGAGTGGATACGGCCCTGGAGCTGGCACGGACCCGCGGCGTCGACGCCCCCGCGGACTGGCTGGCGATGTCGAGAGCCCTCATCGCGCCCATGCCGTGCGCCTCGCAGGCGGAGCTGCTCCGGGCCTTCGACCTGCCCATCGCGCTGATGCAGGACGCCGAGGCGCTCCGGCGCATCACGGCCGAGCTGGTCGAGATGAAGGTCGCTGACAACGTCCGCTACGTCGAGATCCGCTGGGGTCCGCTCCTCCACGTGTTCGGTGGCCTGCCCCTGGACGAGGGCATCGCGGCCGTGTGTGCGGGTGCGCGCGAGGCCGCGGACCGGACCGGCGTCGTCGCGCGCCTGATCTGCACGGCCCTGCGCTCGCATGACCCGGCGGCGAACGAGACGCTGGCCGAGACCGCCGTCCGCTTCCGCGATCAGGGGCTCGTCGGCTGGGACCTGGCAGGTCCGGAGGCCGCCTTCCCCGATCCGTTGACCCACGGTCGGGCCTTCGACATCGCGCGTGCGGGAGGCCTGGCCATCACCATCCACGCCGGGGAGTGGGGCGGCGCCGCGCAGGTCCGACGCGCGCTGGACGCGATCGCCCCGGCACGGATCGCCCATGGCCCGGGCGCCGTCGACGACCCGCAGCTGTGCGCAGAGTTGACGGCCCGCGGCATCCCGCTGGACCTGTGCCCGACGTCCAACTGGCAGGCCGGTATCGTGCCGACCATCGCCAGCCACCCGCTTGCACGACTCCACCGCCAGGGCGTGCCGGTCACGCTCAACACGGACGACACGACGGTCTCGGACATCTCGCTATCGGAGGAGTACGTCCGCGCGGTCGAGGGCATCGGCCTGACCCTGCCCGAGCTGTGGCGGCTGGATCGCTATGCGCTGGACGTGGCCTTTGCCGAGGAGGACGCGCTTGCGCCGCTACGCGAGGCGTTCGACGCGTGGGCGGCCGGCATCCCGGAGCTGACCGACGGCTACTCGACGGCGGCGCTGTAGCTGAGACCCAGACCGCCGCTCGCGGTCAGGGTCAGGCGGTCGCCATCGATCGTGGCGCTGAAGCCATCGCCAAGCACGCTCGTCACGTGGCCATCCTGGTCAGCGAGCTCGGGGGGACAGGCCTGGTCGGTCATCGTCATGTCGGTCGCCGTCAGCTCGCCACCCGTCTCGATCAGCCGGCCGCTGAATGACCGGCACCCGGTCGACCCCTCGAACGACAGGTCGCTGGCGATGCGCAACGTGGCCTGCTCGCCGCCCACCGACGAGGCAACGCCGTCTGCGATGAGCGTGTCCAGCATCCAGAGGGTCTCGATCAGCTCGGCCGTCGGCACCGGCGGGATGGTCTCGAAGCGGAGGGACACGCCGTCGCCGGCCAGGACCAGGGCGTCTCCGTCCATGGACGCGACCCGGATCCGCGCGAGCGCGGCGTGATAGGCGGTCTCGATGGATGCCGCCGGCTCCGCGCAGCCCATCATCGTCATGCCCATGTCGCCGAAGCGGACCTCGCCGCTCTCGACGACGATCGCGCCGCCGTAGCCGTTGCAGGCCGACGTCCCGCTGACCTGCGAGCCGTCGATGATGAGGGTGACGGGCGCCTCGTCGGACAGCTCCATCGGCGCGCCATCGACGGTCGCCTCGACGAGGAGCCAGTCCCCGTCGGCGTCGATCGGGCCGCCGGGCGCACTGGCGCCGGGATCGGCGCTGGCGGGTGGGTCGCTCGGGGCAACGGACCCGGGCGGGTCGCTGGGGCCAGCCCCGCCGGCACAGGCAGCGGCGAGCAGGGCGAGGATGGACAGCAGGAACAGCCGATTCGGCGAGAGGTGACGCATGGCCCGGGGACGCGACGGCGGCTCTCGCGGTTCCGCCGCGGCGCGGATCGCCGTCCCGCCGTTCCGCCGTTTCGCCGTTCCGCCGCAGGCCCGGATCGCCACGGGCTGTCGCGCTCAGTCCGCAGTCGCCGCCATCGACTCAAGGGCGGCTTCCAGTTCCGCGGCGTCGGCGGCGATGGCCGTCGGCTGCTCGTCGGGCGGCAGCGACTCCACCTCGGCCCGGCCGGTCACCCCGGTCAGCATGAACACGCATCGAGCACCGACGGCGCGCGCGGCCGCGAGGTCCGTGCCGATGCCGTCGCCGATCATCACCGCCTCCGATGCCCGACGCCCGACGGCGCCGGCGGCGAGCTCCAGGAGCAGCGGCGCGGGCTTGCCCATGGACAGCGGCACCACCCCGGTCGTGGCCTCCAGTGCCGCGGCGATCGCGCCCGAGCCTGGCTGCAGGCCGCGCTCCGTCGGGTACACCGGGTCGCGGTTGGTGGCGATGAACCGGGCCCCGGCACGGATGCAGTCCGCCGCCGCGGTCAGACGCAGGTAGGTCATGGCCGGGTCCAACCCGGTGACCACGACGTCGGGCTGCCCGGCGGCGGCCCAGCCATCGATGCCCTCCTGGGCCATCCGTGTCGCCGCGTACCCGGCCGTCACGACGTCCAGGCCGACGTCGCGTAGCTCGCGCTCCAGGCCCATCGCGCCCAGCACGAGGACCCGCCGGAGCCCAGGCTCGTGGTCGCGCAGGTGGAGCGCAGTCGCGCGCGCGGACGAGACCACGGTGTCGGGCGCGATGGGCGCGCCCATCGCGGACAGCCGGGTGACGTAATCGGCGCGGTAGTGCATCGAGTTGTTGGTGACGTACACGACGTCGTCACCAAGGGCGGCGCGGGCAGCGAGCACGGCGGCGACACCCGGCACGGGGTCCCTGCCGCGGTACACGACGCCATCAAGATCGACGAGCAGGAGGAGACGCATGCGTCCGATCGTACCGACTTCCAGCCGGCGCGTACGATGGCCACGTGACCAGCCTTCCCCTCGATCCGTTCGCCGGCACCGCGCGCCTGCTCATCGACGGCTCCAACCTGCTCGGCCTGATGGCCCGCCAGCAGGCCTCGGCGCCGCCGACCACGCTCATCGCGCGGCTGCGCGCGCTGGCGCCGGCCGCCGTCCAGATCGAGGTCGTCTTCGACGGGCCGCCCGACCACGGTCTGCGCGGCAACAAGATCGCACCCGGCGTGTCGGTCCGACATTCCGGCCGGCGGACTGCCGACGCCCTGCTCGTCGACCTCGTCGACCAGGAGCGCATCCGCAGCGGACCGTCGGGGGCCGCG
>Ga0163144_10004160_pt1 | contig 32745 bp, 34 predicted proteins | sample OliLak19BULKMAT1_FD_123175 | JGI IMG/M metagenome (GOLD analysis project Ga0163144, IMG submission 123175) | Freshwater microbial mat bacterial communities from Lake Vanda, McMurdo Dry Valleys, Antarctica - Oligotrophic Lake LV.19.BULKMAT1 | ecosystem: Environmental > Aquatic > Freshwater >... | reverse complement strand
GGTCGTCGGCGGCGGACGCCGCCGGTGCCTGGGTGACGAGGGTGACGGTGGCAATGGCGGCGGCCGCTGCCACTGTGGCAATGCGGCGCACGAGAGATGCAGTCATGTGTGATGTCTCCTCCGTGTCAGCCCCCGCCTCTTTCCGGGCGGGGCTACAACAGGGAGTACGACCTGTGCGGGCGATCGGTTCAGCGCACGTCCACGAGATCGACGACGAAGATCAGGCTTTCCCCAGGTGCGATGACCGCCCCAGCCCCGCGCTCGCCGTAGGCCAGGTGGGGCGGGATGGTCAGCTTGCGACGACCGCCGACCCGCATCCCGGCGATGCCCTGGTCCCAGCCGGCGATGACCCGGCCGGCACCCAGCGGGAACTGCAACGGTTCGCCGCGGCTCCAGGACGTGTCGAACTCCTCACCGGTGGAGAAGGCGACACCGACGTAGTGCGCGCTGACCGTCGAGCCGGGGGTGGCTTCGGCGCCATCACCCACCGTCTGGTCCTCGATGACAAGATCGGCGGGCGGCTGGCCCTCAGGGAAGTCGACCTCGGGTTTGGCGGGCTCGGCAATCATGGAGGTCAGCATGCCCGGCCGACCGGGTCACCGCTGGGGCGGGGCGTCTGTCTAACGGGTGAGGAGCGGTTGTGACCGAGCAGGAGGCGCAGCGGCAGCCGTTCGTGCTGCACGAGCACCGCAAGCCTCGTCATCACTTCGACCTCAGGCTGGCCGAGGGCGGTGTGCTGAGGTCGTGGGCGGTGCCGCGAGGGCTGCCCGCCCGGCCCGGGGAGAACCGCCTCGCCGTCGCCGTCAGGGACCACGAGATGGATCACCTCACCTACACCGACGAGGACAAGGACATCGCCGACATCGGATGGTGGCAGGAACACGACCGCAGTGAGCGGCGGTTGTTGTTCACGCTGCACGGGCGGTCCGGCGCCCGCCGTTACGCGTTGATCAAGACGTCCCGTGACTGGCTGTTGCGGCTGACGGCCGAGCAGCCTCCCGGATCCGAGGGGACGACCTACTCGCACTAGTGCTCGATCGCTCCTGCGTAGCGGTCGACGACGTCGACGCTTGCCCACGCCATGCGGTGGTCACGGCCGCGGCCACAGCGGGGGCGACTCGCGGATCGAACACGGATGGCACCAGATTCTGGTCGGGGTCCGCCGGATCGGCCAGGTCTCGGACAGCGTGGGCGGCCGCCAGCTTCATCTGCTGCGTGATGCGCCGTGCGCCGCAATCGAGGGCGCCGCGGAAGATGCCGGGGAAGGCCAGGACGTTGTTGATCTGGTTCGGTCGGTCGCTGCGGCCGGTTGCGACCACCCTGGAGTACCGAGTGGCCACGTCCGTCCGGATCTCCGGCTCCGGGTTGGCCAACGCGAACAGGATCGGGTCGGCTGCCATGCCCGACACGGCATCCGCGTTCACCGACCCCCCGGAGAGCCCGATGAAGACGTCCGCGCCACGTAGCGCCGACACGATGTCCCCGGTGACACCACGCGGATTGGTCGAGCCGGCCAGCTCTCGCTTGGCTGCCGTGAGGTCATCGCGGGAGATATCGATCACCCCTCGTCGATCGGTGACGACGACGTCGGTCACGCCGGCCACCATGAGCAGCGCCGTCACAGCGACGCCTGCCGCCCCGGCCCCAGAGACCACCACCCGCATGTCACTCAACGTCCGGCCGGTGAGAGCCGCGGCGTTCCAGAGCGCTGCCAACACCACCACCGCGGTGCCGTGCTGGTCGTCGTGGAACACCGGAATGTCCAACCGCTCGATGAGACGGCGTTCGATCTCGAAACACCGAGGCGCCGAGATGTCCTCCAAGTTGATCCCGCCAAAGCTCGGTGCCAGCCGGGCGACGGTATCGACGATGGCGTCGATGTCGGTGGTGTCCAGGCAGATGGGGATGGCGTCGACCCCGCCGAACTCCTTGAACAGCAGTGCCTTTCCCTCCATCACCGGTAGTGCGGCGGCAGGGCCGATGTCGCCGAGGCCCAGCACCGCAGTGCCGTCGGTGACCACGGCGACGGTGTTGCGACGCCAGGTCAGCTCGTCGGCCAGTGCAGGCCGGGCGGCGATGGCCAGGCAGACCTCGGCGACCCCGGGGGTATAGGCAAGGGCGAGGTCCGCGGCATCCCGTAGCGGGACGGTGGCGCGCATCTCGATCTTGCCACCGCGGTGCAGCGCGGTGGCCGCATCGTCCGGCCACGCGGCGAGGGCGGGTCGGGGGTCGTCGATCTGGGTCATCAGCCTGTCCGATCGTCACGGGTTGCCGAATCGAGGAATCGAGTCGGGTCGGGAGAAAGGCGATCGAGCCGCTGGCAGTGCAAGCGGAACCTGTTCGCTGTGATCTCGACGTCCGGGCGGCTGATACGCGCGAGCCTGATCGCCTTCGACACCTCGGAGGTTGTCCGAGCCCGTGCCGCAGGGCTCGAAGGTAACACGACGCCCCTGTAGGAGCCGTCACTATCCTGCCGGTGTGACGCTCGCCGATTTCGATGCCCTGAGCTTCGACTGCTACGGAACCCTCATCGACTGGGAGGCCGGCCTGGCGGCAGTGCTCGCCCCGTGGGCCCGGGGCCACGACCTCAACGTGTCCGATCAGGCCCTGGTCTCAGCCTACGGCGAGCACGAGGCACGCATCGAGGCCGAGGCGGGGCACCTGCGCTACCCCGAGGTTCTCGCTCGGGCGTTTGTCGCGCTCGGTGACCAGCTGGGCGCGCCGGTCAGTGCGCAGGACGCTCACGGGCTGGGCGACTCCGTTCCGGCGTGGCCGGCCTTCGAGGATTCGGCGGCCTCGTTGGCGTCTCTCGCGGAGCGATACAAGTTGATCATCCTGTCGAACGTCGACCGGACCTCGTTCGCGGCCAGCAACGCTCGCTTGGGCGTGGCCTTCGACCTCGTGATCACAGCGGAGGACATCGGCTCCTACAAACCCTCCCCGCGCAACTTCCGGGTGCTCCTCGATGAGGCTGCCGAGTTGGGCATCCAACCCGGCGGGCTGCTGCATGTCGCCCAGAGCCTCTTCCACGATCACGTCCCAGCCAAGGCCGCCGGCCTGTCGACCGTGTGGATCGACCGGCGGCACGATCACGATGGCTGGGGGGCCACTCCGCCGCCGCAGGCGGCTGTCGTGCCCGACTGGCGGTTCACCTCGATGGCCGAGTTCGCCGCTGCCGTCACGTCGGTGTCGCCACGGGTGACGGACCCGGCAAGGCGTGGTCGCGGCGGCCATACGTGAGCCGACGAAGCAGTATCTCTGCCGGGCCCCGGCGGGCCGCGGCCGCCAACAGCACGGCAACCACGACCGTCACCAACCAGACGCTTGCCGCGATGCCGTATGCCTGCGCGGTGCCCAGGTTCTCGCCGACCCCGAAACCCCAGGGCGTCAACAGTGGCGCCAGCATCACCGACTGCAGCAGGTAGCAGGTCAACGAGCGTTCCCCCACCGCCGCCAGCCCAGCGACGGCGCCACGCCGCCGGGGTCGACGGGCGGCCAGCAGCGCGAACAGGCTGACGTACGCGAGTCCCATCGCCACCCCGCTCAGCGCGTGCAACCCACCGAGCGCTATCGCGGCGCCGGCGGGCACGTCCCACACTCCACTGACGACGAGGGCATACGGCAGGCCACCGACGAGGTTGGCGGCCACACCGCCGAGTGCGAGCCGCCGCAGCAGGCCGACGTGGTCCCACGGGTGGTCCAACAATCCTGCCCTGGCCAGCCAGATACCGATGATCATCGGAGCCAGCAACCCGATGACGACCGCGATGGCGACTGTTGTGAACAGCCACAGACCCAGCCTCACAGCGGCGGCGATGAGGTAATTGCTCGATTCGAAGAACGGCGCGGAATTTGGCAAGGAGTTGAGGGCGAAGAAGGCGGTCATGGTGACCAGGCTGGCCGCCAGCCATGCTTTCTGAATGCCGACGCGCGAGAACAGGAGCAGCACCACGATGAGGCCCGTCAGGCCGTAGGCACCCAGGATGTCGCCGAGGAACAGCAGCGTCGCGTGCGCCGCCCCGAAAGCCAGCAACCACAGGTTGCGCCGCACCAGCACTCGCTGGATGCCACCGAGCGTGGCGCCGCGCGCTGTCATCCGCCGGGCGATGGTCGCCATGCCGTATCCGAAGAGAATGGCGAACATCGGATACGAGCGTTGGTCGATGAGAAAGGACACGACGAAATCCAGCGAGCGGTCCAGATCACTGCCGTCGGACGGACGCAATGCGTGTTCGGACGGCCTGCCGTACAGGTAGAACGACACGTTTGCCAGCGCGATGAACAGCAGCACCGACCCGCGGGCGAGATCGGGGGCCAGGGATCGTTCCTGTCGGGTGGTCGGTCCCATGACCACCGGACCGACGGTGCGGCGGTCGGTGCCAGGGATGCGCCCGGATGCCTTGCCCTCCTCGTTCACGGGCGACACCGTAGGTCGTCACTTCCACCGACGTCGTCCGCCCGGAGTCACCAGCCCAGAGGCGTCCGGGCGGGTACTGGCCGATCTCGCCGTCGATCCTCGGTGGGCGGGGCTGCGCAACGGTGCCTACGTCGAGCTGACCACAGTCGTCGAGTTCTCGCCGAACGCCTTCCATCCACAGCGGAAACTGCAACTGTGGCAGTCCAGCGAGCGTCTGGTTGAACCCTTCCGGCGGGTGGTCACCGACAGCTAGAGTCATGTGACGTGGCTTACCGTCTGCTGACCGGCCGTTACGTGATCCGCTACCCCGAGGCGCCCGGCCGAGGACCAGAGCCGGACGGGGACACCCTGAAATTCCGCCCCGACGACCCCACCCTGGTCGAGGACCTGGGCCGGGCCAGCGGCGTCGAGCCAGACCTGTCGGCACAGCACCGCATCAGCCTGCGACTGGAAGCCGTCGACGCGCTGGAGACGCATTTCGCCGGCACCAATCAGGACCCGGTGCTCGGGTTCGCGGCGCGCGACGCCCTGCTGGCCTTCGCGGGCTTTCGCGATGTGGTGTTCGATCCAGCACGACCGAGCCAGGTGCGCTCGGCCAACGCCGACGACCTGCCGGGCTGGGTGCTGTCCAACGGCGTCGAGGGGAACGGCCGGCTGGTCTCCTTCGCCTTCACCGGCACCCCACCGCTGGCCGACGGCGCGACGATCGAACTCGACGAGACCATGCTGCGCGCCAGCGCCAATGCGGACCTGCTGGCCCGCGGTCTGGCCTATCCGTTGCTCTACACCACGCTGCCGGTCACCCTGCGCGACCTGGCGGTCTCGATCTCGCGCGCCGCCCGAGCCGACGGTCTCGGGGTCTGGGAGCGGTCGACGGCCGACCCCAACGGCGCGGCGGATGTCAGCGGCGGCACCGCGGCGCTGCGCGAACTGGTCATCTGGCCCAAGCTGTTCCGTCGCCTGGTCAGTTTCTTCGCCGTCGGCCAGCAGAACATCGCCGGGTTCGGTGCCTGGCTGCGGGCCAATCCCGCCGAGCGCGACGACGCGGTGATGCTGCTGGACACCGGTCAGTTCGCCCGGTTGCACGATCTCGTCACGGTGGCCGGTCCCACCATCGCGCTCAATCGGTGGCCCGACTCGTTCGTCATTCTGCCCGCAGGCGCGCCGGGTCCCGTCCCCATCCCGCAGCCGCCTGCCGCGCAGCGCGTCGGTGCGGTACGGATCGTCGCGGCGCTGGTCGACCCGTTCGGCGTCGACGCCGGATCGGAGACCGTGACGGTACTGAACACGACCGGCCGGTCCATCACCTTGGACGGCTGGACGTTGAGCGACACCCACAACGACATCGACCTGCTCGACGGCCAGATTATCGGCGCGGGCGACGCATTGCGGGTCCGGCTGACCAAGGTGCTGTTGGGCAACACCGGGGACACCATCGTGCTGCGCGACCCTACGGGCGCGGTCATCGACCGGGTCGGCTACACCGCCGCCGAAGCGCCCGAGCGGGCCCAGACCCTGGTGTTCTGACGCGTCACCCCGATAGTCGGGCTACGGTCTGACCAGCCGTCGTCGTCCACAGGAGTACGCCACATGCCGCATACCGTCACCGGGGTCGTCTCCCGGACCAAAGGTGCCCCGGTCGAACTCCTCGACATCGTCGTCCCCGACCCCGGTCCCGGCGAGGTCGTCCTCGACGTCCAGGCCTGCGGGGTCTGTCACACCGACCTGCACTACCGCGATGGCGGCATCAACGACGACTTCCCGTTCTTCCTCGGTCACGAGGCTGCCGGCGTGGTCAGCGAGGTCGGCGCGGGCGTCGACACCGTGGCGTCGGGCGACTTCGTCGTCCTCAACTGGCGAGCGGTGTGCGGCCGTTGCCGGGCGTGCACCGTCGGCAAGCCCTGGTACTGCTTCGCGACACACAACGCGCAACAGAAGATGACCCTGACCGACGGCACGGTGTTGAGCCCGGCGCTGGGCATCGGCGCCTTCGCCGAGAAGACCCTTGTCGCCGCGGGGCAATGCACCAAGGTCGACCCTTCGGCCAAGCCCGAGGTGGCCGGCCTGTTGGGCTGCGGCGTGATGGCCGGGCTCGGCGCCGCCCTCAACACCGCCGCGGTGACCCGCGGGCAGTCCGTCGCGGTCATCGGCTGCGGCGGCGTGGGCAACGCCGCAATCGCCGGCGCCCGCCTGGCCGGGGCGACGACGATCATCGGCGTGGACATCGACCCGCGGAAGCTCACCTGGGCGAGCGAGCTCGGCGCCACCCACACCGTCGACGCCCGCGGGGCCGACGTGGTCGAGGCCATCCGCGAACTCACCGGCGGCTTCGGCGCCGACGCCGTGATCGACGCGGTCGGCCGGCCCGAGACCTGGCGGCAGGCGTTCTACGGCCGCGACCTCGCGGGTACCGCCGTCCTCGTCGGGGTGCCGACACCGGAGATGGAGTTCACGCTGCCGCTGATCGACATGTTCGGCCGCGGCGGGGCACTGAAGTCGTCGTGGTACGGCGACTGCCTGCCGAGCCGGGACTTCCCGCTGCTCATCGATCTGCACCTGCAAGGACGGCTGCCATTGGAGGCGTTCGTCAGCGAGACGATCCCGCTGGGCGGGGTGGAGGAGGCGTTCGACAAGATGCACCGTGGCGAGGTCCTGCGCTCCGTGGTGACGTTCTGATGGCCGACCTGACCGACATCCGCATCGACCACACGGTCACCTCCGCGCCCTACGTGTTCGACGGCACTGAGATCGACCTGGAGAACAACGTCTGGGTGCTCGGCGACGACGAGGAGGTCCTTGTCATCGACGCACCGCACCACGCCGCGCCGATCGTCGAACTCGTCGGCGGCCGTCGGGTCGTCGCGATCGTCTGCACCCACGCCCACCGTGACCACATCTCGGCGGCACCGGAGCTCACCGAGCAGCTGGACGCCCCGGTGATGCTGCACCCGGGCGACACGGAGGTCTGGCGGATCACTCACGAGAACGTCGATCCGGACGAGGAACTGGCGCACGACCAAGTCCTCACGGTCGCCGGCCTGAACGTTCACGTGATCCACACCCCCGGTCACACCCCCGGCGGGGTGTCGCTGCATGTGCCCGACCTCGGCGTGGTGTTCAGCGGGGACACGCTGTTCCCCGGCGGTCCGGGCGCAACCGGCCGCCCCTACAGCGACTTCGCGACGATCATCGATTCGATCCGCGACCGGCTGTTCACGCTGCCGGGCGGGACCCGGGTACTGCCTGGCCATGGTGACGAGACGACCATCGACGCCGAAGCCCCCCACCTCGACGAGTGGGTCGCGCGCGGCCACTGATCGACGGCGCCGCCCGCCCGGGGGTGGCTCAGCGAGGCGTGAAGAGCCGGGCCGGTGGCCCGGTCACGCCCGGGATCCGGCACGAGAAGAGCCGGCCGGCGTCCGGCTCGTCTGCCAGCACCTGCGCCGAGAGGTCCTGCCGGGAGGTCGTGATGTAGAGGACGTCGCGATCGGCGCCCGCGAAGCAGACGGCGCTGGGCTGGGTGACCGGCACCTCGACCACGGCCAGCAACTCACCCGCCGGCGAGTACCGGTGCACCGCCCTCCCACCCCACAGCGCCAGCCAGATGCACCCCTCGTCGTCGACGATCAGCCCGTCGGGGATGCCGGCCGACTCGTCGATGGCGACCAGCGGCTCGCGCTGGGAGATCACCGGCACGCCCGACGCGTCGCCCCGGGACTCCTCGAGGTGCAGTACGTCGATGCGCTGCGCGGTCGAGTCGACGTAGTACGCCCGCGAGGCGTCCGGCGACCAGTCGAGGCCGTTGCTGATCGTGATCCCGTGCAGCACCTTCCGGGCGGGACCAGCGCCGGGCCAGACCCACAGGCTGGCGGCTCCCGGCGCGCCGTCATTCTTCATGGTGCCCGCCCACAACCGGCCCCACGGGTCGACCGTGCCGTCGTTGACCTGCACGCCGGGTGGCTCGGGCAGGTCGACCAGGCGCGCGGGAGCCTCGTCGAAGGACGGCAGGTGCCAGACCGCGCTGTCCGCGACCACGACATAGCCACCCGCGGCATGGGCCCGGGCGAAGCCGGCAACGCTCGCCCCGACGGTCGCCGTCCGCAGCGACCGCGGCCCCACCGTGGGGTCGAACCGGTTGAGCGTCACCGCGCTGCCGTCGACCCAGAGCACCTCACCGGTGCGCGGGTCGCACCACGGCCCCTCGCCGTGGTAGCACATCAGGTCGATGTCGGTGGCTTCAGCGACGTAGGACTGCACGCGCCTCAGTCTGGTGGATCGGCCGTTGGGGCGATGTCGGCCTCGGGACGAAGATTGCCCTCCAGACATGCCAGAGTCGGCGCATGACTGACGACGGGTGCGGGGCCGTGGCATGAGGGCGGTCGTGCTGACCGGGGCGGGTGGGAACGAGGTGCTGAGCGTCACCGAGCGGCCCGATCCGGTGCCGCGTGCTTTCGAGGTGCTGGTGACGGCCCGCTACGCCGGCCTCAACCCCGCCGACGTCATGCAGCGCGACGGCCATTACCCACCGCCGCCCGGCAGCCCCGCCGACGTTCCCGGGCTGGAGGTGGCGGGCACGGTGAGCGCCGTCGGCGAGGGGGTCACCGCGGTGCGGGCCGGGCAGCGGGTCTTCGGGATCGTCGGTGGCGGCGGGCTGGCCGACCGGGTGATCGTCCATGAGCGCTGCCTCGCGCCGGTACCGGACGGGCTGTCCGAGGTGGCGGCCGCAGCCGTGCCGGAGGCCTATCTCACCGCGCACGACGCGATCCGATCCCAGGCGGGTCTCGTCGTCGGCGAGACCCTGCTGGTGCACGGGGCGACCGGCGTCGTGGGCACGGCAGCGATCCAGATCGGGCTGGCGGCTGGGGCACGGGTGTTCGGCGTGGTTCGCCGGCCGGCCGGCCGTGATCACGTCACGTCGCTGGGCGCGGAACCGATCGACGACGATGACTTCGTCGACCAGGTGATGTCGGCGACGCAGCGTCGCGGTGCCGACGTGGTCCTCGAACTGGTCGGGTCGGGTCACTTCCCCGGCAACCTGCTAGCGGGTGCCGGCGGCGCCCGGATCGTCGTGGTCGGTGTCGGCGCCGGTACCGAGGCGTCCTTGCCGCTGCTGATGCTGATGCGCAAGCGGCAGTCGGTGCGGGGGACGGCGCTGCGCTCGCGCACCTTGGAGGAGAAGGCGGTGGTGACCCGGCAGTTCGAGCGTGAGGTGCTGCCGGCGCTCGCCTCGGGGGCGATCCGCCCGGTGGTCAGCGACATCTTTCCGGCGGCGGAGGTCGCGGCGGCCTTCGACCGGCTGGGCGAACCCGGCCGGATCGGCAAGGTCCTGCTCGACTTCGCGTCCTAAAAGGCCGGGCCTGGGCGATCAGGGTGTGCTGAGCGCCGCGTGCAGGGCCAGCCACACCTCGGCGAGGTCGGTGGTGGCGTGCAGTGACCGGCCTGACAGCTCCTCGAAACGCCGTACCCGGTAGGCCAGCGTGTTGGGGTGGACGTGCAGGGCGGCGGCTGCCTCGGCGGTGCGCCGGTCGTGCTCCAGCCAGGTTCGAACGCTCGGCAGCAGCAGCCCGCCGTGCGCCTGGTCGTAGCCGATGACCGCGCCGAGGACGGTGTCCACCAGTGCCGTCGTCACTGTGGGATCCTCCGGCAGCCACCGGCCTGCGGCGGCCTTGCCGAACTCGACGACGCAGCCCCCTTCACCACCGGTGCCGTCGTCACCGATGCGACGGCCGACAGGCGCATGGCCATCGAGGGCACGGCCAAGCGCCCACAGCGCCTCCCGCTTGCTGGCCGCCAGCGACCGGCCCAGCGGCACCGCCCGGCTGACCCCGATCGCCACGTCGCTGCGCTGTCCGAACACCTCGACGAGGGGGGCGTCGGCGCGCAGCAGCAGGTAGACCTCGGCCTGCTGCCGCATCGCCAGGATCGGCGGAGCGACGGCATCGAGGTCCTTCACCAGATCCTGCGGATCCAGGCCACCCGCGCCGCCGACACGGCGGGCGACGGCGAGGACCAGGTCGGCGCCCGCCTCGTAACCCATCCGGGTCAGCCGGCGGGCGGCCGTGGCCGGCTCGATCACGCCCTGGATCAGCTCCAGCAGGGTGTCGGCGCCCTCGCGGCTCTGGATCTCGCGCTCGTGCCGCTGCGTGGACACCTGCAGCGCCGCGATCGTCGCGATGTGCTGCACCACGCCCAAGCCGGCGGCGATGACGCCGGGCGACTCGATGGCCAGCACGAATCCCGCCGGCCCGCCGGGGGCGGGCACCGGCAGCACATATCCGTCGGGAACCGCCGGCGGTGCCCCGAAAGTCGGAGGCAGCAGGCCCGCGAGGTGGGCCGGGGGGGCCGGCACCCCTGGCAGTAACGGCGTGCCGTGAGCCGTCGCCAGGTACAGCCGGTAGCCGGACAGCCGCTCCAACCGCGAGAAGAGTTGCGACGGCGAGAGGTCCTCGGTCGCCAGCACCCGCAGCGCACCGAAGACGTGGAGCTGGGCCGTCAGCCGCCGGTGCATCTCGCTCTGCACCGCCATGGCGACCTCCTGTGCGATGGCGATGAACGGCACCGACAGCGGCACGGTGAGGATCGGGAAGCCGTGGCGGTCGGCTGTCCGCAGCATCGCCTTGCGCAGCGACGGGCTGTGCAGGCCCTCGGTCACAGCCAGCGCGGAGACCCCGGACCCGTCCAGTCTTTCGATGTAGCCGACCTGACCCGCGGCGTTGCGGGGCACACCGAGCCCGGTCGTCATGATCAGCTCGCCGCCGAACAGCCATGGCGCGGGATCGGCCAGCTCGCTGACGTGCGCCCAGCGCACCGGACGCGCCAGCCCGGTGCCACCCGCCCGAAGGGACAGCTGCAGCGCGGGCGAAGCCAGCAGGTCCGCCACGCTCAGCGCCACCGTGCTGTGAGTCATCCGCACATCATCCCTTGTGGCACGCCACAAAGCGGTGAGGTGAAGATTGTGGATCACCGCCTTGCCCGGGAAAGGTCACTCGCACGACATTGCGGCATGGCGCAGACGACGACCAGCAGCAATCCCATCACCGATGCGATAGAGGTCCGGTCCATCGACTACGTGCCGGAGGCCGAGCGACACGGCAAGGTCTCGCGGCAGGGCCGATTCTGGTTCCTCGGCAACTTCCAACCGTTCACGGTGTCCATCGGCTTCGTCGGGCCGCTGGTCGGGCTGAACCTCGGCTGGACGATCGTGGCGGCCGTTCTCGGCGTGCTGTTCGGCACGTTGTTCATGGCCGCGCACGCCTCGCAGGGACCGAGGCTCGGCCTGCCGCAGATGATCCAGTCCAGGGCGCAGTTCGGTTACAGCGGCGTCGTGCTGCCGCTGCTGGCGACCGGGTTCACGTTCCTGGCCTTCAACGTTGTCGACACGATCATCATCAAGGAGGGTCTGAACGGCATCTTCGGCTGGGACGCCACGGTCATCGCCGTAGCCATCACGGTCATCGCCACGGTGTTGGCCATCTTCGGTCACGACTGGCTGCACCGAGCGTTCCAGGTGCTGTTCTTCGTCTCGCTGCCGTTCTGGCTGATCCTCACCATCGGAATCCTCACCGGTAACGCCGGTGGCAGCGCGCCCGCGGCAGACGCCGGGCTCGGCTTCTCGTGGGCGGGTTTCCTGGGCATGTTCTCCGTGGCCGCCGCGTACAACATCACCTACGCCGTCTACGTCTCCGACTACTCGCGCTACCTGCCGCGCGAGACCCGCACCGGGACGATCATCGCGTCCGTCTACGCCGGCGCTGCGGGCTCGCCGATCTGGCTGATCCCGCTCGGCGCGTGGCTCGCGACCCGGCTCGGGGTCAGCGACGCCCTGGTCGGCATCCACGACGCCGGCAACAATGTGCTGCCGACGGTGGGCAGCCTGCTGGCGGTCCTCGCCAGTCTCGCGCTGGTCGCCACCATGGGCCTCAACGCCTACAGCGGCATGTTGACCGTTGTCACCGCCGTGGATGCCGTCCGCCCGGTCACCCCCACCCGGCGGATTCGGATCATCACCATCCTGGTGCTCGCGGTGGTGTGGCTCGTGGCCGGCCTCGCCCTGACCGAAGCCGTCGCCTCGCTCAACACCGCCCTGATCGCGATGCTCTACCTGCTGGCGCCCTGGACCGCCATCAACCTCATCGACTTCTTCATTCTGCGCCACGGCCAGTACGCCATCACCGATTTGTTCACACCGCGAGGCATCTATGGCAGGTGGAATCGCTGGGGCATCATCGCCTACCTGGTGGCCGTGGCGGTGGAGATACCGTTCGCCTATCTGCCAGGGTATTACGAGAGCTGGGGGGCGCGACAGCTGCAATTCGTCGACATCGCCTGGATTCTCGGCATGGTCGTCGGCGGCGTGCTCTACGTCATCCTGGTCAAGGCGAACCGGCCTGCCCCGGCGACCGAGCGCTCGGCGATCGACGCCAGCGAGCAGGCGCTGGCCACGACCGGGACAGCACGATGACCGCCACAGCGGAGCAGGAGGCGATGACTGCCGCGGCCGACATCATCGCCGCCTTCGCCGGTCACGAGCGCGACCGTTACTTCTCGCTGTTCGAGCCGACCGCAACCTTCCTCTTCCATTCCGCAGACCGGCTGCTGGGCTCGCGCGCGCAATACGAGGCGGAATGGGACAGCTGGGAGGCCGAGGACGGTTTCCGGGTGCTCGACTGCATCTCCAGCATGCAGCGGGCCGACGAGGTCGCCGACGGATTGGTCATCTTCACTCATCAACTGGTTACCAGGGTCCACGACAACGACGGTGACCACGAGCAGCACGAGCGCGAAACGATCGTGCTGCGCCGGCAACCCGATGGTCGCTGGCTGGGGATTCACGAGCACCTCAGCCCGGCCCCGGCGGTATGACCAGCCCCTCGCAGCCGCATTCCGGAGCGTCCTGCGAGCCGCCCTCCGAGCCGCTGGGCCCACCCGACGCCCGAGTGGTGCCGCGGTTCGCCGGCCCGGACACGTTCGCCCGACTACCACGGCTGGACGAGGTGGCCCACGCGGCCGTGGCAGTCGTCGGGGTGCCGTTCGACGCCGGGGTCTCCTACCGGCCTGGCGCGCGATTCGGTCCGGCCGGGATCCGGGCAGGCAGCAAACTGCTGCGGCCCTACCACCCGTTCCTCGGTGTCGAGCCGTGGGCGTCGCAGCAGGTCGCCGATGCCGGCGACATCGCCGCCAACCCGTTCCACATCGGCGACGCCGTCGCCCAGGTGCAACAGGCGGCGGCCGACCTGCTGGAGCGCGCCGACCGGCTCGTCGTCCTCGGCGGCGACCACTCGTTGTCCCTGCCGCTGCTGCGCGCCACCGCTGCCCGGCACGGCCCGGTGTCCCTGCTCCACTTCGACGCCCACCTCGACACCTGGGACACCTACTTCGGTGAGCCGTACACCCACGGCACGCCGTTCCGCCGGGCTGTCGAGGAGGGCCTGCTCGAACTCGGCACGTCCGCTCACATCGGCACCCGCGGTCCGCTGTACAGCACGGGCGATCTCGATGCCGACCGTGATCTCGGCTTCGCGACGGTCACCACGATGGACATCGCACGCCACGGCGTCGACGCCGCGCTGGACCGGGTGCTCGACCGGGTCGGCAGCCGGCCGGTGTACCTCTCGGTCGACATCGACGTCCTGGACCCCGCACACGCCCCCGGTACCGGAACCCCCGAACCCGGCGGGCTCACCACTCGCGAGCTGCAACTGCTGCTGCGTGGCCTGGCCGGCGTCGACCTCGTCGGGTGCGACGTGATGGAGGTGGCGCCCGCCTATGACCACGCCGAGCTGACGACCATCGCGGCCGCGAACCTGGCCTACGAGATGCTGGCACTCTTGGCGGGTGGATCACGATGAGGTGAGCATGAGCCGCGAGGCATTGGCGGACCTGCACCTGGCCGTGCCCGGTGGGGTGGCAACCGGAGACTCGGTGCTCGACCTGCATGCCCGCGACGAGTCGCCCTACCCGCCGGTGCGGCCGTGGGCGGTGGTCACCGCACGGACCACCGGCGACGTGGTGGCCGCCCTGCAGGTATGCCACAGGCACCGGATTCCGGTGGTGCCGTTCGGGGCGGGCTCGTCATTGGAGGCCCACGTGCTGCCGGTCCACGGCGGGGTCAGCCTCGACCTGTCGACGATGGCCCGGGTGATCTCGCTGCGGCCGCACGACCTGACCGTCGAGGTCGAGGCCGGTGTGCACCGAGTCGCGCTCAACGAGCAGCTGGGCGCTCATGGCCTGTTCTTCCCGGTGGACCCCGGCGCCGACGCCACCCTGGGTGGGATGGCCGCGACCAGCGCATCGGGCACGACGACCGTCCGTTACGGCGGGATGCGGGAGAACGTGCTGGCGGTCAGGGCGGTGACCATCGACGGCCGGGTGGTGCGCTCTGCGCGGGCGACTCGTAAGAACAGCGCCGGCTACGACCTGACCCGATTGCTCATCGGCTCGGAGGGGACGCTGGCCGTCATCACCGAGCTGACCCTGAAGATCCACGGGATCCCCGAGCGGATGGCGGCGGCCGTCTGCGCCTTCCCGACGCTGGTCGATGCCGTCGCCGCGGCCACCGCGGTGGTGCGCTCGGGAATCGCCATCGCGCGCTGCGAACTCCTCGACCCGATGGCGGTCCGGATGGCGAATGCGCACAGCGGCCTGGCATTGACCGAGGAGCACACGCTGTTCTTCGAGTTCCACGGCAGCGAGACCGGGGTCGCCGGCGACATCGAGCAGACCCGCGAGGTCGTGATCGAATTCGGCGGCCGCGAGTTCCAGTGGGCCGCGACCGAGACCGAACGACGCCGGTTGTGGCGGGCCCGGCACGAACTGTATTTCGCGGGCCTGGCGTGGCGGCCGGGCCACCGCATTCTCTCCACCGATTCGGCGGTTCCCCTGTCGGCGCTGCCGGCCGCGGTCGAATCCGCGCGCTCCATCATGTCCGCCACGGGTCTGGAGTTCTCGATCCTCGGCCATGTGGCTGACGGCAACTTCCACTGCCTGGTGCTGGTCGACCCGGCCTCCTCGGACGAGCTCGGCCGGGCCCGCCGTGCCGCCGCCGACCTCAACCACCGGGTACAGGACCTTGGCGGGACCTGCACCGGGGAACACGGCATCGGCCAGGGCAAGATCTCGGCGCTGGAGGACGAAGCCGGGCCGGAGGCCATCGACATGATGCTGGCGATCAAGAACGCCTTCGATCCGCTGCATCTGCTCAACCCCGGCAAGGTGCTGCGGGCGACCGTGCCGGTCGGTCCGGACGTGGCCCGCGAGTCATGACCGCGGCCGACCTGCTCGCTGAGGTCCGGGGCTGCACGATCTGCGCTGCCGTGCTGCCGCTCGGCCCACGACCGGTGCTGCAGTTCGACCCTGGCGCCCGGATCCTCATCGCCGGGCAGGCGCCGGGGATCAAGGTTCACACCTCTGGGGTGCCGTACACCGATGCCAGCGGTGATCGCCTTCGGCAGTGGCTCGGGGTCAGCCCCGAGGAGTTCTACGACCCGGCCGTCATCGCGATCCTGCCGATGGGGATGTGCTATCCGGGCCGCGGCCCCAGCGGCGACCTGCCGCCGCGGCCAGAGTGCGCGCCGGCGTGGCGCTCACGGCTGGTGGCCGAGCTGACGGATGTCCGGCTCACGCTGGTCATCGGGCAGTACGCGATGGCCTATCACCTGCCGCAGGCGCGCGGCACCCTGACGTCGACCGTGCTGGGGTGGCGCGAGCACTGGCCGGACGTCGTCCCGCTGCCACACCCCAGCCCGCGCAACAACATCTGGCTGGCGAAGAACCCGTGGTTCGAGGCCCAACTCGTGCCGGTGCTGCAGGAACGCGTCCAGGGGGTGCTGGGTCAGGTCAGCCCCAGCTGAGCCCGGCCGATCTCGGATAGGTCCCCCGGACTGGGGCGACCCGCCCAGTCGACCTCGTAGTTCTCGGCGGCGAAGTCCGCGGGGCTGGTACCTGCCAGGAACGACCGGCCGCAGGCCGCGCCGTACTCGGCGTTCTTCTCGCAGTAGGGGGCGGCGGGGATGTACATGACGTTGCCCCATCCCTGCTGGTCGGTGACGGGCGCGACGGAGTGGATGACGTCGGCGTGCCACCACACCGTGTCGCCGGGGGCGACATCGGGGATCGGGCTCAGCGCGGGCAGCAGCGGCGAGTGGTAGCGCTCGTTGATCGGCAGCGCCTCGCCGTTGGCCGCGCCGCACAGGTCGTCCTCGGCGACGTCGTCCTGCAGGGCGCGCAGCAGCACGTAGGCCATCGCCGACGGGATAGGGATCGTGTGCAGCACGCCCTGCGTCCGGGACATCTCCGACAGCGCAGTCCAGCCCTGGAAGGTGCGGAACGTCGAGCACATCACCGTGGAGGGGAACTCGTCGACCTCGGTGCGGTGGGCTCCGTCCCAAGGGTCGTAGCGCCCGGGGTCCGGGGAGAAGACGTGCCGGAACACCTGCTGGTAGGCGGGCACCAGCCACCGCTCGACCGAACCGGAGTCGGTGTGCGGCGACAGCCCGCCGGAGGTGGTGCCGGGTTCGCGTCTGCGCACCCGGTCGGGGTAGGCGGTGTCGCGGGTCGGGTCGAACCACACCCGCCCCTGTGACTCGTGCTGCCAGAAACTGTTGAGGAAGCGGCGGACGGCGACCATGTTCTCGTCCTGGCGAGCCTGCATCTGGGGTCGGGACCAGTAGATCGGGAAGATCGACGGCCGGCCGGCGGCGAGGCCCCCGAAGATGCCGTCGTCGAGGTAGCGGTACTTCTCGAAGAAGGCGTTCCGCTCCAGATAATCGACGAGTTCGGCGTCCCAGGCCGTCGCTCGTCCGCGCGGGAACGTCTGCCGCACCACCGCGACGCCGCGGCGGCGGATGGCCTCGACCGTCGCCGCCGGAACCGTCCCAGCGGCCACGTCGGTGAAGTCGACGACCGGCCAGACCTCCTCGCCGCGCTCGCGCGCCGCTATGACATCGGCCACTTCGGTACTGATCGCCGCCTCGACCTGAGCCAGCGCGGCGGCAGGGTCACCGATCTGCTTCCGCAGCCGGGCCTTGGCCTCACGAATCGCCGCGGGGAAGTCCGATGGCAGGTCGCCGTAGGTGATCGTCGTCATGTCCGCTCCTCGTCGAGTCCGGCGTCGCCTTTACCCACTATCCGCCTCGGGCGGATCAGGTTCAACGGGTGAGCCTGGAGTGAGCCCCCCACCTCCGCCCTTTGTCGACAAAGGGAGCCGGGGGAGCCCCCCACCTCCGCCATTTGTCGACAAAGGGAGCCGAGGGGGCGGCTCAACGCCACCATTTGTGGACAAAAGGCGCGAAAAGGGGAGGAGGAGGGGGAGGGGGCCGGGGGCGGTTACCTCTCCAGCAACAGGCCGTAGGCGACGGCCCAGCGGTGGCCCAGGACTCCGGCGACATCGGCGCGGCCAATCGCTCGGCCGGGCAGGGCGCGTGCCGCGACCTCGACCATTTCGTCGTCGCCGGCGGGGCCACCGACCAGCAGTACGTCGCCGTCGATCTTGACGCCCCGGAGCGTTCGGCGCAGGTTGGCGCCGAGCACCTCGTCCTTGAGCCGCCGTCGCAGCAGTCGCCACTCGGCGGGGCTGTGGCGGCGGTCGAATGGCAACAGCCCCGCCGGGCCGTGCACCACCAGCGACCCGACGGCGTCGGCGGCAGCGGGGGCGTCGAGGAAGCGGCGCACGCCGTTCTCTGCCTGCAGCACCTGCGGCGCCTCCACTCGGGCGCACGGCCCGCGCTCGACCCATTCCGCGGCACCCAGCGGGATGCCGAGCACGGTGGCGACGGCGACGCTCAGCAGGTCACCGGCCCCGGCCGCGACAGTCTCTCGTGCTGCACGGCTCTCGGCCATGTCCACCACGTCGAGAGTTCCGCCACCGAGGTCGATGACGGTGCCGGCTCGGGAGGCCGGCGTGGTGGCCGCGCCGAGCCACGCGGCCGACGCCTCGGTGGGGCCGGGCAGGACGTCACGGCCCAGCTGACCGGCCAGTACGCCCAGCGGGTCGACGACGTCGGCATCGTCGGCGGCGAGTGCCGCGAGCACAAACGACTCCCCATCGGGGTCGCCGATCCCGATGTCGGCCAGCGCGGCGGACAGCTCGGCCGCCCACACGTCGGCGCACGAGCAGGCGGCCGCCCCAGGCAGCCGATAGGCGGTCGTGGCCCCGATCCCTGCTGCCCGCAGCTCGGGGACCCCGACCGACAGGGCGAACCGCTGTCCCGCCACCTCCACCCACGCGTCCGGCTCGGCGCGCGCCGCCGCCGACCCTGCCGACCCGAGCCGCACGACCACCCCGCTGCCCGCACCCGAGAGCCGTCGCGCGATTTCGATCGCGTCGGGCCGCTCGGTGGGGGTCAATCCGAGGGCGGCGGACAAGGCCACGGGATCGGCCAGCGTGCGCACGGCACGGCCGGGTTCGGCGACCTCGAGCGCCACCTCTTTCCCGGCGGCGGCCAGGACCACGTCGGCCACGTCGAGCACCGGCAACTGCCCCGGCAGCCGGCGGGCGACGAGCACCCCGGTGTCCTCGGCGAGCAACAGCCCAGCGACGTCGCGCCCCGCCGCGCGCCAGGCCGTCACCCGGCCGGGCACGTCCTGCCACAGCAGCTCGCGTTGTACCAGCAGCACGACAGGATCGACCCCGGGCCACGGTGTCGCGGCCGCATCGACCGGTGAGCCGACAGCGAGGCCGGGCGAACCCGGCGTCGTGGCGGCCCTGGCGCCGACGGCGAGGCGGCCCGAGGCTCGCGCGGGTCGGTTCAGCCGCGCGGAGGTCGTGGTGACGGGTGACTGCGGCGTGGCGACGACATACGAGGCGACCACTCCGGTGCGGGCTTCGATCCGCTGCAGCAACCGGGCGGCGCCGGCCCACGCGCGGGTGCTGCCCTTGAGTCCCCGAGTCGGCGCCCGGTCCCAGGCGACCGGGCGGGGTGGGTCTACCGAGACGTCGGCAATGACGATCTCGGTGGTCGAATTGCCGACGTCGATCCCGGCCGCTGTCCTGCCCGGGGTCACGCCTGACAGCTTCCCGCGGCGGTACCGTCATTCCACGGAGGTGGACGCTCGATGACCGCACTGACCCGATGACTGGACTGCGGGGTCTCGATGCCCGCCAGGCTGCCGACGTGGCCGAGGGCCTCATGTCGGACGGTCGCCTGATGATCGACGTCTGGCGTCATGCCATAGCGCAACTGCTGGACGACTACGAGAGCGATGTCGCCCATCATGGCGTGGCATCCGCGCGCGCCCGGTTCACCGAGGCTCCGCCGTTGACCTCGTCGACGAAGGTGGACGCCGCCCTGGCCGCACTTGCCGAGTATCTGTCCCGTCGCGATGGCTGGGAAACGCCCGAGTGGGCCCGAAGGCCTGGGCGGTATACCAAGCAATGGTGGTTCGTCTCGCCGCTGCAGGGTATGCACGCCACGGCCTTGCAGCAATCGCCTGCCTCGTTTCGCACCCGCGGTGTCTTCATCACCCGAGATGCCCTGGTGCGAGTGTGACCGTGGCGCCGTTCACCCGCGAACGAATACACGAGTTGTTCGCGGCGCTGTCAGCGGAGTTGGGCCGACGAGGACAGCGCGCCGAGCTGTTCCTCGTGGGTGGGTCGCCCTGCTGTAGCGTGCTTGGCTTCACCACAGTCGAGCAGGGCCTCGCCGACGGGCCGGCAGCTCACGACGAGACGAGCCCGCGGCGGCGGTAGACCTCGGCTGCCTCCCGGATCAGGGCGGCGACCAGCGGCGCCGGCCTCGCCTCGAACGAGTCGGCGGGCGTCGCGAGCGCCTCGGGGGAGGACCGGCCGGGGCGCAGCGCCTCGTGGACCCCAAGCACCTCCTCGTCGTCGAACCGCGTCAGCTCCGCGGCCCGCCGGAAGTTGTCGCCGAGCTGCGGGTTGCCGTAGGCCTCGGCGACCTCGGCCTGGTGCACCAGGGTCATCGCTGACCGAGAACCTGGGCCCGGATCACCTCGTGCAAGGGACCGGGCTGGCCTGGAACTCCGATGCCGCCGTGACCGTGCCGGATGTGCTGTCCGTGTCGCCGTGGTCAGCACCGCCCGGAGCCACGCCGCCCTACCCGCAGCCGAGCAACGCCGTCGGCGCACCGGCCCTGGTGGCACCGACGACCACCGACGACCAGGCCGAGGCGGGGGCGCCGGACGAGCTCCGCGAAGCCATCTGCCGCATGATCATCGCGGAACTGCACGACATCGTGCGGGGGTCCTGACATGGGCGACCTCCGGTTGGTGATCTTCATCGACCAGCTGCAGCCGCAGACGATGTGCTGTTGGGCGAGCTGGATCCGCGGCTCGCTGCCCCGCCGCGGCGCAGATCATCGAGGTGGCCCCCGGCCTGGACATCGAGCCCCTGACCGACATCGCCGTCAAGCACTTCGCCGTGCAGGCCGGGCTGCTGATCGTCGAGCGGCAGTTCGGCTACCTGGAGATCCACGGCCGCACCGCCGAGGTACAGTCCGCCGCGCACGCGGTGCTGGAGTCGCTCGGGGTCACCGCGGCCTACGCCACGGCGCCGCAGATCCTCGCCGGCCGGACTCGATCCGCAGCACGCGTTCCTCGTCAATCGCAACAGACAGGGATCCATGGTGCTCGCCGGGGAGTCGCTTTTCGTGCTGGAGGTGCAGCCGGCGGCGTAGGCGATCCTCGCGATCGACGAGGCCGAGAAGGCCGCCCGGATCAAGGTCGTCGACTACCGGATGATCGGCGCGACCGGTCGCGTGTACCTGTCGGGTACCGAGTCCGACGCCAGCCACGGCGCCGAGGCGAGATCGAGTGACCCGAGATCGAGTGACGGCGCCGTGAGCGAACAGTTGCGCGTCGCGACCCAGGCCGACCTCAACACCCTCGTCCGGCGCATCGCCGTCACCGAGGCGGCGGTGCGGTGCGCGCCCGCGGCCGGCGCCCGCCTCGTCGTGGGTCCGCAGGCGGTGGTGACGCCGCTGGCGTAGGACCGCGCCCGCGCGTTGGGTCTGGTCATGGAGCGAGTCGACGGGAGACTGCGCGGTGTAGCACCACTCGATTCCCCGAAGGAGAGGTAGCTCATGCTCCGCGCAACCGTCGTCGGCAGCGTCTGGTCCACCAGGCGGCTGCCCGAGATCCCCGCCGGCGCCTTCCTTGACGTCGAGGTCGAGGGAGGAGACAGCCTGGTGGCTTTCGACGTCCTCGGCACCGGCATCGGCGAGCGCGTGCTCGTCGTCACCGGGTCGGTGGCCGCCGCCTGGTTTCCCGGCAAACCACCGCCGATCGACGCGCTGATCATTGGTGCCATCGACCCGGTCAGCGCTCCACATGCCGAAGCCCGGGGGCACCTGCACCCGGTTCCCACCCCACCCGACCCCACCCCGATCAACAGGAAGGTGTGAACGCCATGACACACGATGCCATGTGACTCATCGAGCCCAAGGGCTACGTCGGGGCGGTCAAGGCCGCCACCGAGGCCGGGGCGGAGACCGTCTGGGCGATTGGCGAACTCGACAGCGTCCATGTGATCCCGCGGCCGCACGCGGAGCTGGGCAAGCACTTCTCGATCACGAGCGAGGCGTGACCGAGCTTCGTGTCCATCTGTTGCTGGCGGGCATGCAGCCGCAGTTCGCCGCCTTTCTCGGCACGCCGACCCGGGCTCGCGGCTACCCGCCGTGCGCGGGCCAGCACCCCCCCATCGTCGAGGTCGCGTCGGCGCTGGCGATCGAGCGGGTCATCGACCTCGCGCTGAGGGCGGTGCCAGGGATCGAGCCCGGCATCCTTTTCGTTGAGCGCCAGTTCGGCGTGCTCGACTTGCACGCCGCCGACCACGCCGACGTGGTCCGGTGGTCCATACCCCGGCCGCCGAAGCTCGCGGGCGGCCCGGTGTGGTCTACGACGTGGCACGGCGCCCAGTCCTGTGACGTCGTAATGGTCAAGCATCGAGCTCGACGGTGTAGGAGGTGATGACGGTGACACGGCCGTCGGCGTCGAACTCGTAGATGTCGGCGGGGGAGACGACCGAAGTGGTGAGGGTGTCCATCTCAGCAGAAGCCTTTTCGCAGGCAGCCACGACGGCCTCCCTGCCCTCGATCCCCTCCTGTCCGGGCATCACCTATCGCACGCTTGGCGCCAGATGATCGTAGACATCCGTGAAGCGGTGGCCGGAAAAGGCTTCGGCGATCTGCTGAGGGTTCATGACGGCTCCTTGGCTCTGGGATCGGCGGGTGCCTGTCATGACGGATCCACCTCGACGAATTCATCGCTGCCATGGCGTCACGGGGGGGAATCCGGCGATCATCACAGCACGGCCGCGCTACTGCAGGCGGGTCCCGATTCGGACGAGGTCGCGGGCGGCGATCATGCTGGGTGTGCTGGACGCCCCCGGGGGTCCTCCTCGATGAGGGCGTTGCGGCCGCCGTCGAGCAGTTGGTCGCGCCAGCGGTAGAAATCCGCCTCGTCGACCTCGTACTCGCGGCAGACGTCGCGGACGGTCCGGTCGCCTCGCAACCCTGCCTGCAGCACCTCGATCTTCTGGTCAGCCGTCAGCGCCGGGCGCTTCCGCTTCTCCCGCATGGGGCCTCCTTCGGCTGATCAGGGCCCCCATCCTTGCCGAAACCCGACGGGACCGGTAGGGGCCTGATCCGCACCTGGGGGAATCGTCGGCCGTGACCGCGAAGACCTCGATAGCCAGTGCAGGTCTGACCGTGTTGCCTTGTGGGCCCCGGCTGCCTCGGCGGGTTCACCGTCACCACCCGACAACTGGCAGGACGTCGACCCGTCCCGGCCGTGCTCGAGCTGTTCATGCAGGCGTGATGATGACTTTCAGAGCGGAGTTGGCGGCGGCGTTCTTGAAGACGTCGTACGCCTCGTCCATCTGATCGAAGGTGAACGAATGGGTACCCATCTTCTCCGATGGGATCCGCCCGCTGGCCACCATCTTCAGCAGTGTTGGTACCGAGACGGTGTCCACCAGTCCCATTGTCAGGGTGATGTTCTGAATCCACAGGTCCTGAATCGGCAGCTCGACCGCCCTACCGTGCACCCCGACGTTGGCGATCGTGCCGCCGGGGCGGACCACGGCAATCGCGGTCAGCAGTGTCTGCGGGTAGCCGACCGCTTCGATCGAGACGTCGACCCCGAGGCCGTCGGTCAGCGCGATGACGTCGGCGACGGTTTCCGCGCCGGCCTCCACGGCGTCGGTCGCGCCAAATTCCAGTGCCTTCTCCAGGCGAAACTTGTTGGAGTCCACGGCGATCACCTTCGAGGCGCCCCACAGCCCGGTGGTCAGGATGGCCGCCAGCCCGACGGCCCCGGCCCCGATGACCGCGACGGTGTCACCAGGGCGGACGCCGCCGGCCAGGACGCCGACCTCGTAGCCCGTGGGCAGCGAGTCCGCCAGGAAGATCGCCTGTTCGTTGGTGACGTTCTCCGGCACCACATAGAGCGAGGTGTCGGCGAACGGCACCCGGACCGCCTCGGCCTGAGTGCCGTCGATGAGATGCCCGAAGATCCAGCCGATTCCGCCGACCGTCTGGCAGTGCGAGGGCATTCCCCGCTGGCAGTATTCGCAGCGACCGCATTTCGTTATCGCGGGGACCAGCACCCGGTCCCCGACCGCGAACCCCTTGACGGCCTCCCCCACCTCGGTGATCGTGCCGACCGCCTCGTGGCCGAGGATTCTGCCGTCGGTCACCGCTGCGACGTCGCCCTGCAGGATGTGCAGGTCCGTGCCGCAGATGGTCGTCGTGTCTATCCTCACGACGGCATCGGTCGCGTCCTGGAGCTTTGCGTCCGGGACGTCCTCCCAGCTCTTCTTCCCCGGTCCGTGATAAACGAGTGCTTTCATGGCCTGCCTCCAGCGACATCATCGTCGAATGGATCGCCCGGGTCCTGCAGGTCGACCCACATCCCACTGTAGTCGTCGGCACTGCGGGCTGGTGTCTCATATTCGGACATGTGGCGTGCGGCCGTGCCCGCCACCCATCCAACGCGGCTCATCGCAATCCACGGTGTAGTCGTGATTTGAAGCCGCCGGGGGCGGGCGCTCGCCGAGCGACAGGCTGTCTCGCTGGTGGTGCCGACCGGTCAAGTGGGCACGTGGGACCCCTCAGGTGGGCACGTCCGGACCGGCGTGGACTCACGGGGGTTGGCGCCGCCGACCTCGCTCGCGCCTTAAGATCTGTCTGGTTCGCCACGACCACAGAAGGAAAACCGCACACCGTGCCCACCAGCAGTCACGCACCACGTCCCGAGGCGTCGATCGAGGCCAGGCGCCGAGACATCCTGCCGGGGGTGGTGGCGTGATCACCGCGGTGCTGTTGCTGCTTCTGGGCCTGGTGCTGACAGCTGTGATCATCGCGGCCAACGGCTACTTCGTGGCGCAGGAGTTCGCGTACATGTCAGTCGACCGGTCCCGCCTGCGAGCCGCGGCCGACAGCGGCGACGTGAGCGCCAGGCGGGCGCTGGACATCACCCGCCGCACGTCGTTCATGCTGTCGGGGGCTCAGCTCGGCATCACCGTGACCGGCCTCCTAGTGGGCTTCGTCGCCGAGCCCTTCATCGGTGAGTCGCTCGGCACGCTGCTCGGGGCAGGTGGCGTGCCGACCGCCGTCGGCATCGCCGTGGGTACGGTGACCGCGCTGGTCCTCGCGGCCGTCGTGCAGATGATCTTCGGTGAGCTGTTCCCGAAGAACCTGGCGATTGCCAACCCGGAACCGCTCTCGCGCGCGCTGGCCCGGTCGACCCAGCTGTACCTGAGCGTGTTCGGCTGGCTCATCTCGTTCTTCGACATCTCGTCGAACGCCGTCCTGCGACTGCTGCGCGTGGAGCCCGTGCACGACGTCGACAGCAGCGCGACGGCCGAGGATCTCGAGCACATCATCGGCGACTCGCGGACGAGCGGGGATCTGCCGCACGAGCTATCCATGCTGCTGGACCGGATCCTCGACTTCCCCGACCGCGACGTCGAGCACGCGATGATCCCCCGGGCGCGGGTGGGTGTGGTGAGGCCGGACACGTCCGTCGCCGAGATGTGGGCGCTGATGTCCAGCGGGCACACCCGTTACCCGGTGCTGGGCGACAGGGAGGAGCCTGTCGGTGTCGTGCACCTGGCCGACGTGCTCCGCGCCGACCCGACCGACGAGAGTCCGATCACCACGCTCATGCGCCCGCCGCTGGTCGTCCCCACACTCATGCCGCTGCCCGACGCGCTGGAGCGGCTTACCGGCAGCCGCAACGAGCTCGCCTGCGTCATCGACGAGTACGGCGGCTTCAGCGGGGTCCTCACCATGGAGGACCTGGCCGAGGAGCTGGTCGGGGAGATCAGCGACGAGCACGACGCCGTAGACGACGTCGCAGCTGCGACCGACGGTGATCACGCGTGGATCATGGACGGTGACCTGCCGATCGACGAGGCCGAGCGGGTCATCGGCCGTGCGCTGCCGCGAGGGGACTTCGAAACGGTCGCGGGACTGCTCATCGCCCACGGCGGGGACCTGCCGGCATTGGGGCAGACCGTCGACCTTGAGCTGCCGCACGAGGCCGCCGACATGGTGAACGACGACCTGCAGCCGCGCTGGCTGCAGGTCGAGGTGTTGGCGGTCGAGCGCCACGTCCCGAGCGTGCTGCGGGTCCACCTGCCACCGGCAGGCACACCTGAGCCGGCCGACGACCAGGACGTGGAAGGCCACCCGTGAACGCGTGGGGAGTCACTGCCGTCACGGCGCTGCTGATCGTGCTCAGCGCCTTCTTCGTGATCATCGAGTTCGCGCTGCTCGGTGCGCGCCGGCACCGCCTGGAGCAGGACGCGGTGCGCAGCCCCGCCGCCCGGGCGGCACTGCGCGGGATGAACGAGCTGACGATCATGCTCGCCGGCGCGCAGCTGGGCATCACGGCAGCCACCTTCGCGCTGGGTGCCGTCACCAAGCCCGCCATGGACGCCTGGCTCGGGCCGGTCCTCGCCACCTGGGGTTTGCCGCAATGGCTGGCCGGCGGCGCTGCCTTCGCGCTGTCGCTGCTGGCCGTGACGTTCCTCCACCTGGTGATCGGTGAGATGGCGCCCAAGTCGTGGGCCATCGCCCACCCTGAGCTCGCCGCCCGCATGATCGGCGTCCCCTCGCGCGGCTTCATCTGGATCTTCCGGCCCTTCCTGCTGTGGGTCAACGCGATCGCCAACCGACTCGTGGCCAGGACCGGCGTCGAGCCGGTCGACAAGGCCGCCGTCGGCGGACGAGACGCCGCCACCATCCGAAGCCTCGTCGAGTACTCCGAACAAGCCGGTGTCCTGGGACCCGAGCTGGGCACGCAGCTGTCGGGAGTCCTGGAGCTTCAAGGACTGACCGTCGCGGACATCACCACACCTAACCCGGAGCCCACGGCCGTAGGTCCCGGCGCGGCAGTCGTGGACGTCCGCGCCGCCGCCCAGTCGTCCGGTCACCTCCGCATCCTCATGACGGACGAGGCCGGCCGGTTGGCGCGAGTGGTGCACGTCCGCGACACCATGCGGGCGGACGTCGGCGAGCGGGCGGTCGCCTTCGCCCGTCCGGTCTTCCGCGTCGACGCCGCGACGCCGGTGTACGAACTGCTGCGCCAGATGCGCGAGCAGCGCCAACAGCTCGCCGTGGTCGAGCACGGCTCGGACCTCATTGGCGTCGTCACGTTGACCGACGTCGCACGCCGAGTGCTTCCCGGCCGGACTCGCGCCGCTGCTGCCGGGTAGGTGTACTCGGCCGCCCACCACTTGCTGGACGCGGTGGTGGGTTGACGCCGGGGTCGAAGCGCCCGGGTCGGCCGCCTGACAGTTGCCGTGAGGATGCTCCTCGTCGGGGCGGCCTCACGCTCAAGCCACGTGGATGACCACCTTGCCCTGCGAGTGCCCGCTCTCGACGGCCGACATCGCGTCTGCTGCGTCCTCGAACGCCAGGACATCGTTGACGTGAGGGTCCAGCTTGCCGTCGGCAACCAGGGCGACGACCTCGCCCAGCGACTCGGTGAAGTCGCCCCGGAGGAACTCCGCCCCGCCCAGCTCCGCGGTGGTGCCCGGGTCGACGGCGCTGACAAGCTTCGCGCGATCCTTGGCGGCGGTGGCCACGGATCGCAGTGCCTGGCCGCCGACCAGGTCGAGAACGCCGTCGACGCCATCTGGCAGGATCTGCCGGATGCGGTCCTCGACGCCGGCGCCGTAGACCACGAGCACGGCGCCGAGGGACTCGACCAGCGCGCGCTTGGATTCGCTTCCGGTGCCGACGACCATCACGTCATCGAGTCGGGCGAGTTGCGCTGCGGCCACCCCGACCCCGCCGCCGATTCCGTTGATCAGCAGCGTCTGCCCGGACTGCAGGCCAAGCTGCTTGATAGCGTCGAAGGCCGTCGTGGCGGCCACCGGCAGTGTCGCCGCGTCGGTGAACGAGACCGCGGTGTGCTTCGCGACGGCGCCCTCCGCGCCGACCAACGTGTGCTCAGCAATACCGCCGGCGCCAGGCCGCACCCGGCCGAGCACCTCGTCACCCACCGCGAATCCCTCGACGTCGGCGCCCACCGCCTCGACGACACCCGCGACCTCAGAGCCCAGGCCGGCGGGAAGGTCCAGCGGGATCCACTCCTGGAGGGCCCCCTCACGGATCTTGACGTCGAAGGGGTTGACGCCCGCGGCGCGCACGGCGACGAGTAGTTCGCTCGGGCCGGGTTCTGGGGTCTCGCGCTCCCAGAACTCCTGGACGGAGGCGTCGCCGTACTCGGTGAAGCCGAAGACTCGTGACACGTTGGTTCCTCTCTTGGCGCGATGACGCATCGCCGGCATGGACAGGTCGGGCCGCGGTGACGAGACTGCCACCAGAAATGGCGCCGCGCAGGATGGATGTCTGTCATGACAGAGCTCACCTACCAGCTCCGGATCGGTGACGGGTGGACCGAGGCAGTGGGCGGGGCACGATTCGAGACCGCCAACCCCTTCACCGGCTCGCCCTGGGCGTCGGTGCCCGACTGCGACGAGCGCGACGTCGACCTCGCCGTCGGTGCTGCCGAGGCGGCAATGGCCGGCCCCTGGGGTCGGGCGACGGGTTTCGAACGGGCCCGGTTGATGCGCGCCCTGGCTGACATCCTGGAGCGCGACGCCGATGAACTCGCGGTCCTGGAGAGCACGGACAATGGGAAGCTGATCCGCGAGACGTCCGGCCAGATGAGACTGCTGCCGCAGTGGTTGCGCTATTTCGCTGGTATCGCCGACAAGCTGCAAGGCGAGGTGATCCCGCCGCAGAACCCGGATTTCCTCATCTACACCCGGCACGAGCCGGTCGGTGTGGTCGCGGCGATCGTGCCGTGGAACTCGCCCCTGTTGTTGCTGATGTGGAAGCTGGCGCCCGCGTTGGCCGCCGGGTGTGCGATGGTGGTCAAACCCTCGCCGTACACGCCGGTGACGGCTTTGGTCCTGGGCTCGAAACTTCAGGACGCCGGCTTCCCCGCCGGCGTCTACAACGTGGTGACCGGCCGCAGCGGCAGCCTGGGCGCAGCTCTCGTCGGTCATGCTGGCGTGCGGCAGGTCGCGTTCACCGGGTCGCCCGATGTCGGGATCGCGGTCGCCCAAGGTGCAGCCGCGCATCTCGCTCGCGCCACGCTCGAACTGGGTGGCAAGTCGGCCCAGCTGGTGTTCGCCGACGCCGACCTGGATGCGTCTGTCAATGGCGTCGTCGCGGGGATCTTCGCGGCGTCGGGCCAGACCTGCATGGCCGGGTCCCGGCTGATCGTGCACCGTGACGTCCACGACGATCTGGTGGCCCGCCTGATCGAGCGTGCCGGACGGATCCGGCTCGGTGACCCGCTGGACATGGCCAGCGAGATGGGCCCGATGGCCAACGACGCACAGTGGCAGACGGTGTCTGGGCTGGTCGACCGGGCGCGTGCCGCGGGCGCCACGGTGGCTTGCGGGGGCGCAGGAGTGCCCGAGGCGGGGCGGCTGTTCTATGCCCCGACGATCCTCACCGATGTGACCGCGGACGCCGAGATCGCGCAGGAGGAGGTGTTCGGGCCGGTGCTGAGCGTGCTGCGGTTCGACTCCGAGGACGAGGCGATCCGGCTCGCCAACGACACCCGGTACGGGCTGGCCGCCGGGGTGTGGACGCAGGACGTCCGCCGGGCGCATCGGGTCGCCCATGCCGTCCGGGCAGGCAACGTGTGGGTCAACGCCTACCGGATGGTGGCGCCCAATGTTCCCTTCGGCGGCAGCGGGTACAGCGGATGGGGCCGCGAGAACGGCAGCGCCGCCGTTCTGGAGTACACCCGGACCAAGGCCATCTGGGTGGACCTGGCGGGCAACACCCGCGACCCCTTCACGCTCGGCTGACCCCAGCCCGTCCCGCCCCCCGTCACCCAGCTTCTCAGCGGACGTCGTGCGCCAGTAGCCCGTCGATCTGACCCATGGCGGCCGTCATGCCCTCCTCCATACCCATCTCGACCATCTGCTGCATGGCCTCGGTGCTGGGGAACCGGGATTCGATGGTCATGCCGGTACCGCCGTCGGGGTGGTCGGTCAGGGTGACACGGACGACGGTGACGGGCATGTCCGGGTTGGGCGTCCCGCTCTCGTCGGCGAAACCGTCCTCGAACTCCAGGGTGTGAGGCGGATTCGCGGCGGTGATGCGCCACCAGCCGGCGTGCTTGTCGCCGTCGGGTCCGACCATGACGTAGGTGACCGCGCCGCCGGGGCTGAGGTCGTGGTCGATGACGGTGGCGGGGTACGTGGGCGGACCCCACCACCGCTCCAGTTGCCGCGGGTCGGCCCACACCTGCCAGACGCGCGCCGGTGGGGCGTCGAAGCGGGCCTCGATGGCCATGCGCTGCGACTGGGGGTCCTTCGTGATGCCGGTGACGGTCATGTCGGTGCTCCTTCGGTCGGCTCGGCGAGGATCTCGCCGATGCGGTCGATACGCCCACGCCAGATGAGTTCCAGCTGGTCGAGGAGGCGGTGGGCCTCTCGCAGGGCGTCGACGTCGCCGCTGACGCGCTGCTCTCGGCCCTGCTGCCGCTTGGTGATCAACCCTGCGCGCTCCAGGACGGCCACGTGCTTCTGGACGGCCGCGAAGCTCATCGGGTAACGGCGGGCAAGATCGGATACGGAGTGGTCGGCGGCCAGCACCACCGCGACGATGTCCCGCCGGGTGGCATCGGCCAGAGCGTGGAACACGAGGTCCGCCCGCTCCGCATCCTGCAATCCTACAACCATCAGGTTGTACGTTAGTAGCCGACAGGCACCTGCGCAAGCGCGCGGGACGTCAGCAGATCCGGGGCAGTTGTTCCCCGATGGGCAGGTCGACGACCCGCGTGGCCCCGAAGGCGGTGTGCGCCACGACCATCCCCGGGTGCTCCTCGACGCACTCGCCGATGACCGCGGCCTCGGCGCCCAGCGGATGCGCTCGCATCCGCTCCAGCACGTCGGCGGCGTCCTCGGGGGCAACGAAGGCGACCAGCTTGCCCTCGTTGGCGACGTACCACGGGTCAAGGCCGAGGAAGCCGCAGGCGTTGGCGACATGGGCAGGCACGGGCACGGAACGCTCGACGACGTCGACACCGACCCCCGAGGCGGCGGCGATCTCATTCAAGCTGGCGGCGAGGCCACCGCGGGTCGGGTCCCGCAGGACGCGCACGCCGGGCCGCACACCGTCATCGTCAGGCTCGATCATGGCCGCCACGAGCCCGTGCAGGGCCGCGGTGTCGCTTCTTATCTGCGACTCGAACTCCAGCCCGTCTCGGACCGACATGACGGCGATCCCGTGCATCCCGATCGCCCCGCTGACGATGACGACATCACCGGGCCTGGCCCGCGAAGGCCCGATGTCGACCCCCGCGGGGACGAAGCCGACCCCGGCAGTGGTCACGTAGACGCCGTCGCCATGGCCCGCATCGACGACTTTGGTGTCACCCGTGACGACGGTGACTCCGGCGGTGCGCGCGGCCACCCCCATCGCCTCGGCCACTCGACCGACGACCTCCACCGCGGTGCCCTCTTCGAGGATGAAACCAGCGGTCAGGTACAGCGGCGCCGCACCGGACATGGCGATGTCGTTGACCGTCCCGTTCACCGCCAGGTCTCCGATCGACCCACCGGGGAAGAACATCGGCCGCACCACGTAGGAATCGGTGGACATGGCCAGCCGCATCCCGGCCACGCCCACCACCGCCGAGTCGCCGAGATCGGCGAGCACCTGGGTCGCACCGGCGGCCGGTGCCAGCGCGGGCAGGAACAGGTGGTGGATCAGCTCCGCCGACATGGCGCCGCCGCCGCCGTGGCCCATGACGATGGTGGGGCTGTCCCGCAATGGCAGCGGGCACACCCATCCGGTGATGTCGAGGGTCACACGCCCGCCGGAACGCGCGGGGAGGCTCCGGCGCGCACCGTCGGGGTGGCCAGCCGCCGGTAGGAGTAGTACGCCGCACAGGCCCCCTCGCTGCTGACCATGGTGGCGCCGAGCGGATTGCGAGGCGTGCACTCGGTGCCGAACGCTTCGCACTCGTGCGGCTTGATCAGGCCCTGCAGCACCTCGCCGGAGCGGCAGGTTGCGGACTCGGCCGTGTGCATGTCCCCGACGTCGAAGCGGCACTCGGCGTCGTAGTCCCGATAGGCCTGCGACAGCCGCCACCCCGACCCCGGGATGACCCCGATGCCCCGCCATGCCCGGTCGGTGACCTCGAAGACGTCGGCGAGCATGGCGCGTGCGGCCGGGTTGCCCTCAGCCGGCACCGCGCGCGGGTAGGCGTTCTCCAGCTCGTGACGCCCGGCCTCCAGCTGCCGGACGGTGCGCCGAATGCCCTCCAGGATGTCCAGCGGCTCGAAGCCGGTGACGACGATCGGCACCCGGTAGCGCTCGGCCAGTTCGGGGTACTCGGCCGTTCCCATTACCGAGCAGACGTGCCCGGCGGCCAGGAATCCCTGCACCCGGCATGATGGCGACTCCATGATCGCCCGAATCGCCGGCGGGACCCGGACATGCGAGACCAGCAGGCTGAAGTTCTCGATGCCCTGACGTTTCGCCTGGTACACGGTCATCGCGTTCGGTGGTGCGGTGGTTTCGAACCCGATCCCGAAGAACACCACCTGCCGGTCGGGGTTGTCCCGGGCGAGGTTCAGCGCATCCAGCGGGGAATAGACGACGCGGACATCCGCGCCGGCGCTCTTGACCCGAAACAGGTCGCGCCCGCTGCCCGGTACCCGCAGCATGTCGCCGAACGAGCAGAAGATGACACCGGGCCGCGACGCGATCTCCAACGCTTTGTCGATGATCTCCAGCGGGGTCACGCACACCGGGCACCCCGGCCCATGGATCATCTCGATCTGCTCCGGTAGCAGTTGGTCGATGCCGTGGCGGATGATCGAGTGGGTC
>Ga0163144_10004158_pt1 | contig 32749 bp, 36 predicted proteins | sample OliLak19BULKMAT1_FD_123175 | JGI IMG/M metagenome (GOLD analysis project Ga0163144, IMG submission 123175) | Freshwater microbial mat bacterial communities from Lake Vanda, McMurdo Dry Valleys, Antarctica - Oligotrophic Lake LV.19.BULKMAT1 | ecosystem: Environmental > Aquatic > Freshwater >... | reverse complement strand
GCCGCGATCGCGAGCGTGATGGTGCCGCAACTGGCGCTCGCCACAGCAATCGTGAGCGTGCAATTGGGCCCGGGATCGGCCGACGCCGTCGTGAGCCCCGCCGCCATGTAGCCGGCGACGATTCCAAACCGCAGAAGACCCGAGATCGTTGCGCTGTCTTTCATGGTGTCCCCTCCATTGAAGCTGCGTTGACCTGACGCGTGATCTTCGTGTCTATCTCAGGAACCTCGTGGGCCGGGTTTCATGAGATGGACGCCGTGATCACCCCATCTGCGTGCACGTTAGTCTGCGATCGGAGCCACAAGCAACAAGCCTCCCTGGCTCGGATTTTCGGCTCGGATTTTCCGCCGCCATGCGTAAGTTCATCGCCGCATCGCTGGTTGGCGGGCGCCGGGTCGCGCGGCTCGTTCAGGCGAGAACGACGAGAACGCCGAGGGCGCAGAACGCGGCCGTGACCGTGCTCGTCAGGCCGACCAGGATCGCGGAGGGAGTACGGAACTCGAGCGCGCGCGTCGGCTGCGGCACGGCAGCGGCTTGCGACGCCGCGCGATCGCAATGCTCGACGATCGCCGTGCGTGTGCCTTCTTCCAGCGGCTGGAGATTCAGGCGCGAGAGCAGCGCCAGGCTTTGATCGCTCGTCCACACCACGCGTTCTCTGAACGATGACCGCTCGGGATCGAAATGCGCATGCAGGATGCTGACGAGATCGAGCCGCTCACGCGTCTCTTCGATCAGCTGCTGCGCGGCGCGACGTGCGTCGTCGAACGACGTGTAGAATCCCTCGATGAACCATTGCGGCGACTTGGCTGCAACGGCTTCGCCCGCGACGCGGAACACCAATTCGTAGTTGTCGTTATGTTTGTTCGTCATGCCGGGAGTGTGCACGGATTCCCTGCGTTGCACGTAGAGATCGCGCGGCGTAACACCTGAGTGTGCGTTCACTCTCGATTAACGTTACCTCAGCGTTCACACCTGGGGCCGCGCGGATTGCAGGTAGGGCGCGATCACCAGCGGCACGAAGGCGGCGATCACCGCGGCCTTCGCCTCGTCGAACCAATTCGCCTCGTGCAGCACGTTGATCGTGCCGATGAATTCGTCGTCATAGACGACGGGAACGTTCACGCATGAATCGCAGCCGAGCGAATGGATCAGCGCGTGATCGAAGAACGCCCATTTGATGTCCTCGGCATTGCGCGCGATCCAGATCTTGCGCTGCTTGATCACGTGATCGCCCCAGGGCGTGCGATTCATCGGCTTGCGGCCGCTGACCTTGTAGGCGGTGGGATTCGAGGAATAGACGCGCGAGACCTCGTCGCCGTCGACGATCAGGCAGGTGAACAGCCGATGCCCGATCAGCTTCTGCACGGCGGCGTCGATGGCGCCGTAGACGATGTTCGGCTGGCCGGGTTTTCCGGCGGCGGCGGTGCAGCGGGCGAGTTCGGCGAGGATGTCGGTGGCGTTCATGATCGTTGATCTCCAGGGCGGGGGGCGGGTGCGCGTGTTTCCGGCAGTATTCCCGCAGGCCGGAAGCGCAAGAGCAAGATCAGGGCGAGGCCGACGGAGGCCTCGCGCGCCGCGGCGGCCTGCAGTGGCGTGATGCCGGGGATCCATTCGGCGAAGAAGCGCGTCGCCTCGAGGAAGACGATCAGCGCATAGGCGCCGAGCACCGCGCCCGCGGGGCGGCCCGTGCCACCGGCCGTGACGGCGAGGAAAATGTAGATCGTGATCAGCGGCTGGAAGAGATCCGGCGCGACATAGGACGTGAGATGACCGTAGAGCGCGCCGGCCAGGCCAGCGATCGCGGCGGCGAGGGCGAAGGCCTCGGCCTTGAAGCGCGTGACCGGCTTGCCGGCGACGGCCGCCACCTGCTGGTCCTCGCGGATCGCGCGCAGCGCGCGGCCATAGGGTGAGCGGTCGAGCCGGCGCAACAGCAGGAAGACGATCGCGACGACCGCTGTGATGAGGATCAGGAAATAGCCGTTGTAGGTGATCGGATCGGGCGCCGGGAATGGTCGGGGAATGCCGGAGATGCCGTCGGTGCCGTTGGTCAGCCAGATCTCGTTCGACGCGATCAGCCGTACGACTTCGGCGAAACCGAGCGTGACGATCGCGAGGTAATCGTCGCGCAAGCGCAGCGTCGAGATCGTGATCGCGAGCCCTGCCAGCGCGCCGCAGCCCAGCGCGAGCAGGAGCGCTAGGGGAATCGGGATGCCGCCCCATTTGCTCGCCATCGCCGCGGCGTAGGCGCCGACCGCGAAGAATCCGGCGAGGCCGAGATTGACCATGCCCACGCCGCCCCACACGAGGTTGAGGCTGAGCGAGAGCAGCGCATAGATGCCGCCGACCGCGAGGATGAAGACCGTGTAGCTCGCCATCAGCTGCGCTCCCCGAACATCCCCGCGGGCCGGATCGTCAGCACGATCAGGATCACGAGGAAGCCGATCGCGGAGCGATAGGCGGGTGCGGCGACGAGCACGGTGAGCTCCTCGGCGACGCCGATGATGAGCGCGCCCAGCACCGCGCCTGGCGCACTGCCGAGCCCGCCGAGCACGGCCGCGGCGAAGACCGAGAGCAGCACGCGATTGCCCGTCAGCGGATCGATCGAAGTGTCGAGGCCCAGCAGCATGCCGCCGACGCCGACGAGGCCGGAGCCGACGATCGTCGCCAGCAAGGCCATGCGCTCCGGCTCGATGCCCTTGAGCATCGCGAGTTCGGGATTGTCGGCGACCGCGCGCATCGCGCGACCGAGGCGGGTGAAGGCGAGGAACAGCCAGATCGCGATCATGATCGCGAGGGCGAGCAGGAAATTCTCGAGCTGCTGCGGCCCGACCCGCAGATCGCCGAAGCGCATGTCGCGCAGGATCGGCAGATCGAAGCCGCGCAGATCATTGCCGAAGAACCAGCGCACGATGTTCTCGAGCACCAGGCTGCCGGCGAGCGAGGCGATCGCGACGACCAGCGCGCCGCTCGCCTTCAACGGCTTGAGCGCGAGACGATCGAGCGCGACGCCGGCGATCCCCGCGGCGGCGAAGGCCGCGCTCAGCGCGGCGAGCGCCGGCCAGCCCCATTGCGCATTGGCGACATAGCCGCCATAGGCGCCCACGGTCGCCAGCGCGCCGACGGCGAAATTGCCGTAGCGCAGCAACGCGAACATCGCGGTGAAGCCGATCGCCGGCACCGCGAGGATGGTGCCGGAGACGATGCCGTTGAGCAGAGCCTGGAGGAGGGCGGAGAGCATGGAGGGTGAATTGTCCCCCCCTGTTCGCGCTACGCGAATAAGGGGTGGCCGCGCGGAGCGCGGACGGGGAGGTCACTTGAACGCGAAGATCCGCGCAACCTCCCCGTCAGCGCGCTGTCGCGCGCTGCCACCCCTACCGCTCATGCGGCAGGAGGGGATGGGAATTCACGCGATGCGCAGCACCGTGATCTTGCCGGCCTTCACCTGTTCGTAGCGGAACTTGCAATCGACGATGTCGCCGAGATCGGTGAAATCGCACGGGCCCGACGCGCCGTCGTAATCCACCTTCTGCCCCGCCGCGATCGCCTTGAGACCGTCGAGCGCATTGTCGACGCGCATCCCACCGCCTTGCGCGACCTGACGCACGCTGTTCTTGATCGCCTCGCCGCTGACCTGCTTGGCCTGCGCCATCGCCATCACGATCAGGTTGATGTGATCGTAGATCTGGCAGGTATAGGGATCGGGATCGGCGACCTTGATCAGATCGACGAGGCGCTTGTGCCCGCTGCCGTCCTCCGCCGTCGACGGCGCCTGGCCGAACACGCCTTCGACGATGTCGTTCTGGCCGACCGCCTCGATCAGCTTCTGATTGATCGAATAGGCCATGCCGAAGACCTTGCCCTTGTAGCCGGCGCGATAGAGATCCTTCAGCAGCACCGCGGTGTCCGGCGTATAGCCGCCGGCGAAGATCGTGTCGGGATTGAAGCGCAGCGCCTGATCGACTTCCGAACGCAGGCTCGGCTTCTTGTCGTCGTAGATCATCGACTGGCTGACCGCGCCCTTGGGGGTGAGCCCCTTGGCGATGTTGTCGAACGTGCTCTGCGTGAACGGCGTCTGGCCCATCATCATGAACACGCGTTTGGCGCCGTTGCCGAGCATGTACTCGGCCAGCTTCTGACCCTGCAGCGTGGTGTTGGGCTGGGTGCGGATGAGATAGCCCTGATGCGGCAGCAGAGTGACTGAATCGGCGCCGGACACGGTGGCGAGGAACGTCTTCGACTCCCAGCACAGCGGCGCGACGGCGGTCGTCACCGACGAGGCCCAGGTGCCCATGATCGCGGTGACGCGATCGACGTCGATCAGCTTGCGCGCCGCGCGCAATCCGGCTTCCGGATTGGTCTGGTCATCCTCGCTGATCAGCTGGATGCGCCGGCCAAGCACGCCGCCGGCGCTGTTCACCTGCTCGACCACGGCCTGCACCGCCTTGGCCATGACGGGTCCATAGGGACCGCCCGAGCCGGTCAGCGGCGTCAGCGTGGCGAGCTTGATCGGATCGGTCTGGCTCCACGCCGCGCGCGGCAAAGTGGCGGCGAAGGCGCCAACGCCGGCGAGGATGGCGCGACGTGTCGGCTTCACAGGCTTGAACATCATGAGGCTCTCCGTGTTGCTGGTTTCTGAGTTGGGTGCAGTCAGGCGGCGTCGCGGCGTCGCGCACCAAGGAACAGGCGCCGCACATCCGGATCATCGGCCAGCGATCGCGCGGTGCCGGCATAGGCCTCGCGCCCATCGACGAAGACCATGCCGCGATCGGCGATGGCAAGCGCATCGAGCGCGTTCTGCTCCACCATCACGATCGCCACGCCTTCGTCGCGGATGCGCGCCACCGACTCGAACAGCTCGCCCGCCGCCTTGGGCGAGAGGCCAGCCGTCGGCTCATCGAGCAGCAGCACCTTGGGCGCCGACATCAGCGCGACGCCCATGGCGAGCATCTGGCGCTGGCCGCCCGACAGGGTCTTGGCGAGTTGGCGCCGGCGCTCCTTGAGCAGCGGGAAACGCGCCAGTACGCCGGCCTCGCGCGATTTCGCCTCGGCGCGATCGAGCCAGCCGCCGATCTCGAGATTCTCCGCCACCGAGAGCGTGCCGAAGATGTTGCGCTCCTGCGGCACGAAGACGAGGCCGCTGCGGGCGCGCGCCTGCGGCGAGAGATCGCCGATCTCCTGGTCGCCCAGCCGGATCGCACCGCGCCGCCGCACCAGCAGCCCGGCGATGATCTTGAGGAAAGTCGATTTTCCCGCTCCGTTGGGCCCGATGATCGCGACGATCTCGCCCGCGGCGACGCCGAGCGAGATGCCCTTCACGATCTCGTCCGCCGCGGCATAGCCGCCGACGATGTCGCTGGCGTCGAGCATCGCGCTCATCGCTTGCGGCCCAGATAGGCGTCCTGCACGCGCGCATCCTCGCGCAGCTCCTCGAAGCGTCCGGAGATCAGATCCTTGCCCTCGGCCATGACGATGACGTGCTCGCAGACGCGTTCGATCAGCGCCATGTCGTGCTCGATCAGCAGGATCGTGATGCCCTCGGCGACCAGCGCCTGGAGATGATCGGCGATATGCTCGACCAGCGCCGGGTTGACGCCCGCCGCGGGCTCGTCGAGCAGGATCATCTTGGGCCCGGCCATCAGCGCGCGCCCGATCTCGAGCAGCTTCTTCTGTCCGCCGGAGATCTGCGTCACCGGATTGTCGATCACGGCGGCCAGGTTGAGCCGGCGCGCGATCGACCACGCCTGCTCCGCCAAGGCGCGCTCGCGCCGCCATACCGGCTCGCCGCCCACCGCCGCGCGCCAGAGCTGCTCGCCCGGCTGGGCCGGTCCATAGATCATCAGGTGATCGAAGACCGTCAGCTTGGGAAAGCCGCGCGCGATCTGGAAGCTACGCACGAGACCGCGCGCGGTGATGCGCTCCGGCTTCCAGCCGGTGATGTCGCCGCCATCGAAGGCGATATGGCCGCTCTCGGGGCGCAACAGCCCGGACACCACGTTGAACAGCGTCGTCTTGCCCGCGCCATTGGGGCCGATCAGCCCGGTCAACCGTCCGGCCTCGACGCGCAAACTCGCCCCGTCGAGCGCCTTCACGCCCCCAAAATTGCGCTTCAATCCAGAGATGTCGAGCAATGCCGTCATGGTGGCCGAGATTGCCCTACACCCTGCCGGCGGCCAACCCCGAAACGCCCCGAAACACGCGCGCTGGCGCCGGGTTGATAGCGGTGATGAAGCGTTCAGGTTGCGACGATGAACGTCGCGCGGCCGCTCGCCAGCAGCTTGCCGGCGGTGTCGACGACCCAGGCCTCGGCCGTCGCGAGGGTGCGGCCCAGCTTGATCACGCGCCCGGTCGTGCGCAGAGGGCCGGATAACGCGGGACGATGGAAATCGACGCGCATATCGACCGTCGGTACACCGCGGCCAAGCTTGGCCGCGATGGCGTAGTCGGCCGTGAGGTCGATCAGTGTCGCGAGCAGTCCGCCATGCGCGTAGCCGATCGTGGGCTCGGCGACGATCTCGTCACGCCAGGGCATCTCGATCACGACGTCGCGCTCGTTCAGCGCCAGGAGGCGAAGATTCATCCAACGATGAAACGGCGCGCTCGTCACCTTGGCCGCGAGCTCGTCGAAGCCGAGCTTGTTCGGCAGCCTGCTGTCGCTGATCTCTTCCGTCATCATCTCTCCCACGCGCTGGAGCGCCGGAGGATAGGCTAGCGACGTCCGTCGTCAACGCGTAGCGTCGTCCGTCTGCGGTGGAGGTTGGGATGGCCGATCATCGAATTGCGCCTGGGCTTGCAATGCGGCGCATGGGGCTGGTGGCCACGCTGCTGCTCACGCTGCTCGGCGGATGCGCCGTAGCGGAGAAATCGAGCGAAGCTGCTTGCGTTGCCGGCCTCGAGCGCTGGGTGATGACCGAGCTGTTCTTTGGTCTGACTTGGCGCGAAGGCGTGATCAGCGAGGCGCAATGGCAGGATTTCGTCGCCAAAGACATCGTGCCGCGCCTGCCCGAAGGATTCACGGTGGTGCCGGGCGAGGGCGCGTGGCTCTCCTCGCGCACCGGCCAGACGATCCGCCAGCCCAGCCGCGTCTTGATGCGGCTGCACAAACCCGACGCGACGCAGGAGACTGCGATCGCCGGGATCATCGCTGCCTACAAGACGCGCTTCGCCCAGCAATCGGTCCTGCGCGTCGACGCCGACGTCTGCGCCGCGTTCTGAAATCGGGGACGTGAAATCGGGGACGTACCCGGGGGTACGTCCCCATTTTTCCAGGAGGAGCCCGTGCTTCAACTCAGGCCAAGCTGCGAATGCTGCGACAGGGATCTGCCACCTGAAACCGACCAGGCGCGGATCTGCTCGTTCGAGTGTACGTTCTGCGTCGCATGCGCCGACGGCGTGCTCAGAGGCCGATGCCCGAATTGCGGCGGCGAGCTGCTCGCACGCCCACGCCGTCCGCCCGCGAAGCTCATCAAGTTCCCAGCCTCCACCGAGCGCATCCACAAACCCGCCGGCTGCAAATCTGCCGTTTGAATTCGACGGCACGCGGCGGTTGCGGGCGTGGCGCGGCGCATGCGAGCGTCATCGCAGTGAAGCCGGGTCGCATGCGCCACTACGGCGCGCGCCCACCGCAGGGGGAATCCAGACATGAGCCATCAGACAAATCCGCTGTCGCGACGGTCGCTGCTCGCCGGCGCGACAACGGCGAGCGCGCTCGCCGGTGTCGGCACCGCGCGAGCGCAAGCGCGCAAGACCGTGCTCGTCATCGGCCTCGACATCAGCGATGGGCGCAACTACGACCCCGCGCGCTCGGCCGATCTCACACCACCGCTGACCATGGGCGCGGTCTACGACACGCTGATCACGCTCTCGACCGACGATCTCGTGAACGTCAAGCCGGCGCTGGCCACATCGTGGTCGCTGGTCAAGGACGGCACGGCTTGGCGCTTCGCATTGCGCCCGGGCGTGAAGTTCTGGAATGGCGACGCGATGACCGCGGAGGACGTAAAATTCTCCCTGGATCGCCTGATCAACATCAAGGATCAGCCCGCTTCCTATGCGGCGAATATGGGTGCGGTCAGCATCGTCGATGCGATGACGGTCGAGATCGCGATGAAGAACCCGAAGGAGCCGCTGCTGCTCGACCTCACGGCGCCGTCCTTCGCGATCTACTCCGCCAAGCTCACCGCGGCCAATGGCGCGGTCGCGACGCCAGGCGCCGACCAGGCGGACAAGGCGACGCCCTGGCTCAACGGCAATTCGGCCGGCACCGGGCCGTATCGCATGGTCGGATGGGAGCGCAATGTCAGCGTGACGTTGCAGAAGAATCCGCATTACTGGGGCGTGGCCGTACCATTCGAGCGCGTCGTGATCCGTCACATCGCCGATGGCGCCGCGCAGCTGCTGGCCGTGCGCCGCGGCGACATCGACATCGCGATGAATCTTGCGGCCGAGCAGCTCGACAGCCTGAAGGGCAATGCCGACATCACCACGATCCAGGGCGGGTCGACCGACACGCTCTATTTCATGATGACGAGCAATCCGGAACTCAACGCGGCGCTCGCCAAGCGCGAGGCGCGCCAGGCGGTGGCGCATGCGATCGACTATGAGGGGCTGATCAAGGGGCTGGTCGGCGGCTTCGCCGATCGTCCAGCCTCCTTCCTGCCGGCTGGCATCGCCGGCACCACGCTCGAGCAGACCAGGGAATTCGGCTTCAAGGAGGATCTCGCCAAGGCGAAGGCGATGCTGGTCGCGGCCGGCGTGCCCAACGGCTTCGAGTTCGAGCTGATCTTTCCGAGCGCGGCCTATTTCAGCACCTCCTATGCGCTGATGGCGCAGAAGATCCAGGCGGATCTCGTGCGTGTCGGGGTCAAGATGACTCTCAAGCCCATGGACAACGTGAATTGGCGCGCGCAGTTCAACGGCGGCAAGGCGCAGGCGACCATCGCGCCCTGGACCTCGCCGTCGCCCAATCCGTATCTCTGGACCGGCGCGTCGGTGCAGCGGGTCGCCAAGCGCGTGGGCTGGGAGCCCTCGGCCGAGATCGTCGGACTCGTATCGCAAGGCGCCGCCGAGATCGACATCGCCAAGCAGGCCGCGATCTACAAACGCTACCAGCAGATCCTGATCGAACAGGCCAACTACGCGACGCTCATGCAGCCGATCTACCGCATCGCCGCCCATAAGAACGTCACCAACGTGAAGCTCACCGCGAATGTCTGGAAGATTGAGCTGGCACAGATCAAGCCGGCGGCTTGAGTGAATTCGGGGACGTACCCGGGGTACGTCCCGGGGGTACGTCCCCAATTCCATTGGAGACGCTGTCCTGACTGAGTCTCGAGGCGCGTCGGCAAGTTCGGGCTGGCGTCGGCTTGTCGATGTGGCGACGGCGCCGGGCTATCGCTGGTATCTGCTCGGCCAGGTCGCGGACACGATCGGGGTCTGGATGCAGCGCCTGGCGATCGGCTGGCTGGTGTGGGAGCTCACCCATTCCGCGGGCTGGCTCGGAGTCATAACCTTCCTGAAATACGCCCCGACGATCCTGCTCGGGCTCATCGGCGGTTGGCTCGCCGATCGTTTCGCGCGCGGCTACATCGTCATCGCGGTGCAGGCTCTCGCCGTGGTCAAGACCGGATTGATCGCGCTCCTGCTGGGTTTCGATGCGCTCAGCCTGCCGATCCTGCTGGCCCTGGAAGTGTTGATCGGGATCGGCATCGCGCTGTCGCAGGCCGCGTCACGCACCATCGTCGTCGAGCTGGTGCCGAACGCGCAGCTGGCCCCGGCGATCGCGCTCGGCTCGATCGTGTTCAACATGTCGGCGTTGATCGGGCCCGCGATCGCCGGGCTGATCATGGTCGTGCTCGACATCGTCGTCTGCTTCTGGGTGATCACCGCGATGTTCGCGATCAATCTCGTGGCCTATTTCTGCGTCGTGCGCCGCATCACCGGCCCTGGGCAGTCCGCCGGCGAACCGATGCTGCGGGCGATCTCCTCGGCGCTGCGCTATGCGGTCAGCCACGACGGCATCGGGCCGCTGCTCGCGCTGCATCTCGCCTTCACGCTCTGCGTGCGGCCGCTGATCGAAATGCTGCCGGCTTTCGCCGCCGGCGTGCTGGGCGGCGACATCGGTTCGGTGACGCTGCTGACCAGCGCCGTCGGTATCGGCGCGACCATGGCCGGAATCTATCTCGGCAGCCGGCGGCCGGGTCGCGGCCTCTGCCGCCTGGTCGTCCATGCGATGCTCGGACTCGGTCTCGTCCTGCTCGCCTTCGCCGAGGCGCCGAATCTGTGGATTGCGGCACTGCTCGCGATCCTCGTCGGCATCGGGATGACCATCCGTGGCGCGGGCATCGAGACGCTGGTGCAGCTCGCCTCCACGGATCATCTCCGCGGCCGTGTCCTCAGCTTCTACGGGCTGTTGCTCAATGGCGGCGCCGCTGTCGGCGGCGTGATCATGGGTCTGCTCGCCGACGGAATCGGCCTGCGGCTCGCGATCGTCGTCATGTCGCTCGGCGCGCTCGGCGTCTGGGCCTGGGTCTATCCGCGCCGCGCGCGCATGATCGCCGCGCTGGAGACCTAGGCTTGATCCGTCACGGCGTGGACTTCCTGCTTGCTCAGAGAACCACGCTACGGCCGGAGTCGGACGATTCGCGCACGGCGTCCAGCACCTGCTGACAGCGCAGCCCATCCGTGAAATTCGGCGCCGGCGAGATCCGCTGCTCGATGCCACGCGTGAAGTCGCGCACCAGCAGCCGGAACGCCATCAGCCGGTGATCGCGCGCATCGGAGAACGGCGTGTAGTGCGCCGGCGTCGCGAGCTTGGCGAGCGGCGCGCCGTTGCGGCTGGCGACGACGACACCATCCTCCAACGGGTTCGGCCCAGGCTGCTCGGCCAGCAAGCTGCCCTCATCGCCCATCACGACGATCCGCGCCCCGCGTGCTGGTGTGGCGGCGAAGGATGCGATCATCGTCGCCATGCCGCCATTCACGAAATTCAGCGTGAAGGAGAATGTATCGTCCGTTTCGGCTGCGACCTTGCGACCCGTGGTGGCGTCCACAAGATCCGGCCGCAGCGTAGCCACGCTGCCCGACACCGTCGCCACGTCGCCGAACCAGTGCCGGAGCCCATCGATGTAGTGCGAGCCGAGGGCGCCGAGCAGGCCGCCGCCTTCGGCCTTGTAGGCGTTCCAGGTCAGCGGACGCGGCGCTGGCGTCACGTAGCGGTCGAGGAACAGCTCCATCGTGCAGAGCCGGAACTTGCCGATGTAGTTCTCGGCCAGCAGCTGCTTGATATGGGCCCGCTGCGGGGTATGGCGGAACTCATGGGCGACCATCGCGGTGCGCCCGGATTTCTCCGCCGCGTCGCGCATGGCGGTGGCCTGGCGCGAATCGAGCGCGAAAGGTTTTTCGCAGAGTACATGCTTGCCCGACTCGAGTGCGGCGATCGCCCAGGCGTGATGGACGCTCGGTGGCGCGGTGATCGCGACGGCGTCGAGATCCTTGCGGTGGATGAGTTCCATCGCATCGGTGTGGACATCCGCGATGCCCGCTTCATCGGCGATCTTGCGCGCCTTCTCGCGATTGCGACTGCAGATCGCCGCGACATCCCAGCCCTCGGACCGGAATCCAGGGACATGGACGAGCGCGCCAAAGCCGACGCCGATGATCCCAATTCTGCGCTTCGTCGTTGATGTCACGTGCGTCTCCGCGGTTGGGTCCGATGGGATGGGGAGATACTATCGGCCACCGGCGGCGAGCGACACATCGTCGGATCTCTCGAGCAGGCTCCGCGCCTCGAGATGCGTTCAGCAGAACCGGTTCTGCAGAACCGGTTCCGGGTTCCGAGTTCGGAACCCGGAACCACTTTCGCGGAACCACTTTCGCGTACCCGGGGGTGCGTCCCCGGCCATGCAGCGAGGCGAGGATGAAGCTCTCGGACTTCCCGTTCTGCGTCACCGACTGGTCGACGATCGAGCGCAGCGAACACAGGGGTGAGACCGGTACCTCGTTCTGGCGCACGCGCAATTTCGACGATGTGCGCGTGCGCATCATGGAGTACTCGGCCGATTATCGGACTGGGTATTGGTGCGCCAAGGGACACGTGTTCTTCTGCCTCGAAGGCGAGCTCGAGATCGAGCTCGAGGACGGCCGCAAATTCGTGCTCACGCCGGGCATGAGCTTCCAGGTCGCGGATGGCGTCGACCGCCACCGCAACTACTCGCGTGACGGCGCCAGGTTCTTCGTCGTCGACTGAAACCCACGCATATCGCGTCAGACGGATCGCGTGATCCCGCCATCGACCCGGAGATTCTGCCCGGTGATGTAGCCGGCGCCGTCGGACGCGAGGAAGCCGATCACGTCGGCGATCTCCTTGGTCTTGCCATAGCGGCGCATGGGGATGCGGTCGCGGAATTCCTGCTTCTCCGGCAGGCTGTCGATGAAGCCGGGCAGCACGTTGTTCATGCGGATGTTCTCGGCAGCGTAGCGATCGGCGACTCGACACTCGGGAAGTAGCGCGAGCGATCCTGGGCCGCGTCTCCTCGCACGGCAATTCTAGATTTCCCGCCTTGACCATCGCCTCGTCTCGTCCGCAATGTTGACGCGGGAAAATCAGGATCGAGTTGCGTGCGCGCCTCGATCGATGGGGGAAATGCAATGGCTGAATTCTCGGGCCTGGGGATGCATCTGGGCAATCTGTCGCGCCTCTCGAAGGCGAAGTCGCGTTCGATCAGTCCGGAGAGTTTCACCGGCGAGCCCGGCAAGGGCGGCATGGCGACCGAGGGAACCGGCGCGCATCGCGCGCGCGGACTCGGGCAGGGCTGGAAAATCTCACCGTCGATCGACATCAAGTCCGGCGAAGTGCGCGTACTCGCCGACATCAAGGGACCCGGCGCCATCCAGCAGATGTGGATGACGAACATGCACGGGCGCTGGCGGAACCTGATTCTGCGCATCCACTGGGATGGCCAGAAACACCCTTCCGTCGAATGTCCCCTCGGCGATTTCTTCGCCAATGGCTGGGAACGCTACGCCCATGTGAACTCGCTGGCGGTCTGCGTGAATCCCGGCCGCGCCTTCAACTGCTACTGGGAGATGCCGTTTCGCAAGCGCGCGATCGTCACGCTGGAGAATCGCGACGACCAGGACATCATTCTCTACTACCAGATCAACTACACGCTGACGCCGGTGCCCGCCGATTGCGCCTATTTTCATGCGCAGTTCCGTCGCACCAACCCGCTGCCGTTCAAGGAGGATTGCACGATCCTCGACGGCGTTCAGGGCCGCGGCCATTTCGTCGGCACCTACATGGCCTGGGGTGTCAACAACAGCGGCTGGTGGGGCGAGGGCGAGATCAAGTTCTTCATGGACAGCGACACGAAATGGCCGACGATCTGCGGCACCGGTACCGAGGATTATTTCTGCGGCTCCTATGATTTCGACATCGGTGTCAACGAGCCGCAGGATCATCCGCGCGCGTATACGGAGTTCTCGACCGCCTATGCCGGCCTGCCGCAGGTGATCCGGCCGGACGGCGCCTATCGCTCGCAGCAGCGTTTCGGCATGTACCGCTGGCACATCCTCGATCCGATCCGCTTCGAGAAGAAGCTGCGCGTGACGATCCAGGCGCTGGGCTGGCGCACCGACAAGGACCGGCGGTATCTGCCGCTGCAGGACGACATCGCGTCGGTCGCCTATTGGTACCAGACGCTACCGTCCGCGAGATTCCCCGAACTGCCGGCGCGCGACTATCTCGAGGTGATCTGACGCCGGCGCGGTCGCGGCGCCATGCTCGGCTATCTCGCCACGCGACTGCTCGGCTATGTCGGCGTGATCCTGTTCGGGGTCACGTTCATCTTCTTCCTGCCGCGCTTCCTGCCGTCCGATCCCGTCGAGGCCATGCTCGGCAAGATCCAGTCGCAGGGCCAGTACATGGAGGAGGCGCAGGTCGAGGCCTTGCGCTCCTCGCTCACCGACGCCTTCGGCCTCAAGGGTTCGCTGTTCGAGCAATACGGGCGCTTCCTCAAGCGCATCCTGATCACCGGTGATTTCGGGCCGTCGCTGGCGATGTATCCGACGCCGGTCAGCGAACTCATCCGCAACTCACTGCCCTGGACCTTCGGGCTGCTGCTCAGCACCGTGCTGATCGCCTGGGTCGTCGGCAACGCGGTTGGCTTGATCGTCGGCACGCGGCCGAATTGGAAGATCTCGCGTGTGCTCGAAGGCATCGCGATCCTCGTCTACCCGATCCCGTATTACGTGCTCGGCCTCGTGCTCAGCATTTTCCTCAGCTACATCTGGCCGATCTTTCCGCTGACGACATCGGTGCAGGGCGCGCCCTGGACCTGGGAGTTCGTGGTCAGCGTCGTCTACAATTCCTTCCTGCCCGCCGCCTCGATCGTGCTCGTCACCTTCGGCTGGTGGCTGCTCTCGATGCGCGCGCTCTCGGCCGCGATCGCCGAGGAGGAGTTCGTGCACTACGCGCGGCTCAAGGGCATCAGCGAGCGCCGCCTGCTCGGCGGCTATGTCTTCCGCAACGCGCTGCTGCCGCAGGTGACATTCCTCGCGCTGCAGCTCGGCCTGATGTTCAACGGCTCGATCATCTGCGAGATCCTGTTCGCCTACCCGGGCGTGGGCAGCCTGATCTACACCGCGGTGATCCAGGGCGATTACAATCTGCTGATGGGCACCGTCGCGACGTCGATCATCGCGGTGGCGACGGCGACGCTGGTGGTCGATCTCGTTTATCCGCTGATCGACCCGCGGATCCGCTTCAAGTGAACGCGATGCGAGCCTGGTTCTCCTCGGCGCGGATCTTCTGGGGCGGCCTCATCCTGCTGCTCTTCGTCATCGTCGGCGGCTTGATGCCGTGGTTCGCGCCCGCCGATCCGCGCGCCTGGCAGACCTATCCGCGCAACCGCAAGCCCAGCCTCGACCATTGGCTCGGCACTACCAATCTCGGCCAGGACATCTTCTGGCTGCTGAGCTGGGCGATCGGCAACTCGCTCCTCCTCGGCGTGATCGTCGCCTTCTTCGCGACGCTGATCGGCGTCATCGCCGGGCTGACGGCGGGGTTCCGCGGCGGACTCGTCGACCGCGTGTTGTCCTTCATGATGGATGCGACGATCGTGGTGCCGAGCCTGCCGATCCTGATCCTGATGGCATCGATCCTGAAGGGGCAGGCGTCGTTGCCGGCGATCGCACTGATCCTGATCGCCTTCAACTGGCCATTCCCGGCGCGGCAGATCCGCTCCGTCGCCTTGAGCATGCGCGAACGCGAATTCGTGCACATGGCCTGGTTCTCCGGCGAGAGCGCGGCCGCGATCATCTCGCGCCAGATCTTTCCCTATCTGCGCACCTGGGCGATGGCGAATTTCATCAATACGATCCTCGTCGGCATCGCGGTGGAGAGCAGCCTCGCCGTGATCGGCCTGTCGAGCGCCGACCAGGCCACGCTCGGCACGATGATCTACTGGGCGCTCAAGTATCAGGCCATTCTCGCCGGACGCTGGTGGTGGATCGGGCCGCCGGTCGTCGCGATCATCCTGCTCTTCGTCGGGCTGTTCCTGCTCGCCTCGGGTCTTGGGCAGCGCTCGCAGGAGGCGCGCGGGCGATGATCCGATTGCAGAACGTGCGCGCCGGCTACACGACCCCGACGGGATTCGTCGGCGCCGTCGACGATGTGAGCCTCACGGTCGAGGACAGCGAGATCCTCGGCATCGCCGGCGAATCCGGCTGCGGCAAATCCACGCTGATCAAGGTGATCTACGGCCAGTTCGGCGGCCCCTTGTCGCTCATGGCGGGTACGGTCGAGGCGCAGTTCCGCGATCCCGTGAGCGGGCAGCTCGTCGTCACAGGCGTCGCTCGCCTGCGCGATCTCTGGTGGAAGCAGATCTCCTACATTCCGCAAGGCTCGATGAGCGTGCTCAATCCGGTGACGCGGATCGCGACGCAGATGATCGATGGTCTGCCCGATGCCGTGCGCGCGCGTGGCCGCCAGGCGCTGCGCACCGAGGTCGAGGCGTTTCTCGCCGAGGTCAAGCTGCCGGCGTCGGTGCTCGACGCCTATCCGCATCAGCTGAGCGGCGGCATGCGCCAGCGTGTGCTGGTGGCGATGGCCGCGTTCTTCAATCCACGGCTGATCCTGGCGGACGAGCCGACCACCGCGCTCGACGTCGTGGTGCAGAAGCACATCCTGCTGCTGCTGGTCGCGATCCAGCGCCGCCAGCGCAATGCGCTGGTGATCGTGTCGCATGATCTGGGCGTGCATTATCAGATCACGGATCGACTCGCGATCGCCTATGCCGGCAAGATCGTGGAGATCGGCCCGACGCGCGCGTTGTTCGAGCAGCCGCGCCATCCCTATACGCGCGCGCTGATCGACTCGCTGCCACGCCTGGGCGATCGCACGCCGCGCCACGGTATCGAAGGCAGGCCGCCCGATCTCGCCAATCCTCCGACCGGCTGCCGCTTCGCCGCGCGCTGCTCGCTGGTTCACGATATCTGCCATCGCGTCTCACCCGACCTCATCGAGCGCACGCCCGGCCATGCCGCGGCGTGTCATCTGGCGTGAGCGCCGTGGTCGTCCGCGCTCATCCCCTCCTGTGCGCGCGAAGCGCGAATATGAGGGGACGAGCATGAGTGCCGTGTCGCTCCTATCGCTCCACGGTGTCGGCAAGATCTTCCGGCGCGGCGGCCTGTTTTCGCGCGGCCGGATCGAGGCGGTGCGCGATCTGTCGCTCACGCTGCCGGCCGAACCCTCGATCGTCGCCATCGTCGGCGAGTCCGGCAGCGGCAAGACGACGCTGGCGCGCATGGTCTTGCGCCTCGTCGAGCCGAGCGCGGGAAGCATCCTGCTGGAAGGGCGGAAGCTGAATGGGCGTCGCGCCGAGCGCCTGCCCGATCTCGAGTTCCGTCGCCGCGTGCAGCCGATCTTCCAGAATCCGTTCGAGGCCTATTCGATTCACCTGCCCGTCGATTTCTATCTCTTCCGCACCGCGATCAATCTCGGCATGGCGAGCGACCAGGCGGGCGCGATGCCGGTCGTCGAGGAGGCGCTGCGCTCCGTCGGGCTCGGCCTCGATCGCGTACGGGGCAAGTTCGTGCAGCAATTCTCGGGCGGCGAGCTCCAGCGCATCGCCATCGCGCGCGCGCTCATTCCGCGACCCCGGCTGATCGTCGCCGACGAGCCGGTGAGCATGGTCGACGCCTCGCTGCGCATGACCATCGTCAATCTCTTCACGCAGATCCGCGCGAGAAGCGGCGTGTCGTTCATCTACATCACTCATGATCTCTCGACCGCGACCTATGTCGCCGATCGCATCGTGATCATGACCAAGGGCGAGATCGTCGAGCAGGGCGCGGCAGCGGAGATCACGGCGAATCCCAGGCACGAATATACCCGCCTGCTGATGGACTCGATCCCCCGGATCGGCGCACGCTGGGCCGAGCTCGGCGAACAGAGTGACACGACGGCGTAGCAGCGCCGTCGCAGTGAAAACTGACAAAGGAGGAGGACGCCATGAACAGACGCAGCCTGCTGCTGGGGACGGCACTCGCATTCGCCTTCACCTGGAACACCGCCTTCGCGCGCAACACCGATGTCGGCACACCGCGCGAGGAGACGCTGATCGTCGACATGCTTAACGCGCGTGTCGCCAACCCGACGCTGATGAACCCCTTTCTCGAGGGCGTTACCCTCAGCCACGGGCTGCATCAGCTCGCCTATAGTCAGCTCTGGGAGATCGACACCACGACGGGCAGGCAGTACCCGGCGCTCGCGGCGACGATGCCTGAGCCGCAGGACAAGGATTTCACGAAGTTCCGCTTCAAGATTCGCGAGGGCCTCGCCTGGGACGATGGCAAGCCCTTCACGGCCGAAGACGTGGTCTTCACCGCCGAGATGATCATGGGCAACGAGAAGGTGCCGTTCAGCGGCTACCTCAAGGGCGTGATCAAGACGATCAAGGCGACCGACACGCACACGATCGAACTGGAGACGGTGAAATCCTATCCGCGTCTCGCGGTCGCGCTTGGCTCGGTGATCTACGGCAATCTCTTCCGCCCCGTGCCCAAGCACATCTGGAAGGATGTCGACGCCGCGACCTTCACCAATTTCCCGCCGGTCGGGATCGGGCCGTACAAGTTCAAGGCGCATGATCCCAACGGCTATTGGATGCTGTGGGAGAAGCGCGACGATTGGCAGCGTTCCGACGCCGGCCAGATCAAGGGCGAGCCGAAGCCGAAATACGTGCTGTTCCGCTCCTACGGTCCCGAGGAGAAGCGCATCATCGCGATGGCGCAGAACGATTACGACATCCTCACGGACATCACGCCCGAGGGGCTGGAGATCCTGCGCAATCGCAACAAGAACGTGCAGGCCTGGTTCGACAAGTTTCCCTGGGCCAATCTCGACGATCCCTGCCAGCGCGGCATCCATTTCAATCTGACGACCGCGCCTTACGACAAATGGCAGGTGCGCTGGGCGCTCGCTCTCGCCACCAATATCGAGAATGTCAGCATGGGCACGTTCAGCGGCATGCTGCGCGCGTCGGCGATTGCGGTGCCCCCGGTATCGATCGTGAGCAAGACCTATCACGCGCCGATGGTGGGATGGCTCAAGGACATGGCGCTGCCCGATGGCTACAAACCTTTCGACGACAATTTCGCGCCGCGCATGTCGGCCCGTCTCACCAAGGAAGGCATCGACGGCGTACCGACGGATGCGGCCGGCGCCCGCGAATTGTTCGGCGTGGGCTGGTGGAGGCACGATGTGGCGAAGGCGACGCAACTGCTGGAGAGCGTTGGATTCCGCAAGGCTGGCGCGCAATGGCTGAAGCCCGACGGCACACCGTGGAAGATGGTGCTGAATGCGCCGGCGGATTTCGAAGTGCAGTCGCAGCGACTGGCCTTCGCGACCGCGAATGAATGGCGCGGGTTCGGCATCGACGTCACCGTGCAGCAGATGCAAGGTGGGCCGTTCTTCACCGCCTATTCGACCGGCAACTACGACGCCGGCTCGTACTGGTCGTCGTCCTGCGCCATCGGGCCCGATCTGTTCATTCGTCTCGAAGGTTGGCACAGCCGCTATTCCCGACCGACGGGAACGCCGGCGGCCTTCAATCGCGAGCGCTTCAACGATCCTGAAGTCGACAAGCTGATCGATCAGCTCTCGGCGATGCAGGCGACGGATGCGGGCGTGGTGCCGACGAGCACGGCAATCCTGCAGGCACTCGCCAAACAGCTGCCGGTGATCGAGATGTTCGGCACCTCCAAATTCGTGCCGGTCAACAATTATTACTGGGACAACTATCCGACGGCGAAAAACTACTACGAGGGTCCGTGGTGGTGGTGGTCCAACTTCAAATACACGGTCTCCCAGCTCAAGCCGACTGGGCGCAAGTGACGTAACCGCCGCCCGCCTGTCGCGCCCGGTTTCGGGTTCGACAGGCGGGTAGTTCTGCGGCGCCAATTCGATCAAGCGGGTTCGATCAGGCGAGAGCGCCAGCGATGCTCGAACCCGTCAGTTTAGTTTACACCTCGCCCATGCGCTCAAATCCCGGTCGTTGATATCGCAGGCACATCGGTCTTGGCATGGAAATCGCTTCGGCTGGTCATTCAAACCAAGGAGGTGGAAAATGATCCAATATCTTCGCGCCATTCGGACTGCCGCAGCCTTGTTTCTGGCGGGTTCCGCTTCGGCGTGGGCCCAGTTCCCGATCGCGCAAGACGCTGCCGTGGAAGTCCCGGTTCCCCCGACGATCCTGCTGCTCGGTGCGGCAGCGGGCGCTGCTCTGCTCATCAGAGCCTATCGCAATCGCCGCTGACATCTGCGGTAGCGACGCGGGAGTCTCGCCGACGCCTATCGGCCAGACTCCTTGCGCGCGAGTTCGACCAGGGCCGAGATGCAGTGGCCGGTGTAGTCGACACGGATGAATGGCCGTGTGCGCATGGCCACGAACGCTCCCGCAGCATTTAAAGTCGGCGGGATCTGCAGGCGGACTCCGTCGGCTCTTGTGATGTCGGATTGCCCCGGCTGGATCTGCATCGCATAGTTCTTGGCCATTTCGACGGCGATGCGATCGTCGATTTGCTTGAGCAGCGCCATGTCCCATTGCGGCGCGCGCCGAAGAAACTGCGCCGCTGCGGCCAGCCCTTCCACAATGGTGCATGTCGTCTCCTCGGTGACGAGCGAGGCCGGCACGGTGTCGAGTACATGCCGTGTGATGCGCTCGACGAGGTGCATCGCTTGCCGTGGGTCGAGAGCGGATCCGCGCTGGGCGACCGCCATCAGGCCCCAGTGGAAGAACTGGAGAGTCGGATCGGCGGCATACACCGACTGCATGTAGCGATCGATCCGTTGGAGGCGACTGCCCAGCTCCGCAGCGTCGGCCGACGGCAGGAAGGACAACGCGAGCCAGATCTCTCCATGGGCGAGAGGTGATTCGTCGATCGAGCCGGGATACTCGCGAAATCCGGTGCCGTCGACATGCAGCGCCATCAGGCCCGCCAGCCATGATCGACGCTGAGCCGCGAAGCGCTGATCGCCGCTCGCCATCGCGTAATGGAGTTCGGCAAGCAACGCCAAGGCCGTGCCCCCAGCCCACGCCGTTTCGTAGTCGCCTTCGAAAGCGAGTAGCCGGCCGGGGCCGTCGTTGCGATAGAGCAGGCCCATCGAATCCAGGACGCGCACAAGGGTGCGTCGACCCCAGGGAATGCTGTAGAGGCCAGATGCTTCGATCCAACGCTGCAGATCACCGCTACCGACAGGGATCGATCGCTCGGCGAGCGCCTCGATCGTACGCATCGTCGCTGCGCGAACCGTCTCGTCGCCGCTGTGGTGGAAGTATTTCGCGAGCCCATAGGCGGCGGCCGCTTGGCGCACGATGAAGACCATGTGTTGATTCGTCGTCGTGCCGGCGCCTCGTCCCGCGCCGGTCGCGAAATCGAAATCGAAATCGAATAGACCCGATTCGAGCTGCGCCGCCACGAGTTGCCTCGCCGCGAGGCGCAGGGCCCGATCATCAGCGGCGGTCGCGGTGCTCACGGCAATGCCGAGCCAGACGACACATGCCGCGAGAACTCGCCCGAGCGGGATGCGGCCGATCATCCTCGACTTCGCGGGGCCCTGATCCATGCGGCAAGCTTACTGCCACGGTCTGAGAAAGTCCGGCACGCCCCTGGAGGTAAGACTTGTGCGCGGGACTACGGTGCAGCGAGAAAATGTCGGATAAGTTGCAGAGCAGGAAATTCGCCCGCGTTATTCCTTGGACGTTGCATGTATCTCGGTCTCGATCTTGGAACGTCTGGCGTGAAGGCCGTCCTGCTCGGCGCGGATGGCGCGTTGCTTGGGCAGGCGACCGCATCACTACGCGTCAGCAACCCCCATCCGCTGTGGAGCGAGCAGGCGCCGCAGGATTGGTGGGCGGCGGCCGGCGCCGCGATCCACGCTCTCGGGACGACACATGATCTCTCCGGTGTCCGGGCTATCGGTCTATCCGGGCAGATGCACGGCGCGGTGCTGCTCGATGTGGCCGATGAGGTGTTGCGTCCGGCAATCCTGTGGAACGACGGGCGCAGCCACGCGCAATGCGACGAGCTGGAACTGGCAGAGCCGCGCAGCCGCGCGATCACCGGCAATCTCGCGATGCCCGGCTTCACTGCACCCAAGCTGCTCTGGGTGCGACGCCATGAGCCCGCGATCTTCGCGCGTATGCGCCGCGTTCTGCTACCGAAGGATTGGCTGCGGCTGCGCATGACAGGCGCGGCGGTGTCGGAGATGTCCGCCGCCGCCGGCACATTGTGGCTCGATGTCGGCGCGCGACGCTGGTCCGGCGCGATGCTGCAGGCGACGGGATTGGACGAGCGCCACATGCCGGCTCTGATCGAAGGTAATGCGGCTTCCGGCCGCTTGCGGGCGGAGATTGCCGCGGCGTGGGGATTGCCTAGGGGATGCCTGGTCGCGGGCGGCGGATCGGACAATGCGGCCGGTGCGGTCGGGATGGGCTATGTCGCGCCCGGCCAGGCACTCGTTTCTTTGGGCACGTCAGGCGTGATCTTCACGGCCGATGCGGAATTCACGCCTGACGCTGCGCGCGCCGTACACAGCTTCTGTCATTGCCTGCCTGGCCTATGGCAACGCATGTCCGTGAGTCTCTTGGCGGCCGCGTCGCTGTCCTGGATCACGCGCGTGATGGCCGCCACCCAAGAAGCGACGCTGCTCGCCGAGGTCGCGCAGGCCGGCATCGCAACGGACAACCGCATCGTGTTCCTGCCTTATCTCTCCGGCGAGCGCACGCCGCACAACGATGCCGCGGCGTCGGGTGTGTTCTTCGGATTGAGCAGCGCCACCAGCCGCGCCGACCTCGCGCGCGCGGTGATGGAGGGCGTCGCCTTCGCGATGGCCGACGGGCTCGACGCCTTGGAAGCCGGCGGTCGGCGCATCGATCGGCTGCTCGCCATCGGTGGCGGCGCGCGCAGCGAGATATGGCTGCGCATCCTCGCCTCGGCGCTCGATCGCACGCTGATCACGGTGCAGGGCGGCGAGGTGGGGCCGGCGCTGGGCGCCGCCACGCTCGCGCGTCTCGCTGTCGGAGATGGCAGCATCAGCGACGTCTGCACCACGCCGCCGATGGCGGCCACGTTCAGCCCCGACCCTGCGCTCGCCGCCATGCTCGCTCCTAGACGGCGCTTGTTCCGCCAGCTCTATCCCGTTTTGCGCGAGACGTTCGCCGCGGCACGAAGCGCGTGACCAGTGCAACCGTGATCAGCGCGGCGTGGATCCAGGATTCGCGCGGCGCTATGGCGCGAAACAGCATGAAATGGATCAGCGCGAGGAGCGCGATCGGATAGGCGAGTTGATGCAGCTTCGCCCAGGCCGCGCCGAGCGCCTGACGCGCCCGGGCATTCGAGGTCAATGTAAGCGGGACGAGCAGCATCACGGCAGCGAGTCCGAGCGCCATGTAGAGCCGCGTGAACTCGGGCAGGATGAGACTCCAGAAGTAGCCGTACTGCCGGCAAAATGCCCAGGTATGCGCGAAGGCGTAGCTCGCGGCGAACAGGCCGAGCATGCGGCGGAGCAGGCTGGGCCACACCCAGCCGGTCAGACGGGTGAGCGGCGAGATCAGCAGGCCGAGGGTCAGCAGCCGCATCGACCATAGGCCGGTCTGGTGCAGGATCGTGCGGTACGGCGTCGCCAACGCCCCGCTCGAGAAAGCGATCGCGAGATCGACGGCAGGGGCGAGCGCCAGCACGAAGATGGCGAGTCTGATGAAGCGCGCGCGGGTCACTTTCGCCGCGCGATCCACGCCCATACTACGGCGAAGCCGGCCAGGGCGAGGAGCGAGACGAGATCGGTCGGCCAGATCAAAACGACGCCCAGCGCGCCGAGCAGCCAGCGCATCGGCATGGTGATCCTGCCGCCGAGCCAGCCTTCCGTCGCCGCCGCGAGCGCGATCGTCGCCGCGACGGCGGACAGGATCTGGATCGCCACCGCAGCGATCTCGCCGCGCACCAGCACGCCGGGGTGATAGATGAAGGCGGAAGGCCGCAGGAAAGCGATCAAGCCGATGCGGCACGCAAGCAGCCCGATCTGCACCGGATTGGCTTGCGCGATCGAGGCGGCGGCGAAGGCCGCGACCGCGACCGGCGGCGTGATCGCCGACATCGAGGCGAAGAAGACGATGAACAGATGCGCCGGCAGCTGGGCGACGCCCAGCGCCATCATCGCCGGACCGGCAAGCACAGCCGCCAGCGCATAGACCGCCGGCGTCGGCATCCCCATGCCCAGCACGATTGTCACGGCCGCCGAGATCACGAGGGTGATGAAGAGCTGGCCTGGCGCGATCGCGAACAGCATCGAGTTGATCTCGCCCGTGAGGTCCGTCATCGACAGCGTGCCGACGACGAGCCCGGCGACGGCGCAGGCGACGCCGACGCCACAGGCGCGCTTCGCCGCATCGACCGGGCCGTCGCGCAGATCGATCACCGTGCGCGCGATGCTCCCGCTGCGCCACAACGCCACGGCGGCAAGCGTCGCCAGCGCGATGGCGGCGGCGATATCGGGCCGGTCGGCCGCGAGCATGACGACGACGATCGACGCGATTGGAATCAGGAACGGCCAGTTCTCGCGCAGGACCCGGCCCGCGCTCTCATGCGCGCCGGTGACCATCGGTTGCACGGCGTCGCGATGGGAATGGAAATGCACCGCCAGGAAGACCGCGAGGTAGTAGAGCAGCGCCGGCACGATGCTCGCGATCATGATCTGCGCGTAGGGGATGCCGGTGAAATCCGACATCATGAACGCCGCCGATCCCATCACCGGCGGCATGATCGCGCCGCCGGTCGACGCGACGGATCCGACGGCGCCGGCATAGATGCGGCTGAACCCCATGCGGATCATCATCGGGATGGTGATCGAGCCGGTGGTCACGACATCGGCCGTCGGTGAGCCGGAGATCGAGCCGTAGAGTCCCGACGAGATCACGGCAATCCTCGCCGGCCCGCCGATTTGCCGGCCCACCAGCGCCGCCGCGAGGCAGTGGAAGAACGCGCCGCCGCCGACCCGATCGAGCACCGCGCCGAACAGCACGAAGATGTAGACCAGGAAACATGCGACCAGCAGCGGCGGACCGAACAGGCCGTTGGTGGTGAAGACGAGGTGATCGATGATCTCCTCGAGGCTCAGCTGGCGATGCGCGAACGGCCCCTCGAGCAGGTGATCGAGGAATCCGTAGAGCAGGAACGACAGCACGAGCGTCACCAGGGTCATGCCGATGGTGCGCCGCGTCGCCTCCAGCACCCGCACGATGAGCGCCAGCGATGTGGCCTGATCGGCAGGGCTGAGCGCATCGATGATCGGCAGACGCAGCTCGTGACGCCCACGCATCGCCACGAAATACAGGCACGCGGCGAATGCGAGCCCGCTCATGGCCCAGGCCGCCGCGCTGCTGCCGCGTGGACGCGTCGGCCCGCCCGTCGTCGTGAGGAAAGCCACCGACAGGATTGATGCCAGGAAGAGATGGAGAACCGCCCGCCGATCGGCATAGATCCCGAAGGCGAGTCCGAGAAGCGTCAGCCCGGTGGCGATCCCGAGCGCGGCGATCACGCGACGCTCGGCCGCGCCGAGATCGCGTGCGACTCCGGGCGCGAAGAGCCGCGCGGCGGCGATCAAGCGGCGCCGCTCCCGATCACACGAGCACGCCGGCGGCGCGATACGCCTTGGCGGCGCCGGGATGCAACTGCCCCGGCGCCGTCTGGGGCAGATCCTTCGTCGACATCCGCGCCATCGTCGCGTGCGCGGATTTCAGGTAGTCGAAATGCTTGAGCAGCGCGCTGGTGATCGCCTCGGCTTGCGCGTCGGGCATTTCGGCGGCGGCGAGCAGGACGACGGTGCCGGTCACGGTCTGCACGGCGCTTGGCTGGAACGCGTAGCTGTTGGCGGGAATCTCGAGCGGCGACGTGCCGACGCCTGATGTCATCGCGTCGATCATGGGTTTCTCCAGGCCGATCATCCGCACCGGCATGTCGCGCGTGGCGTTGGCGAGCTGACCCGACGGGAAGACGAGCATGTTCACGGACATGTCGATCTGCCCGGCCTTCATCATGTCGAGGGCCGCGTTGTAGTCGACGAAATGCACGCGCCCGCCGAAGGATTCGAGTTCCTGGAATGTCAGCCCGGCGGCCTTGAATGCTTCCTCGGTCGCGATCGCCATCATCGTGCCGCGCAGATTGACGGCGAGCTTGAGCGGAATGCGCTCGCGCTTCACCTGCTCCAGCGTCTGCACCGGGCTCGCCTGGCGCACCACGAATTGCAGCGCCGCCTGCGGATCGATCAGGGCGATGGCACGGACATTGGCGAAGCTCTTCTCGAAAGGCGGCTCGGCCTTGAGCGCGCGCAACGCCATCTGCGAATGCGCGATGCCGAGCTGCACGCGCCCGACGGCGACGAGCTGCACGTTCGCGGCATCGCGGCCCGGCTCGTAGCTGAAGGCCGCGCCGCTGATCTCACGGCGAATGCTCTCGCCGATCGCATTGCCGATCGCGCTCCACGCGCCGCCGACCGATCCGCCGACCAGCGTGATCTTCACTGTCTGCGCCCGGCTGGCGCGTGGCGTCAGCAGCGCCGTCGCCGCGGCGGTCGTCATGAGTTTCGTCGAATGCCTGCGCGTGATCATGTCTGGCCTCCCCCCAAATCCTCATCCCTCGATGCGGCCGCGCGGCCGGAATAGCGAATCGCCGCGGCCGGCATGTCGGCAACGCTGTCGATGCGGTCGAATCCGCCACGCACATGCGCTCGCAGCATCTTCTGGCGGTCGAGATGGTCGATGACGGCGAGGAGCGGGCCCCAGAAGCCGTCGATGTCGATGAACACCGTCGCCTTGCGATGCAGCCCGATATCCTACCAGGTGATCATTTCCAGCGCCTCGTCGAGCGTGCCCATGCCGCCCGGCAGCACGAAGAAAACGTCCGACAGATCGGCCATCACCTGCTTGCGCTCGCTCAGATCCGCGACGAGGCGCAGATCGGCGAGCCGCGTCTCCGCGCGCTCGCATCCGAACAGATGTCGTGGCATCACGCCGGTGACCTGTCCGCCGCCCTGCATCGCCGCGTGCGCCGCCAACCCCATCAGCCCACGTCCCGAGCCGCCATAGACGAGCCGGAATTGATGCTCGGCGCAGAGCCGGCCGAATTCGCGCGCGGCGGCCTGGTAGGAGTCGGGCAGATCATCCGCGGCGGAGCAGAACAGGCCGATGGTGGGGGGTGGCGCTCACGACGCTACCTGCGCTGCGCCGTCTCGAGATGGACATCGAGTCCGATGTCGACGGCCAGCGCGCCCTGGGTGAGCCGGCCGACCGAGATGAAATCGACGCCGGTCTCGGCGATCGCACGGATCGTGTCGAGATTGACGCCACCCGAGGCTTCCGTGGGACAGCGTCCGGCGACGATGACGATCGCTTCGCGCAGGATTGCCGGCGCATGTTGTCGAGCAGCAGGATGTCGGCGCCCGCCGCGCTCGCCTCGCCGACCTGGTCCAACGTGTCGCACTCGACCTCGACCTTGGTGAGCAAGCGCGCGTCCGGCGACGCGGCAGATGATGTCGCCTTTCGCCATGATCTGGCCGTCAAGCGCGAGGATCTCGATCGCGGCGTCGGGGGTATAGCGGCGCAGCGCCAACATCGCGGGCTCGAGGCCGGCAAGCACGAAGCTCTCGCGTGCCGCGAAGTCGAAGCGGCCGCGCGTCTCGGCCGGAACCAGCAGATTCGATGTCAGGTCGAACAGGCCGACATCCTCCTCGAGGAAGCCGTCGATCATCGTCTGCAGCCGTATCGGATCCCGCATTGCCGCGCACCCAAATCGTCGTCCGGGCGATTGTTGGTGTGCGAGCGATCGGATGCAAGCGAGACGCCCATGGCCGCGCCGTGCCGTTTCAGCTAAGTTCCCGCGCCAAATCCAACGGAAGCGAAGAGGAGCGAGTGATGGTCAAGGCGATGCGCATGCACAAGGTCGGCGGCCCGGAAGTCCTGACTTGGGAGGATGTCGAGGTGCCGGCGCCGAAGCAGGGAGAGGCGCTGGTCCGGCATCTCGCCGTCGGGCTCAACTACATCGACACGTATCACCGCTCCGGACTCTATCCCGTGCCGATGCCCGCGATCATCGGCAGCGAAGGCGCCGGCGTGGTCGAGGCGATCGGGCCGGGCGTGACCGAGGTCGCGGTCGGTGACCGCGTCGCCTATGGCAACGCACCGATCGGCGCTTATACCGAGAAGCGTGTCCTGCCGGCGCACCGATTGCTGCGGCTACCCCAGGCGATCACCGACAAGCAGGCGGCGTCGATGATGCTCAAGGGCATGACCGCGCAATATCTGATCCGGCGGACCTATCGCGTGAAATCGGGAGAGACCGTGCTCGTGCATGCCGCCGCCGGCGGCGTCGGTCTGATCATGTGCCAGTGGCTCAAGCATCTCGGCGCCACGGTGATCGGTACGGTCGGCGACAAGGCCAAGGGCGAAATCGCCGGGAAGCACGGCTGCGATCACATCATTCTCTACCGCGACGAGGATTTCGCGGCGCGCGTGAAGGACATCACCGGCGGCAAGGGCGTGCCCGTCGTGTTCGACGGCGTCGGCAAGGACACCTGGGACAAATCGCTCGATTGCCTCAGCGTGCGCGGCCTGATGGTGAGCTTCGGCAATGCCTCGGGGGCGGTGCCGCCGATCAATATCGGGATTCTCAACACCAAGGGTTCGCTCTACGTGACGCGGCCGTCGCTCAATGGCTATGTCGCCAAGCGCGAGGAGCTGGTCGAGACGGCGAATGATCTCTTCGACGTCGTGTCGAAGGGGGCGGTCAAGATCGAGGTCAATCAGAGCTATGCGTTGAAGGACGCGGCGCAGGCCCATCGCGACCTCGAACAGCGCAAGACCACCGGCTCGACCGTCCTGACGGTGTGACCATGGCGAAGCCTCCTGCCTTGGACCCAGCCCCTGCCTTCGACCCAGCCCCTGCCTTCGACCCAGCCCCTGCCTTCGACCCAGCCGATGTGGCGGAGAGCAACTTCACCAGCTATCCCGAGGCGAACCGGGCCGCCAATCTCGAGCGGTGGAACCGGCGCCTCGGCGAGCAGGCGGGGCTGCGCAATTTCGGCGTCAACCTCACGCGCATCGAAGCTGGCGGGCAATCCTCGCATCGCCATGGCCACTCGAAGCAGGACGAGTTCGTCTATGTCGTGTCGGGCGAGGTCGTGCTCGAGACCAATGCCGGCGCGCCATACTGAATCCTGGTCCGGCGCGCGCAATCTGCGTGTCAAAAAAGCACAAAGCCCGCCACCGCTTGCGCGATGGCGGGCCTCGTATTCCGCTGGACTGTTGCTGACGACCCTACATCGCCAGGACAGGCCAGCGAGGAAGCGTCAGATCGCTTCCTTGAGTTCCTTCGCGGCGCGGAAGGCGACCTTCTTGCTCGCCTTGATCTTGATCGCCTCGCCTGTGGCCGGATTGCGGCCCATGCGCGCGGCGCGCTTGCGCACGGCGAAGATGCCGAGGCCCGGAATGCGAACCTTGTTGCCCTTCACGATGTGCTTGGTGAGCGAGCCGAGGAACGCATCGAGCGTCTCGGTCATCGCCTTCTTCGCCACACCTTGCTTGTCGGCGAGGTCGGCGGAGATCTGCTTGAAGCTGACGGTGGGAACCTTGACGGCTGGTTTGGCGGCTGGCTTGTCTGCTGGAACCTTGGCGATGGCCATGGGCGCTCCTCTTGTTTGAAGGAATAGAGCCGAGCGAATCGACTCTGTTGCCTGTGTGCTCGGGTTCGCCCCGGTTTTCAAGCGTTTTTCGCAGCTCACATGCGATTCGATCAGGAATGACGGGGCGATTCGACTCCTGTGAGTCCCGAACCCGGCTGCGCGGCAGGATTCAGATGCCCGTCGCCTCGCGCATCGCGGCCACCAGGCCCGGCGTGGCCGCGAGAATCGGATTGCCGTCGATCAGCGCATCGCCGACGAAAAAGTCGTTCACCCAACCGCCAGCCTCGCTGACGATCACGACTCCCGCGGCGACATCCCAGCTGTTGATGTGCACTTCCGCATAGGCGTCGGTGCGTGCATCGGCCACATAGGCAAGACCCATCGCGCCGGATGCGGAGCGCTTCGCATTCGCGCCTGCGGCCATGGCGGCTTCGACCATCGTGAGATACGCCGCGCTCGGGCGGCGTGACGACCAGCCGATCTCGACCGTCGCGACGCGCATGTCGTGCGTCGCGCTCACATGAATCGGCTTGCCGTTGCGCGTCGCCCCGCCGCCGCGGCGGGCGAGATAGAGCTCCCCCGCGATCGGCGCGAAGATCGCCCCGATCTCCGGGATGCCATGGCGCAGGAAGCCGATGGAGATGCACCAATGCGGGTCGCCGCGCGCGAAATTCGCCGTGCCGTCGATCGGATCGATGATCCAGAGCCGATCGGCCGCGCTGCCGCCGCCTTCCTCGCCCAATACGCGATCATCGGGAAACGCCGCGGCAATGCGCCGGCGCAGCAGCTCCTCGACGGCGCCATCCGCAACGGTGAGAAAATCCTGCGTGCCCTTCATCGTCGTTCCCAATGAAGCGAGATCGTTGAAATAACCGGTCGCCAGAGCGCCGGCCGCCTGCGCGAGTCCGGTGACGGCGAGGAAGCGCTGTTCGATCTCGATATCCGACATGACGACCTCGTCTCCAAGAAATGGATCTTCGTCTTCTAGCGTGAAACTTCTGCGACGGACCCTGCAATTCGATCGAGCGGCTTCATCGGCACGTCCTCCTATCGCGTGCCGCGACAGGAGGGGATGAGTTCTCTACCTGCGCGACCAAGCGAAGTGGCAGAGTGATGGTAGGGCAGCGCTGCGGCGCCCGATGAATCGAGCAGGGCGCTCTTGCCGCCGCACTTCCCGTCGTGATGCCCGAACTCACGCGCAGCGCCGGGTTGTTCGAAGGCCTGGCGGGACTCTGCGCCGCCGCATCACAGGCCGGCGCGATCGGTGGCCGGCTGATCTGGGGTCTGGTGGCCGACCGCGTATTGACGCCGCGCGCCACGCTGATGTGCATCGGCGTATTGATGGCCGGCGCCGCGCTCGCCTTTGGGGCGATCGGGCGCGATCATTCGCTCACCGCAATCCTCGCCATCTGTGTGTGGCTGGGTGCGACGGCGGGCGGCTGGGGCGGCGTTGTCACCGCGCAAGCCGCGCATCTTGCGCCGCCGGGCCGCGTCGGCCGGATCGCCAGCGGCGTCATGCTGTTCAACTATCTCGGCGTCATGCTCGGGCCACCGGTGGTCGGCCTCATGCTGGTGATCACCGGCAGCTTCTTCATCTCCCTCGCCAGCGTCGCTCTCGTCGCCGCGCTCGGCGGGATGACGGCGATGCGCGCACGCGCCGCCTCCTGAGCAGCGCCGCGCGTCACACCGGAACGCGATCGTGCCAGCTCGTTGCCTGCTGATAGGCATGGCCGGCGGCGAAGAGCGTGGCTTCGTCGAAGGCGCGGCCGACGAGCTGGAAGCCGATCGGCAGGCCGGCGGCGGTGAAGCCTGCGGGTACGGTGAGTCCGGGGAGCCCGAGATAGTTGATCGAGCGCGTGAACTTCGTGAACCGCCCGAGCTTCGCACCGAGATCAGGCCCCGGCAGCGCCTCGCTTTCCACGATCGTGGGCGCCGCACTATCCGTCACCGAGGCCAACATCAAGTCGCAGACGGAGAAGACCTTCTCGGTGAATTGAGCCAGCATCGTCGCGCGCGCGCGCAGCGCATCGAGATAGAGCGCGGCCGGGATCATCAACCCGGCCTCGAGGCGACCGCGCACCTGGCCGCTATACTCGGCCGCACGCGTGCTCAGCCACTCGCGATGGATCGAGACCGCTTCGGCCGACAGCACCATCGAGCAGAACGCATTCAGCCGCTCCATGTCGGGGAGCGAGACCGGCACGATTTCGGCGCCGACCGAGGCGAAGACGCGTTCGGCATCGCCGAGCAACCGCTTGGTGTCGGCATCGACTTCGGTGAAGAAACTCGTGGGAATGCCGATGCGCAAACCCTTCGCGCCGCGCGCGAGGCCGGCCACATAATCGGGCACGGACTCGCTCGAGGCGGTGGGATCGGCCGGATCGGCGCCTGCGATCAGGCCGAGGATCAGCGCAGCATCTTCGACGGTGCGTGTCAGCGGGCCGACGGTGTCGAGGCTCCAGGACAGCGGCATCGCGCCGGCGCGACTGACCCGACCCCAGGTCGGCTTGATGCCGACGGTGCCGCAATAATGCGCGGGGACACGAATCGAAGCGCCGGTGTCCGAGCCCAGCGCACCGAAGAACATGCGCGCCGCGACGCCGGTCGCCGAGCCCGATGACGATCCTCCGGTGATATGCGCCGGGTTCCAGGCATTGCGCGCGTGGCCGAGATGCCAGTTGTGACCGGTCGGCCCGAAGGCGAACTCCGCCATGTTGAGCGTGCCGAGATCCAGCGCGCCCGCCATGTCGAGCCGCGTCAACGCCGTCGCCGTCGTGGTCGCGACCCAATCGCGGCGAATCTTGGAGCCGCATGTCGCGATGCGTCCTTGCCGGTAATACATGTCCTTGTGCGCCAGCGGCACCCCGTGCAGCGGGCCGTTGAAGCGGCCGCGCTTGGCCTGGGCATCCGCGCGATCGGCGGCGGCTCGGGCGTGCTCAGCATCGAGCGCGACGAAGACGTTGAGCTTCTCGTTCCAGCCGGTGATGCGCGCGAGACAGGCCTCGACCGCATCGCGTGACGTGGCGCGACCGGCGCGGATACGCCGCGCGAGCTCGCTCGCCGAGAGCAGGTTCAGATCCTCGCTCATCGCTTGCCCCGACGCTGCGCGGCGGGATAGGCGCCAGGCTCGGCCTCGAAGGCGAGCGCGCGGCCGTGGCCATCGGCGGCGGCGAGCAGCGCCGCCATCGACAGCGCGGCATTGCGGGCCGCTTCGGCATCCAGCGTCACGCCCAGCTGCGCCGCGATCGTCTGCGCGGTCGCCTCGTCGAGTTTCGTGGTCATGAGATTCTCCCTGGATTGGTCCGGACCAAACGCCGCGCGCGCGCGAAACGCAAGCCCGACTCGTAAAAATTCGCTCATCCCCTACCGCGTGCCGCGGCAGGAGGGGACGAGCCGTGGGCTGAGAAGCTGTGAAGCAATTGATTGAGATGTCTGAGGCATGCACAGGAGCGGCTCAGATTTCCGGATCTGAAGGAGTGAGGCGGTTGTCGGCGGCCGGCTGTGGCGTCGACGACGAGG
>Ga0163144_10004155_pt1 | contig 32798 bp, 29 predicted proteins | sample OliLak19BULKMAT1_FD_123175 | JGI IMG/M metagenome (GOLD analysis project Ga0163144, IMG submission 123175) | Freshwater microbial mat bacterial communities from Lake Vanda, McMurdo Dry Valleys, Antarctica - Oligotrophic Lake LV.19.BULKMAT1 | ecosystem: Environmental > Aquatic > Freshwater >... | reverse complement strand
GTGCCATCGCACCAACCCCGCAACCGCGACCTCCCTGATCGCACGCCGCCAGCCTACCGCCTCATCTCCTCACCACTCACTCACTCACCTTCGTCAACTGATAGCCATAGTGAGAATTGCTGTTGACACATGAACCGGCTTGACCTTCAATTCCCTAAGTAGAAGCGCATTCTATATGTAGAATGCTGCTTTAGGGGGCAACACATGCCGGAGACGATCTCATCGGAACTTCTGGCGGCTCTTGCGGCGTTCGACAGTCCAACGGTGTCGAATGCTGTCGAACTGTTCAACGCGCGGGACCCTGCCGACGGCTTCGCGTCATTGGACCTGCGATGCCTCACGCCGGGACTGAAGCCGATGGTCGGCTACGCCGTCACGATGACCGCAGACACGACGCGTCCGGCGGAGACGCGGCCGCATCGGATCGGGGAGATCTTCGATCTCATCAAGTCGGCGCCGCGCCCGTCGATCCTCGTCATTCAGCATCTCGGAACCGATCGGAAAAAGAGCTGCTTCGTCGGAGACATGTTCTGCGCCGGCCTCCAGCAATACGGCGGGGCCGGAATATTGACGGATGGCGGCGTGCGCGATGTCTCGGGCATTCGCCACCGCGCTCCCGGATTCGGCGTCTTCGCCGCCGGAACGGTGGTTTCGCATGGCGCTCCGGCGTTCATCGAATTCAACATCACGGTCTCGATCTGCGGGCTGACGATCGCTCCCGGCGATCTGATCCACGCCGATGACAGCGGTCTCCTCACGGTGCCGATCGGTATTGCCGACGGCGTCATCGAGAAGGCGCACGCGATGCGCGCCAAGGAGCTCGAATATTTCGAGTTCCTCAAGACGAAGTTTTCGCATGAGGATCTCAAGCGCCGGCTGGTCAAGAACGCGCATTAGGAATCTTGGAACCCTGGGGAGGGACAACGATGACGACATCCAATCGCCGAATGGCTTTGACGATGGCGGCGGCCGCCTTGCTGAGCGGGCTGGCCTGTGTCGCGGCGGTGCCTGCCGCTGCGCAGGCGCCGATCAAGCTGCGGTTCGCGACCGCGATGTCGGGGACGGACATGCGGGCCGAGGGCTTGAAGGCGTTCGGCGAGTCGATCAAGGGCTTCGCAGCCTTCGAGCCGCACTACAGCGCCACCCTGTTCCAGCAGGGGACGGAGCCGGTTGCGGTCCAGCGCGGGAACCTGGAAATGGCGATGATCAGTCCAGCAGATTTCGCCAAGCAGATTCCCGCCTTCTCGATCTTCACGGCCGGGTATCTGGTCCGGGATCATGATCACCTGCTCAAGATCTTCGACAGCGACATCGGCGCCGAGATGTACAAGCTCGTCGAGAGCCAGATGGGCATGAAGGTGCTGACAGTGATGTATGCCGGCACCCGCCAGCTCAATCTGCGCACCGACAAGCGGATCAACGTTCCGGCCGATCTCGCCGGCGTGACCCTGCGCATGCCGGCGACCGAGGGTTGGCAGTTTCTCGGCCGCGCGCTTGGCGCCAGTCCGACGCCGATGGCGCTTGGCGAGGTGTATACGGGGCTGCAGACCGGCGCGGTCGATGGCCAGGATAACCCGCTGCCGACGGTCAAGGACGCCAAGTTCTACGAGGTCACGAAGCAGATCGTGCTCACGAGCCACACGGTCGGGATGGATTTTCTGGTGCTCAGTAAGAAGATCTTCGACGGCCTGAATTCCCAGCAGCAGAGGGCGATGGTCGACGGGGCAAAGCGCGTCTTCGCCGATGTGCAGACGAAGCAGCTCGCCGCCGAGGCGGAACTCGGCGAGTTCTTCAAGGTCCAAGGGCTGAAGGTCTATGTGCCGAACCTCGACGCCTTCCGGTCGCAAGTCCAGAAGGCGTATCGGGAGTCGCCCTACGCCAAGGACTGGCCGAACGGAATGATCGAGCGCATCAATGCGATCAAGTAGCTGGCAGCCTCGGCGCATGCGCCATGCTGGAGCCTGGCTGCTCGCCCGAGCCGACAACGTGGCGGTGATCCTCTTCGTCGCCATGTTCGTGTCGTTCCTGCTGCAGGTCTTCACCCGCTACATCCTCCAGGATCCCTATGGGTGGACGACCGAAGCCTCGCTGATCGCTTGGCTATGGATCGTATTCTGGGGATCGGGATTCCTTCTTACCAACCGCGATCACGTCAGGTTCGATATGCTCTATGCGTGGGTGCGCCCCGGATCGCGCCGCGTCTTCGCGCTCATTTCCGTCGTCGCCACCACCCTCGCCTTTGCGACTTCGTTGCCGGCGAGCATCGATTTCGTCAGCTTCATGCGCGTCGAGCGGAGCGGCACGCTCAGTATTCGCCTCGACTACGTCTTCAGCGTCTATCTCGTGTTCGCCATCGCGATCATCGCCCGCTACGCCGTCTACGCGATCAGGATCGTCCGCGGTGCCAGTCCCGAAACGGTGTTCGATGACGCGGGCGGCGCGGATCCGCCACGATGAGCAGGGAGTTCCTGGCTTACCTGGCCATCCTTTTCGGACTCGGCGCGATCGGCGCGCCGATCGCGCTCGCGATGTTCGTCGCCGCTGCCGCTTATCTCGCCATCTCAGGGCGTGATCTCGGACTGGCCGCCGAGCAGATCATCCAGGGTCTCTTCAACAGCTTCATCATTCTCGCCGTGCCGCTGTTCATCTTTGCCGCGAATTTGATGAATGCAGGCACGATCAGCGATCGGCTGATGAATTTCTGCGTCGCCATCGTGGGGCGTTATCGCGGCGGGCTCGCCTACGTCAACATCGTCACCAGCCTGATCTTCTCCGGCATGTCTGGATCCGCCATCGCCGATGCCGCCGGCGTCGGAAAGATCACGACCGAGATGATGATCAAAGATGGTCGCTACGGTCGGGGATTCTCGGCGGCTCTGACGGCGGCGACAGCGGTGATCGGCCCGATCATTCCACCCTCGATACCGATGGTGATGTATGCGCTCGTTTCCGACGCCTCGATCGGATACCTCTTCCTCGGCGGCATCGGGCCCGGGTTGCTCATCACCCTGGTGCTCAGCGTCTACACGTTCGTTCTTGCGCGCACCCAGCTATTTCCGGTCGAGCCGCCGGTCGCCCTCGCCGAGCTGCCGCGCGTCGTCTTCGAGGCCTTCCCGGCCCTGTTGATGCCGGTCGTCCTGCTTGCCGGAATCTATGGCGGTGCCGTGACGCCGACCGAGGCCGCCGCGATTGCTGCGGCCTACGCGCTGGTGCTGGCTACGCTGTTCTACCGCGCGCTGAGTCGGCGCAGCCTCTATGCCGTCTTTTCGGAGAGTGCCCGCTCGTCGGCGGCGATCGGACTCGTCATCGGCGGCGCCCTCATCATGAACTACATCGTTGCGAGCGAGAAGATTCCGAGCCTGTTTGCAGGTTTCTTCGCCGCCGCGGAGTTTTCGCCGATCGGGTTTCTGCTCGCGGTCAACGTGCTCGTGCTCTTCCTTGGCTGCTTCCTCGATGCGTCGACCATCATCCTCGTCATCGTTCCGATCTTCGTGCCGACATGTAAGGCGCTCGGCATCGACCTTGTGCATTTCGGCGTGGTGATCGTCGTCAATGCGATGATCGGATTGGTGACGCCGCCCTATGGAATGCTGCTCTTCGTCATCGACAAAACGACTGGGATCACTGTTGCGGAAACCACGCGGGCCATCCTGCCGTTCGTGATCATTCTGGTGCTCGCGCTGCTGGCAATGACCCTGTTTCCCGACATCGTCCTCTGGACGCCGCGCCAGTTCGGATATCGCGGCTAGCGAAAATGCGAGCCGGAGGCGTCGTGCAACTCGTCCATGCGCTGCGCCAGACCCTCGATGGAGAAGTCGGGCGCCTTGAGCGCGTAGTCGATGACGCGCTTCTCCGCGGCCATGTGCAGCTCGATCATCCGCACCAGATCCGCGATCGGGATCTCGGGTGGGATGATCATCGCACCGTGCTCGTCCGCATGGATGAGATCGCCTGGCTTCACCATCAGGCCACCGATTTTCACCACCGTCCCTACTTCGACGAAGCGGACATGAGCGTGCCCGACCACCGTGGTCGCGGCGAACAGGCCGAAGCCGATCTCCTCCACGGCGCGAATGTCGCGCACCGCGCCATTGGTGACGACCGCGACGCAGCCGAGTCGCGTAAAGGTCGCTGCGGAAACGTCGCCCCAGGCGCAGCCCTTGCCCGTCGGCTGGTCGAGGTCCTGGCAGACCATGAGGCTCGGCTTGGGTTGCGCCTGGACGTAGCGCCAGACATCCGTCCAGGCGAGTTTGGCGCTGCGCGGCTCGTCCGGCGTCTCGGCCATCAGCTTGCCCGTGCAGGCGTAACCAACGAAGGCGCCGAGGGACGGCAGGATGCTCTTGATGGTCGAGTCGGTATAGTCGAGCATTCGCGTGCGCATGCCCAAGCGCTCCAGCGCGTCGGAAACGATCGGTGAGCGGTAGGTTCTCAACACCTCGATAGGCGATGGCGCGATCATGCGTCTCTTACTCCTGCGGTACTCAGCGCGCGTTCAACTGACGCATGCGGTCAGACCTGGGCGGACCTCGCTCGCGAGCAGCGACATCGAGTCGAGGATCCGTCGACGATCGCCGAATTCGATGGCCAATGACATCACGCCGCCGAACGGGCCGACCTCGTCGCGTAGTTGATGCAATTGCTCCGCCACCCGCGCGGGCGAGCCGTAGATCGCGAACTCACGCAGCGCGTATTCCGGCGTGACCGCCGCATCCGGCATCCCCTTGTCGGTCTTGAGCATCGCCAGCATGCCGGCGCGCGTCAGCACGCCGAGCAGATAGCGCCAAAAATCGTAATAGGGACCGGCAGGATCCTCGGCATATGCGCGCGCCTCGGCGTCGTCGCGTGCGACATGGATCACGCGCGCGATGCGCCAGGCCGAGGGATCGGGCTTGCGGCCCGCCGCCTCGCAACCCGCCAGATAGGTCGGCCAGTGGCTCTTGATGCTTGCGCGCGTGCAGAAATGCGCCGAGATGAACTGCCAGCCGCGTGATCCGGCGAGCTTGACGCTGCCGGAGGCGGGGCTTGCTGCAGATACCGCCATCGGCGGATGCGGGCGCTGGAACGGTTTGAGGATCGTGCCGATGCCGAGCTCGGGCACGACGAAATCCTTGAGCGAGATGTCCCAGTGTTTGCCGTGGATCTCGTACGGCCCGTCGCTGGCCCAGAGCTTGAGGATCGTATCGGCCGACTCGATCATCATCGCGTTGCGCTCGGCTGCGTCGGTGCGCTTGAACAGCTCGAAATCGCTCGGCAGACCGCCCGAGCTGATGCCGAAGGTGAAGCGACCCTCGCTGAGGTGATCGAGCAGCGACGCATGCGCGGCGACGATGGCCGGATGCTGCTGGGGCAGATTGATCACGCCGGTGCACAGCCGGATGCGTTTGGTGCGCGCGATCAGGTTGGCAAGAAAAATGAAAGGCGAGGTGATCGGCTCGCTTGGCGCGGAGTAATGCTCGCCGACCCACAACTCGTCGAAGCCGACCTGGTCGGCATGCACGGCGATCTCGACGTCCTCGTGCAGAGCGCGATGCAGATCACGCTTTGGATCGTGATACGGCATCATGAACATTCCGAGCTTCATGGCATTCCCCGTGATAATTCTATATACAGAATATCATTCTGCATCCGGGACGAGTTTGTCGGCGCTGCCGTGTTTTGTCAACGCGCCGGCGTCGGGCGCTCTATGGACGAGCGAAGTCGATTGGCGGGCGACCATCGATCTGGCCATGGATGTCGGTCACTGCGCGCGCGAGCGCCCGCGCGATCCCGGCTTCGCGGCTCTCGATCGCGCCAGAGCGGGCCGCGCAGCCGACGATCAACACGACGTCACCGGCACGATCGAAGATCGGCAGCGAGAGCGTGGTGAATCCCTCTACGAACTCGCCATTGCTGCGCACATAGCCGCGCTGGCGCGTGGCGGCGAGTTCGCGCTCCATCTCCGAGCGATCGGTGATCGTCGTCTTGGTGTGCCGCACCGGTTTCCATGTGGCGAGGACATCGTCGCGCCGGTGCGCGGCGAGCCAGCCCAGCTTCGCCTTGAACTGCGGCGCGGCTGTTGGCGGAAAGCGGTAGCCGATCGGGGCGGCCGATACCGTTGGATCGGGGTAATGTGCGGTGTGCACGACCAGGAACGAGCCGTCCGCGATCGGCTCGCACACCGTGCACGGCAAGCCGATCTCATCGGCAAGCCGATCGATGATCGGCCCGACGACCGCTAGATGCGGGTGCGAGACCAAGGCTGCCGTGCTGTCCGCCGCTAGAACCGACCCGAGACGATAGAGCCGTTTCGGTGCGTCATAGACGATCCAGCTGTGGTCCGCGAGCGTGCGCAGGATGTTGTAGCAATGACTGCGCGTGATCTTCAGCGTGTCCGAGATCTCCGACAGCTGAGCACCCGCGGAGCTGCGCGTATTTAGGAGCCGGATCACGGCGATGGCCTTGGCCACGGCCGGGACGATCTGCGGCTTGATCGCGACGACTTTGCCCACCGTCGCAGGTGGCAGACGACGTGAAATTTGGGACTTCATGGTCTCCTCAACGCGCTGCTTGACAAAAGAAGGGGTCTGATCTTCAATTCCCTAAGTAGAAGCATGTTCTATATACAGAACAATGCTCATCCATGGGAGGGAAACATGCGGGCATCGATGCGTCACCTGTCTTGCGGCATCACGATTGCGGCCGCGCTTGCCTTGGCGCCGCCGGCGCAGGCGCAGATCGCGCTCAAATTCGGGCATATCGTCGGCACCGACCACGCCATCCATATCGGCGCGACGGCGATGGCCGAGCATATCGGCAAATGCACCAACGGCGCGGTGAAGCTTGATATCTTCCCCGGCGGTCAGCTCGGCAACGAATCCGCGCTCATCGATCAGACGCGATTGGGCGGCGTCGACTTCGCCAATACCGGCGCCGGCTTCCTGTCGCGCAACTACGCGCCGCTCGGCATCAGCTCGCTGCCCTACGCCTTCCGCGATCGCGACCACGCGCTCGCCTACGCCAAGAGCCCGGTCTTGCGCGAACTCATGGACAATTGGGAGAAGGCGACCGGCCAGATCCTGCTCGGCGCCTATTACTCCGCGGCCTTCCATGTCTATGCGCAGGAAGCCTTCGAGAAGCCGGAACAGCTGAAGGGCAAGAAGATCCGCGTGCCCGATGCTCCGGCCTGGTTGGTGTTCTACCGCGCGGTCGGCGCCAACCCGTTGCCGATGGCCTTGGGCGAGGTCTATCTCGGCCTGCGTCAGGGTGTCGTCGAGGGCACGAACATGCCGCTCGCCGTCGGCTACTCGATGAAGCTGCACGAGGTCACCAAGGTCATCAACATGACCTATCACCAGATGGAGATCGCGCTGCTGGTGACGGGGCAGACCCTGAAGAGCCGCCTCAACGCGGCGCAATGGAAATGCGTCGAGGAGGCGGGAAAGATCTACGCCGCCACGGCCGAGAAGGAGATCGTGCGCGGCGAGGACGATCTGCGCAAACAGATGACGCAGCAGAATCTCGTCAAGTTCGTCGATGTCGATCTCGCGGCCTACCGCGCCGCGACGGCATCGGTGATCAGCGATCGCGTCAAGTCCGGCGAGCTCACGCAAGCGCTGGTCGACCGCGTCAACGCGATCAAGTGACGGTCACGGGCAGGGCGCGCACCCGGCTTCGTCGCACGCGGGTGGAGCCGGGCGGCACGCATCGGTCATGACCGAACCAAGTTCGCGCCTGCGTCGCGTCATCGCCTTCCCGATCGAGGATTACCTCGGCATCGTCATCACCTTCGCGATCCTGGTGGTGATGTCGACGCAGGTCTTCCTGCGTTACGTGCTCAACGACAGCCTGATCTGGTCGGACGAGCTGTCGCGGTACCTGCTCATCGCGATGGCGTTCATCGGCTGCGCGACGGGCGTGCGCAAGCGCGGTCACATCCGCATCGATGTCATCGATCTCGTCCTGCCTGACAAGGCGCGGCGCGCGCTTGCGGTCGTGATCGACGCGATCGTGCTGTTCTATCTCGGCTACATCTTCGTCCAGTCGTTCGAGATCCTCGGCATCTTCGCGCGTCAGCCGAGCACCGCGATGGGCGTCTCGATGGCGGTCCCGTACTCGGTGATCACGATCGGTTTCGGTCTCGCCGCGCTGCGCTTGATCCTTCAATACGCCTTGCCGCCCCGCGAATGACGATCCTCTTCGTCTCCTTCCTGCTGCTGCTGCTGGTCGGCGTGCCGATCTTCGCGGCGACCGCGCTCGCCAGCCTCAGCTATATCTGGCTCAACGGCCTGCCGGCGCTGGTCGTGGTGCAGCAGCTTTTCGATTCGCTCGACAAGTTTCCGCTGCTGGCGGTGCCGTTCTTCGTGCTCGCCGGCAATCTGATGAACAGCTCGGGCATTTCCGATCGGCTCTACATCTTCGCCCATAGCCTGTGCGGCCACGTCACCGGTGGACTCGGCCACGTCAACATCGTCGGCAGCTTCATCTTCTCCGGCATGAGCGGCACGGCGATGGCCGATGCCGCCGGCGTCGGAACGATCGAGCTCAAGGCGATGCGCGACCAAGGCTATGACGATGACTTCTCCGTCGGCATCACCGCGGCGTCGAGCACGATGGGGCCGATCATTCCGCCGAGTCTGCCGATGATCCTCTACGGCATCACGGCGAATGCGTCGGTCGGCGCGCTGTTCATCGCCGGAATCGTGCCGGGCATCCTGATGGCGATCGCGCTGCACACCCATGTCTACGTGGTCGCGAAGCGCCACGGCTACCCGCGCGCCGTGCGCGCGACACTCAAACAGGTCGCCGTCGCGTTTTTGCGCGCGATCCCCGTGCTGGCCGCGCCCGCCATCATTCTCGGTGGCATCCTGTTCGGCGTCTTCACGCCGACCGAGGCGGCCGTTATTGCGAGCCTTTATGCACTGCTGATCGGCTTCGTCGTCTATCGCACGTTGACGCTGCGGCAATTCATCGAGGAGCTACGCAGCACTTTCGAGACGACCGCGGTCGTGATGATCATGACCTCGGGCGCGATCGTGTTCGGCTGGGTGCTCGTGCGCGAGAACTTCGCCGCGAATTTCGTGACCTTCATGCTCAGCTTCGCGAGCGAGCCGTGGCAGTGCATGCTCGTGCTCAACGTCGCGCTGCTGATCTGCGGCATGTTGATGGATCCGCTTCCGATCCTGCTGATCTTCACGCCGCTGGTGATGCCCGTCCTCAAGGTCTACGCGATCGATCCCGTGCAGTTCGGCGTTGTCATGGTCCTCAACCTCATGATCGGCATGCTGACACCGCCGATCGGCGGGCTGTGTTTCGTGCTCGCGCGCATCTCGGGCCTGCCACTGGCGCGGGTGTTTCGCGCTTGCGCGCCCTACTACTTGCCGCTCGGGGTGGTGCTGATCCTGATCTCGGTCTTTCCGCCGCTCACCCTCTGGCTTCCCAACCTCCTGTTGAAGTGATGGCTGACGATCTCCGCATCGCACCTGACCGCCTCGTCGATTTCATCGCGCAGATCTTCGCGCGCCACGGCAACGCGGAGGAGGATGCGCGCCGGATCGCGACGCATCTCGCGAGTTCGAATCTCGCCGGCCATGAATCGCACGGCGTGATCCGGGTGCCGCTCTATCTCGACTGGCAGGCGGCCGGCATCGTCGTCGCCGGCCAGCGCGGCAAACTCGTCAAGGACGCTGGCGCGCTGGTGCAGATCGACGGCGGCTTCGGTTATGGCCAGGTCGTCGGCGAGCTCGCGGTCACGGAGGGCATGAAGCGCGCGCGCCGGCATGGCGTCGCACTCGTAGCGCTCAAGCATTGCGCGCATCTCGGCCGGCTCGGCGGTTGGGCGGAGATCGCGGCGTCCGAGGGCATCGCGTCCGTGCATTTCCTCAATTCGCCCGGCAAGGGCGGCATCCAGGTGGCGCCGTTCGGCGGGCGCGAAGCGCGGCTTGCGCCCAATCCGATGGCGATCGCCGTGCCGCAGCTGGGCCGCCACCCGCTGCTGCTCGACATCACCGCGTCGGTCGTTCCCGAAGGCAAGGTGAAGGTCGCGCTCAATAGGGGCGTCTTGCTCCCCGAAGGCGCCGCGCTGGATGCGCAGGGCAAGCCGACACGCGATCCGCGCAGCTATTACGGCCCGCCCAAGGGCGCGCTGTTGCCGAGCGGCGGTCACAAGGGCTCGGGTCTATGCATCATGATCGATCTGCTCGCGGGTGCGCTGACCGGCGGCGGCGCCAGCGATCCGCGTGTCGAGGGTCGCGGCAACAATCTGCTGTCGCTCTACATCGATCCCGCGCATCTCGAAGGCCGCGACGCGCTCGAGCTCGCGGCGCGCGAGCTCTCCGATTGGGTGACGAGTGCGACCCCGCTGACGCCCGGTGGCGAGGTGCTCGCCCCGGGAGATTACGAAGCGCGGATGCGCGCCGATCGCCTGCTTCATGGCGTGCCGCTCGATGTGGAAACCTGGCGACAGCTCTGCGCCGCCGCGTCGCGGTTTGGCGTCGCGTCGCCGCGGCCGAATTGAGGGCGATGCGGTGCCGCGCATCCTCCGCCTGGAAACTTGGGTCTGTCGGCAGGAGCGCGGGTCGCGTTACGAAGGCCAGGGCCACAAATTCAAGGACACCGGACGTGTCATCGTTCTCAAGCTGACCGATGAGGATGGCTACGAAGGCATCGCGACCTGCCTTGCGGAGATGACGGCGGAGGGGCCTCTCGCCTATCTCCACGAAATCATCGCGCCGATGGTCGTCGGCCGTCACGTTCATGAGCGCGAGCGCATCTGGCAGGAGGTGATGCTCAAGGACCGGCATCTCGTCTTCCAGCCGCTGTTCGTCTATGGCCCGGTCGACACCGCGCTCTGGGACCTCGCGGCCAAGCGTGCCGGCCTGCCGCTCTATAAGCTCATCGGCGCATATCGCGATTCGCTGCCCGTTTACTACAGCGGCCAATTCATGGACGAGCCGGAGGACTACGCGGTCGACATCAGGCGCGCGATGACGATGGGCTTCAAGGCGTACAAGGCGCATGTGAAGGACCGCATCGACATCCTCGCATCGCTGCGCGACATCGCCGGTCCGGACTTCGTGCTGATGCATGATCCGGCCGCCGACTGGAGCTATGAGCGCGCCCTGCGTTGCGGGCGCGAACTGGAACGGCTCGGCTATGCCTGGCTTGAGGAGCCGTTCAAGGATTGGCACATCGAGAAGTATGCTCGGCTCGCCGAGGCGCTCGACATTCCCATTGCCGGCTGCGAGGCGACGCCGGGCGTGCATTGGGGGGTCGCGCAGGCCATCGCGCGGCGCGCCGTCGACATCGTGCGCGCCGACGTGTCGTGGAAGGCGGGCGTCACCGGCACGATGAAGATCGCGCATCTCGCCGAGGCCAATGGCATGGATTGCGAGATCCATGCGACGCTGATGGGGCCGATGGACATCGCCAACCTCCATTGCGCCTGCGCGATCGCCAATACGCAGTATTTTGAGCTTCACATGCCCGAGCACATCTTCATGTTCCCGATGGTCGAGCCCTATCCGATCGATGGCGCCGGCAACATCCATGTCCCGAACAAGCCGGGACTCGGCATCACGATCGACTGGAACAGCGCCGACAAATCGAGCCGCCGCGTCTTCGAAATCGCCAGGTGAAGGAGGAAGTCCATGTCCGAACGCGCCCTCGAGGTGAAAGCCAAGCTCAAGCGGGGCGAGATCGTCTACAGCGCCTGGCTCACCTTCAACGATGTCGGTGTCGCCGAGGTGCTCGCGGGCACCGGCTTCGACATCATCCTGATCGACACCGAGCACACCTCGATCACGCTGGAGAATCTGCATCACTGCCTGGCCGCGATGAAGCGCTGGGATCCGGTGACGATCGTGCGCGTGCCGGGCCACGATCCGTCGATGATCAAGCGCGTGCTCGACATCGGCGCCGACGGCGTGATCGGACCGATGACGATGGACGCGGCGCAGGCCGCGCGCCTCGTCGCCTCGTGCAAATACGCGCCGGTCGGCATGCGCGGCTATGGTCCGCGGCGCGCTTCGGATTATTTCCGCGACATCGATCGCTATGTCGCGCAAGCCAACGACGCGACCTTCGTCATTCCGCAGATCGAACATGTCGAAGCGGCAGGCCGCGCGCATGAGATCGCCGCGGTGCCCGGTGTCGATGCGCTTTGCCTGGGACCCTACGACATGTCGGCGACGGCCGGTCTGGTCGGGCAGCTCGATCATCCGACGATGGTCGGTGCGATGGACAAGGTCTTCGACGCGGCGCGCGCGAAGGGCCTCGCCGTCTGCATGGGATTCTATCTGCCGCCGGAGCAGCAGCCGAAATGGGTCGCCAAGGGTGCGCGGCTGGTGATCGCCGCCGACGACATCAGCAATCTGCGCAACGGCGTCACCCGGGATCTCGCCGAAGCGCGGCGTCTCCTCGCGCGGTGACCATGCCGGCGCCGGCTTTGTCGGGTTCGAAGCGGAGGACATTGCCTTCCGCATCGTGATGGAGGACGCCGATGCGCGTCGTGGCCATCGTTTGTGCCAAGGCAATATCGACGCCAAAATGCGTGGCGACCTCCGCTGGCGTGACGGGGCTCAGCGAGCGTCGACGGTCTGGCCCGTGGAATCGGAAATAATTGTAGAGCGCCCAGCCGATCAGGATCGTCGCATTGATACCGACGAAAATCCCGTACCCGAGCAGAGTCGGCAGGACCGCGAGCACCCTCTTCCCCTCGAGGCTGGTGATCCGGCCGCGCAGGAGATCGAACACACCCTCGATCGCCACCCGCGCCAGCCCGAGATAGACGATCCAGAGCAATGCCGTGGCGACGCCGTCGCGAATCCGTCGCCACAGCGCTACTCGCTCATGCGCCCTGATGATCAGTGCTTCACGAATGTGCGCACTCCTCGGTCCGGGCTTACCCAGACGGCGCGACCCTGGCGCCGCCGGAATACGGCCTTGAAGAAGCCCGCCAAGGCAGTCAGCGCTGAAAGCAGCCAGAACGCGATGGGATACCAGATGATCCAGGGCAGCTCGCGGATCAGCCCGGGCTCATAGCGTCGCTCGATCAGCAACGCTGTGAGGAATTGGAGAATGCAGGCGGCGGCGAGCAGCAGACCCCAGAATGCGGGTGGGAAGATCGTCGGCACGTTGAGCCCTGCGGGCATGGCGACGAACTTGCCGATCACCCACAGCAGGAAAGCGAGCGCGAGGGCGAAGGCCCAGGCGGTCGACAGGCTGAACTCGATCAGCAGCGGCCACATGCGGCGCAGGCGCCAGCGCCAGATCGATCGGATGTAGCGCAGGAAGACTTCCGTGCCGCCCTGGGCCCAGCGTACACGTTGACGCCACAACCCGCGCAGCGTCTCGGGCATCAGGATCCAGCACAGAGCGGCCGGCTGGTAGTGGATCGCCCAGGCATCGCATTGCAGCCGCCAGCTGACGTCGATGTCCTCGGTGATCATGTTGGTCACCCAGTAGCCGATACGGTGCAGCGCGCTCTTGCGGAACGCCGCGATCACGCCCGACACGGTGTAGATGCGGCCGTAGCTGCGTTGCGCACGCTTGATCAGGCCGATGATCGAGCTGAACTCGCCGACCTGCACGCGGCCGAGAATCGTCGAGCGGGTGCGGATGCGTGGATTGCCCGTGACAGCGCCGACGCGCGGATGCTGGAGCAGCGGCAGAACCATCCACGACACGCAGTTGCGATGCAGGATCGCATCGCCGTCCAGACAGACGAGATACTCGCCGCGCGACGCCAGCGTGGCCATGTTGAGCGCCATCGCCTTGCCCTGATTGGATGCGAGATGAATGACGCGCAGCTGCGGATGGGCAGCGCCGAGGCGATCCAGCCGCTCGCGCGTATCGTCGCGCGAGCCATCGTTCACCGCGATGATCTCGAAATTGGGATAGCTCTGCGCGATCAGCGACTCGATCGTGTCGTCGACATTGTCGCCCTCGTTGAAGCAGGGCACGAGGATCGAGACGAGCGGCGGATCGGGGGGCAGCGGCGGCAGGTCGTCGGGCCGTGGCATGTGCCGCTCCCAATGCCACCAATAATACAGACCACCGGTGATCCACAGGAACGACATGAAGAACGGATAGAGGAACACGAAGGACAGCAGGACACTGCCCGTCGTTGCGGTGACGACGATCAGGATGATCGTCATGGAGGCGAAGAAGCTGTCCATCAGCGTCGATGCGGAAACCAGCGCAAGGACATGACCGAGGCGATCGTGGCGACATCGGGATGGCCCTTGGCGAAATCATCGGGGTAGTAGCCGAAGCTCAGCGCACCGGCGCGCACCAGAGCGCGCATCTTGCGTAGGAGTTGCTCATTCGCGATCTGCCGCCCTGCGTCACCGACGCGCTTGCGCCAATCGACGGCCTGGACCTCGAAGATCGTACGCGCCAGGCCTTCGGGGCGACGCGCGATCTCCTCGACGAGTCGGGTGAGCCAAAGCTCGGTCTCGTCCGGCGGCACATTCTCCATCATCGGCATGGCCATGACCGCGACGTAATCGTAGTTGGCGAGCGCGAGATCGAAATTCTGCGCGAACCACGCCTCGCTCTTTGGATCGAGGATCGGCATGGCGAAAAGATTTCGCGCGCTGCGCGCTTGCGGGCGTTCGCGGCGCACGATGTCGGTGAGATCGCGGGTGAAACGCGACAATGTCTCGGTCTTGAAGCGCGTCCAGCTCGCCATGATCGCCGGATCGGCGCGCAGCGCGGCGATCGAGTCCGGCAGGCCGGCAGCGCGATAGGCCGCTAGCGCCGGTAACGATGCATCCTCGTAGTCCGACAATACGGCGTCGTCGTGAAACAGGATCCCGGAGATCGGCGCGGCGCGCGCCAGATCCTCGTAGATCTCGCCGATGATCCGACGCGCCTGCGCGTCGAAGGGCGAGATCCGCGCATAGGCATCCGGATCACGCTCGAGCGCGCCGGTCGATGGCGAGGCGCGTGCGACACGGGTGACGCTCTTCGGCAGGTCGAAGGTGAGCACCGGCAGCCAAGCGTAGACATTGACGCGCGCCCGCGTCACCAGCTGCCAGACCGCCCGATTGAACAGATCCGCGCGCATCGGCAGATGCCGGTTGCGGAAATAGAGCTGACGCGCCAATCCACCGCCTTCGGGATCCGCGAAGGCTTGCAGGAAGACCGTATTGATGCCGAGGTCGTGGACGCGCTGGACCAGCGCGCCGAGATTGCGATCCAGCTGTTCGGGATCGGCGTCGTAGACGTAGTCGAGATCGGCATGGACGACGCGGATCGGCGTTTGCTTGCGCGCGCCATGCACGGTGCGCACGAACTCATCGAGCGGTGGATCGGCGCTGACCAGCAGGCGCGGGATCCGGTGCAGCGCGTCGATCGAACCGAAGCCATCCTCGAGCGACATGGTGATGGGCATGCCGACTTCCTGCGCCACGCGCAGCGCAGCGCCGGTGTAGGCGCCGTAAGGCCAAACCATCGCGCGTGGTCGCCGTCCAATCTGCTTGTGCAACGTGTCGGAGATGGCGCGGAAATCCCGCCGCAGTCGCTCGACATACTCGCGATCGCTCTCGTAGCCGCGCCCCGCACGCCATACGCGCGTCGAGGCCGCCGGTTGCATGTTGCCTTGGGGATTGGCGCGTCGACCCTGATGGTGGTCGTCGGTGTGTGAGGCGATCTCGACCAGACCCGAGGCCGCGATCTCACGCAACTCGTCCCAGCCCAGGAACTGGCCGCGCGATGTCGGTACATCGCCGAAGGCCACCACGGCGCCCGGCGACGGGCGCAACCACCCCGTCACCACCGAGAGCACGGCCGGAATGTTCATCGCCTTCAGCACCGGAAAGGCCTGGGTGTAGAAGCTGCGATAGCCGTCATCGAATGTGATCAGGACGGCGCGCGGCGGTAGCTGGGGGCCGCCATCGCGCGCGGCGAGGATCTGATCGAGCGTGACCGGCGTATAGAAGTTGGCCTTGAGCCAGGTGAGCTGTTCGACAAAGCGGCGCGACGTCACGCCGAGATAGGTCTGATCGGGATCGGACTCCTCGAGACTGTGCCAACAGATTGTCAGGAAGCTCCGGCCGTCGCGCCATGCATGCTCGATCGGTTGTCCCGAGGGGCGTGGCTGAGCGTCGACAAGGCCGAGCGGGAGCGCCGCGGCCATCGATGACAGGAATGATCGGCGGACGATGCGCATCAAAATTTCCAGATCAGCTCGACGGCGAAGGCCAAGACGCGTTCCGGCTGGCCATCATAGACGGGCCGCGAGACACGTCCGACCAGACCGATCTCGAACGTGTCGCTTGTCCGCAGGCGATGCTCGTAGCGCAGCTCGGGCGTGAACGCGGCGCCGAAATCCTGCTGCCAGAAGACGCCCGGCGCGACGACGATCCGGTGGCTCCAGGCCATCTCGTAGCGGCGCATGAGCGTGTGCTGCACGGCGATCTCCGGCGCAGTCGAGATCGCGCGACGTGGTGCGAAATAGGGCCCGCCGGGGTCGCTGTTGGCGACGAGACCGAAGGTCAAGGCGCCATCGATCGTCAGCGTGGGCGTCGTGTAAAGACGGTGCTGGCCGCGCAGATTGGCGTCGATGCGCAGATTGCCGTCGGAGAAGTCGAGCGCTTGCAGGGCGCCGCGCAAGCTGAAGGATTCACCGCGTCGCCATGTGGAGGCGACGCCCAGGGCATTGGCGGTGATGCCGTTCTTGAGCGCGCGCAGCGGCGTATCGGCAGCGAAGATCTCGCCGAATGCCGCGGCGCTCCAGGTATCGCTGGGCGACCAGCCGACGGCGCCGCGTAGCCCGGCGCGCGTCGAGCCGAACTCGGCCAGTGAGGCTTGCACGCTGGCGTCGAATTCAGATTGTCGCCATTCGAGGCCGGCGCCGAGCTGGCGCAACAGAATGGTGCCCTCCGTGACGCGCGACTGCGCGACGCGGCCGGTCGCGAAGGGGCGCCAGGCATGAGCGATCGGCGGCGCGTAGAGCGTCGAGTCGATCGCGAACCCGTCACCGCCATTCACGTTGCCGCCGGACGCAAAGCTTGGCCCGGCGACGACGCGCAGCTCGGCCATGCGGCTCACGCGCCAATCGCGTTGCAATTTCTCGACCCCGCTATCCTCGGGAATGCGATGACCGAGTTCGGCTTGAGTCGCATCGGCAGCGCGCCAATCACGGCGCCGGAGCTCGGCCGCGCCACGTGCGATCGCCAGGTCGCGGTCCTCGGGCTCATGCGCAAGTCCATGATGGGCCTCGGCTTGAGCGCGCCGCGGCCAGCCGCGCGCGAGGTAGGTGTTGGCGAGACCGGCGCGCAGACGTGAATTGCTCGGCGCGATCGCGCTCATCTGCTCGAAACGTTCCTGCGCCTCGCCCAGTCTGTCGGCATAGAGGCGAATGCTCGCAGCGAGCGCCTCCGTTTCGAGCTTGCGCGGATTCGGCTCGGGCTCGGCCGCACCTTTGAGCCAGAGCCAAGGACCCTCGCGGCCATCGATGTCGTCGATGATCGACAATGCTTCGTCGAACCGCTCGGTCTCGACGAGCGCGTAAACGAGCCCACGCGTCGCTTCGAAATCCTCGGGCGTTTCGGTCAGCACGGAGCGGTAGAGGTCGCGTGCACGTTCGGGCTGCCGAAGATGGAGATAGGCGCTGGCCGCCGCCTTGCGGATATAGTCGGGCAGCTGATCACCACCGAGCACTTCGTATTCGTCGACGACCTCGCGCATGCGAACTCGGTCGCGCAGAGCGCTCAACCGATCCAGTCGCGCGCGTCGGATATTCGCATCGGCCTCATTGCCGTCTCGCCGCCAGCGCGCGATCAGGGAGTCGAGCCTTGCGATGGCCTTGTCGATCGCGTCGAAGCGTTCTCGCTCGCTGACGGCGGGAAGCGGGCCGCGGCGCACCATCGCTGCCGCCGCATCGCCTTCCAGCCCGCGTAACTCGGCGGGTGAGAACAGCTTGATGCGCGCCTGTGCTTGTTCGAGCGCCTGTTCTGGGGCGCCGATTTCGCTCAACAGAAAGACGCGGCGGCGCAGGGAGTCGCGACGCTCCGGATCGAGCTGAAGTACGGCGTTGGTGCGCGCGAGGGCATCGAAGGGGCGGCCGGCGCGTTCCTCGGCATAGGCGGCCGCCTCCATGACGTCGACGGTTCGGCGGCGTTTTGTGATGTCGGCGTCAGCGCGGTTGACTGCCACGTCGCCGCGATTGGCGTCGGCGAGGACGAGGACTTCGCCGGCGACGTACGGCGTCTGATCGCCGCCCCGGGTGCGATGCTCGCGGCCGACGGCGTCCCGATACAGCGCCAAAGCGCGATCATAGTCGCGCAGGTCGCGCGCGCTGCGTGCCGCGGCGCCGACGACATAGGTCGGGACAGGCGACGGCAGTGTTTCAAAGAGACGAAGCGCCTGCTCGTGCCGACCGGCCCAGCCGAGCACGACCACCGAATCATGTGCGGCGGGGGCAAAGCCTGGGGATCGGCGACGCACGGCTTCGAGCAAGGCGATTGCCGGTTCGAGTTGCCCGTCGCGGGCGAGGCCGACCGCGCGGCGATGCTCAGCCGAGTCGCGCGCGCTCGTCGCCGCCGTCACGGGACCGGCGACCAGCCCGAGCAGCAGGGCGATCAGGATACGGATGAGGCGCAGCATGAGGGCGAGAACTCGACAATGCAGCCGCAGATTCGGCGGCTGCATCATTTAGGATTTTGGCTAATGAAGGCTTTAGGCCGGGCCGATCGGTGTGTACGAAAAGGCGTTTGCGGGCGGTGGTCCGGAATGGCGCGCCGCGGCGATAGCGGTTAGTTGTGCAAGACATGTGCAGCGACGCTGAGGAGACAATCGAATGTCGGCCATGACCGAAGGCGAATATCGCTACAACATGCTGATCAAGCGGTTCGCCTCGCGGCCCGAACCGCCTTTCGAGAGCAAATCCGAGCAGGAGTTCATCTGGGGCCGGCATTGGGGCTGCAGCAACGATGTCGGGCAGCTGCGCGTGGTGATGATGCACCGGCCGGGCGACGAACTGAAGATCGTCGATCCGTCCAAGAAACTGAACGAGATCGGCGCATTTGGCGATGACGAGACCGGCTGGTACTGGCGCGGCAACGAGATCCCGCCGCTCGCCGAGATGCAGGCCGAGCATGATGGGCTGGCTTCCGCCCTGCGCGCCGAAGGCGTCGAGATCGTCCATCTCGACAAGATCAAACCCGGCCGCATGAAGAGCTGCTACACGCGTGACTCGGTGATCGCGGTCGATGGCGGCGCGATCGTCACGCGGCTGGGGCCGCCGATCCGGCGTGGCGAGGAATGGGCGGTGACGCGCACGCTGGCGCGCATCGGCATGCCGATCCTGCGCACGATCCATGGCAGCGCGATCATCGAAGGCGGCAGCTTCGTGTGGCTCGACGCGAAGACGGCCGTGCTCGGCCTGTCGAGCCGCGTGAACGAGGAGGGCGCCCGGCAGCTCGAGGAAGTGCTGCGCGTGATGGGCGTCGAATTGCTGCGCGTGCATCTCACCGGTTATCGGCTGCATATCGACGGCGCGCTGGTCATGATCGATGTCGATACCGCGATCATCAACCCGCCGCAGTTGCCGTTCTGGTTCCTCGAGAAACTCGCGGAGCTCAAGATCCGCACCATCGAGGTCTGTCACGAGGACGGCACCAGCGCGATCAACTGCCTCGCCGTGCGGCCCGGTCGCGTCATCATGTCCGACCAGGTCTCGGCGCGTACGCGCGAGAAGCTGGACAAGGCTGGCATGTCTGTCGTCACCATCCCCTACGACAAGGTCTATCTCGGCGGCGGCGGCATCCATTGCTCCACGGGGCCCTTGGTTCGCGATCGCGTATGAGCGCGAAGGCCCCGCTTGCGGTCCGGTCGCCGTTCGGACCAAAGTCGCGCCCCAATTCATGAGGAGTGAAAAATGGCTTTGAAGATCTACGGCATTCCGCGGTCGCGGGCGATCCGCAATGTCTGGGCCTGCGAAGAGGGTGGCGTGCCCTACGAGCTGGTGAAGACCTTGTGGACCGATGGCGGCACCAAGACGCCGGCCTTCTTGAAGATCAATCCCAACGCCAGCGTGCCGGCGCTGGACGATGACGGCTTCACGATGTTCGAATCTCTGGCGATGAATCTCTACATCGCCAAGAACAAGGCGAAGGGACTCTATCCGTCCGACGCGAAGGGCGAGGGCAAGCTGTTCCAGTGGACGCTCTGGGCCGCGACGGAGTTGGAGCCGCATAACGGCGCCTACGCGATGCACACGATCTTCCTGCCGGCCGAGAAGCGCGACCCGGAGGCGGCGGCCGCGGCTTGGGAGAAGATCTCCAAGCCGCTCGGTGTGCTCGACCAGCATCTTGCAAACCAGCCTTATCTGCTGGGCAAGGAGTTCTCGGTCGCCGACATCAACGTCGCGGCGATCGTGCTCGGGATCTACCTGAACAAGGCCGATTTCTCGGCGTGGAAGAACGCCAGCGCCTGGCTCGCGCGATGCTTCGAGCGGCCCGCCGCCAAGAAGATCATCGCGATGCGCACCGCCAGCTGAATGCGAATGCGATGGCCCAGGGGCGTCGCGTCAGCGTCCCTGGGCGACCGTCGGATTGGGCCCGAGCTCGTGATATTGCCTGGCATAGAAGAGGCGATGCGCGGTCTGATACAGCGCGATCGTCTGGCGCAATAGCTCGGCATCGACGTCCGGCTGCGGCGTCAACGCGTTGGGTCCGGGCGTCATCGACCAGCCGCGAAGCTGACGGCCCGGCAGGAGCATGGCGACATTCTTGCCGTCGCCCAGCGCGACCGAAAAATTATGCTCCATCGCCACGCGGCCGCCGCCCGGCGGGACGCGGCGCAGATCGACGCCGAAGAACGGGCTGTCGTAGCTCATGCCCAGCAGCCCGAGCAGCGTCGGCGCCATGTCCATGCTCGAGCCGAGCGCGGCGTTGCGCTCCGGCTTGATGTGCTTGGGCGCGTAGAACAGCAGCGGCACGCGATAGGACGGCACGGGTACCTGCGCCGCGCCGTAGACCCTCGGACCATGATCGCCGATGAAGATGAACACCGTGTCGGCGAACCAGGGGCGCTTGCGCGCACGCTCGATGAAATCGCCGAAGGCCCAATCCGCATAGGTGGCGGAGTTTTCCTTGCGCTTCTGCTTCGGGTTCTTGTCGATGCGACCGGCAGGATAGGTGTAGGGCCGGTGATTGGAGACGGTCAGCAGCGATAGGAAGACGGGCGCCTTGTCGGTCGTCATCTCATCCAGCCGCTTGATCGCCTCGGTGAAGAGATACTCGTCGGCCGCGCCCCAGATCGTGGAAAAACCGATCTCGCGAATATCGGATTGCTGCAGCACGCGGTCGAACCCGATCGTCGACCAGTAATGTCCCATGTTGTCGAAGGCGGCGCGCCCGCCATAGAGGAACGCCGTCTTGTAGCCGGCGCGTTTCAACAGGAACGGCAGGGAGTTCATGCCCTCCGAACCGGCCCGACGCGTGGTCGAGATGCCCGGGATGGGCGGGAACGAGGTGAGCAGCGCCTCAAGGCCACGCACCGTGCGATTGCCCGTCGCGTAGATGTTGGTGAACAGCAAGCCGTCCTTGGCCAGTGCCGTCAGCTGCGGCGAAATGCTTTCGGGGCCGGGATTGTCGAGTCCGTTCATGTAGAGCGAGCCGAAGGATTCCTCGAGCACCAGCACGACGTTGAGCCGTTTCGGCTGGGCGCCATTGTCGACATGGCGCATCAGACTGAGATCGCCATCGGGCTGGATAAAGCGCGTGTTGTCCTGCGCGACGAGGCGACGGGCGAGGCGGGACGCTTCCTCGTCGGGGATCGTGGGATAGAGCCCGTCGAACTCGGCGTCGTTGGTGAGCCCGGCATGCATCAGGCTGTAGAAGCCATTCTTCGAGATCTCGTTGATCGCGCGGTCGCCGAACAGATCGAGCGGCAGCAATGTCAGGATCGCGATTCCCGTGACGAAGCCAGTGCCCGCGAGCCCGACCATGCGCCAGCGTTGTCCCCGCGACACCGGCGCCATGCGCAGCGCCCGGTCGTAGCGCCGGCGCAGGAGGAGATAGAAGAGACCGACCAGCACGCCGACGATCGGCAGGAATACGCCGAGATTGAAAGACTCGCGGACATTGCCGATCACCTCGCGCGGGAAGATCACATAGTTCACGGCGATCGAGTTGAAGCGGCTGTCGAACTCGTTCCAGAAGAAGATCTCCGCGAAGGCCGTGAAGACCAGGATCAGCAGCATCACGATGAGCAGCGCATGAGCGCCCCAACGCATCACGGCGCGGCGCCACATCGGGCCGATCGCATAGAGGCCGAACAGGAAGGGCGCGCCGAGCGCGAGCGCCGTGGCGGCGTCCGCGACGACGCCGTAAAGCAGCGATCCGACCATGGCGATGCCGAAGCGGCTCTCGGTCCACAACGACCACGCGACCAGCACCGCGCGGCCGAGCGTCTGGACGAGGACGAACAGCAGCAGCGCGACGATCCAGAAGCGGAATCGTTCCCGGCCGTCGCCTTGAGGCGTCGCGATGGAACTGGGCATGTCTTCTTTCTCCGGGCGAACCGGACCTGCCGGGCGCGACGCCGATGCAGTGGCGTGTCGCGCTATGGTCTCGCCGACGGAGCTTACTACGAGCTGACGCTTGGCCGGGGTTGCAAAAAAATACGGCGGGTGTGGAAACCCAACACCCGCCGTCTTGTCTTCCCGAAGGGTCGACTTAGGCCTTGAGGTTCACCGCTGCGAGCTTGCCGCGCTGCTCAGCGACCTCGTAACTGATTTTCTGGCCTTCGGCCAAACCATCCAGCCCCGACTTCTCGACTGCAGAGATGTGCACGAACACATCCTTGCCGCCGGCGTCCGGCTGAATGAAACCGAAGCCTTTGCGCCCGTCGAACCACTTCACTTTGCCTGTCAGCATGGCCATAGAGGCCTCCTTGCGTTTGTGTCTGCGTGCGAAATTGCGCGCGACGCCGGACGCGCCAATCGCGTACCGGCAGCAATCGAATCTTGGTTTTTTGACTTGAGGGAGGCAGGCGTCCCGAGGGACGCGAGTCCGGCGAAGTCAGGGCCAGGACAGCGATTGTCGGCCGAACATGGGTGTCGGCTTGGCCGCCGTCAACCGATATTTTCATGTCTCCCAGGCCGTCCCGAGTTTCCAGTTGAACGTCCCTGGGGCTCACGCCGCTCGTCGATCCAACCAGTCGCGCATGCGGTAGGTCCAACCAACGACCGGCAGAAACCAGGGCTCGCCGGCATAGAGCGGCTTGGTCGGGAAGGGCAGGCCGTCGAAGGCGCAGGGACGGTTGGCGCCGCCGGCCAGCTTCAACGCCATCTGGTGGCCGAGATAGCTCATCATCGCGACGCCGCTGCCCTGACACCCCAGCGCGTAATGCACGCCCTCATGGGTCCCCATATGCGGCACGAAGTCGAACGTGAAAGCGACATTGCCGGTCCAGGCATGTGTGATCTGCGTGCCCAGGAGATCGGGCCAGATCTCGCACATCCGCGCGTGGAGAACGGGCGCCGCCGTGAGCGCGCTGATCTGCCGGAAGCTCGCGCGCCCGCCGAAGATCACGCGCGCGCCATCCGGCGAGAGCCGGTAATAGGCCATCACCCGCTTGGTGTCGGAGATCATGCGGCCGTTGGGAACCAGGCGTTTCAACAATGCGGCATCGAGCGGCGCCGTCGCGATGATGTAGCTGCCGACGGGGATCACGCGCCGGCGCAGCCAGGGCGTCACCGCGCCGGTGTAGCCATTGGTGGCGACGAAGACATGCTTGGCCTTGAAGGCGCCGCGCGCGGTGGCGACGCGAAACCCGCCGCTCTCCTGCACGAGGCCCGTCACTGGCGTGCCATCGATGATCGTGGCGCCGGCCTTGCGCGTCACCGTCGCGAGACCCTGATGATATTTTGCCGGATGCAGCGAGCCGAACGCATCGGCGACGAGGCCGCCACGATAATAGTCGGAGCCGATCTCCTCGCGCTGGCGTGACGGCGGCAGCGCTTCGGCGCGCATTCCCGTCAACCGCGTATAGAGCGGGATCTGCTCCTGGAGATGCTGGAAATGCGCGTCGCTCCACGCGCCCAGGAACCGCCCGCTGCGTTTGTACTCGGCGTCGATGTTCTCGCGCGCAATGAGATCCTCGACGAAGGGCAGCGAACTCATCGCCTCGCTGACCAGCGCGTCGGCCCGTGCCTGGCCGAGACTCCCGCCCAGATTCATCGAGGCGAGCTTGATTCCGCCGGAGACCATGCCGCCATTGCGCGAGCTCGCGCCGAAACCGATGCGCTCGGCTTCCAGCACGGCGACGGAGGCGCCGCGCCGCGCCAGTTCGAGCGCGGCGTTCAACCCGCAATAGCCGCCGCCGACGATCGCGACGTCGACGTTGTCGGGCAGCGTCGGCGCGGTGACCGGTGGTGGTGCGGCGGCTTCCCACCAATAGGGTGCTTCCTTGAACTCAGCCGCGAAGATCGAACCCGATGCCATCATCTTCCCCCGAACCGGTTGCGGTCATGATTTGACCCACCCCAGGATTATTGCAGAATCCCACCCGGTTCAGGCGAGCGTGGCGATCGGTCGCGCGCCTCGGCATCGGGAGGGTTGGATGACAAGGTTTCAGAGCTTCCAAGAGGATTGCGCGGCGTTGCTGCAGGAGAGGCTGGCGCGCGGCGAGATCGATCGCCGAAAATTCCTGACTCTCGCGGGCGCGCTCGGCATGACCGCGCTCGCTGGGCAGCCGGCGCATGCGCAGGGCGCCAAGGAAGTCGTGCTCGTGAATTGGGGCGGCATCGCCAATGACGGTTTCGGCAATCACTACGGCAAGCCGTTCGAAGCGCGCAATCCCGGCGTCAAGACGGTGATGGATTCCTCGGGCCCCTCGGCCGGCAAGATCCGCGCGATGGTCGAGTCGAAGAAGGTGAGCTGGGATCTCTGTGATTCGTCGGCTGGATCCTCGATCCTGCTCGGCGCGCAGGGCCTGCTCGAGCCGGTCGATTATTCGATCGTGAAGAAGGACGATCTGCCGCCGGTCGGATTCGCCTATCCCTATGGGGCCGCGCCGTACTCGTTCAGCACGATCCTGATCTACGATCACGCCAAATTCGGCAATGATCCGCCCAAGAGCTGGGTCGATTTCCTCAATTTCCAGAAGTATCCGGGCAAGCGCATGCTGCGCCGTGATGCTGCTGTCACGCTCGACATCCTGCTGATGGGCGAGGGCGTGGCGATGGACAAGATCTATCCGCTCGACGCCAAGCGCGGCCTCGATATCGCCAAGCGTCTGCGCAAGGAGAGCGTGTATTGGAACTCCGGCTCTGAATCGGAACAGCTCATGCGCACGGGAGAAGCGTCGATGGGGCTGATCTGGCACACCCGCGCGAAGATCCTGAGCGAGGAGCCGAACTCCAAGCTGCGCTTCATCTGGAACCAAGGCGTGCTGCAGCCCGGGATCTTCGTGATCCCCAAGGGCAACCCTTCGGGCAAGCTCGCGCAGCAGATGCTCGCTTCGATGTGCGGCTTGGCCGAACCGCAGGTCGAGCTCCTGAAGTTTCTCGGCAACGGTCCGACCAACCCGCGCGCCGCCGCCCTGGTGCCGCAGGAATTCCGCAAGTTCAATCCCACGGATCTGGAGAACGCCAAACAGCAATTGGTGGTCGGCGGCGAGTGGTGGGGCGCCAATTACGCGCAGGTCAACCAGGACTATCTCGACGCGATCGCGAGTTGAGCGCGCAAGCCGCCTGTTGCTTTGGACCCATCCCCTTCCTTCCACGCCGGGGAGAGAGGAGGGGATGGGTGAACCCGCTGACCGGACGTGACCGCGTCGCGGTCACACACGCGTGGGAAGGCTGATGACCGGGGAATTGCTGCTCGCCATCGATCAGGGGACGACCTCGACGCGGGCGATCCTGTTCGGCGCCGATGGCCGCTCACGCGCCGCCGCGCAGGAAGAGCTCGGGCAGATCTATCCCAAGCCTGGCTGGGTCGAGCATGATCCCGAGGAGATCTGGCGCGCGGCCGTTTCGACGATGAAGCGCGCGATGTCGTTCGCGCGGGCGAAGCCGTCGGACATCGCGGGCATCGGCATCACCAACCAGCGCGAAACCACGATCCTGTGGAACCGCGAGACCGGCGTGCCGATCCACAACGCGATCGTGTGGCAGGATCGCCGCACCGCGGAATGGTGCCAGCGCATGAAGCGCGAGATCGGCGATGCCGAGCTGGGCAAGCGCACGGGCCTGCTCTTCGATGCGTATTTCTCAGGCTCGAAGATCGCCTGGCTGCTCGACAATGTCGCCGGCGCCCGCGCGGCGGCCGAGGCGGGCAAGCTCGCTTTCGGCACGATCGATTGCTTCCTGCTGTGGCGCCTCACCGGCGGCGCCGTGCACGCGACCGATGCGACCAACGCGTCGCGCACGATGCTGTTCAACATCGCGACGCAGGCCTGGGACGACGAGCTGCTGCGTGCATTCAAGATTCCGCGGGCGATCCTGCCGGAGGTACGCGACTGCGCGGCGCAATTCGGCGCGACCATTCCCGATCTGCTCGGGCAGCCCATGGCGATCACCGGCATCGCCGGCGACCAACACGCGGCGGCGATCGGCCAGGCCTGCTTCAGGCCGGGCATGATCAAGAGCACCTATGGCACGGGCTGCTTCGTGTTGATGAACACCGGCGATACGCAGGTGCAATCGAAGAACCGGTTGATCTCGACGCTCGCCTATCGCCTCGACGGCAAGCCGACCTATGCGCTGGAGGGCAGCATCTTCGTCTCGGGCGCCGCGATCCAATGGCTGCGCGACGCGCTCAAGATCATCAAGGCTGCGCCCGATACGCAAGGCCTGGCGCAATCCCTCGCCGGCAATGACGGCGTCTACATGGTGCCCGCCTTCGTCGGGCTGGGTGCGCCGTGGTGGGACCCCGATGCGCGCGGCGCGATCCTCGGACTGACGCGCGATTCCGGCATCGCGCATATCGCGCGCGCGGCGCTCGAGGCTTGTGTCTACCAGACCCAGGACCTGATGGGCGCGATGCGCGCCGACGGCCTCGCCGAGTTCTATTCGATCCGCGTCGACGGCGGCATGGCGGTCAATGACTGGTTTGCGCAATTCCTCGCCGACCAGCTCGATCTGCCCGTCGAGCGGCCGGTGGTCACCGAGACCACGGCGCTCGGCGCGGCGTATCTCGCGGGGCTGACGACGGGAGTCTTCACCTCGACCGCGGACATCGCCACGCGCTGGCAGCGCGAGCGCCGCTTCGAGCCGGCTGTCGCCGGCGCGGCACGCGAGGCGCGTTACGCCGGCTGGCGCGACGCGGTCGCCCGCGTGCTCACTGAGCATTGAGTACGGATGCTGCGCGGTCGTTGCGCCGTTGGAACGTGTCGATGCGCGTGATAGCGTCGCTGGCCTGTCACGAATAATTCACGCGTGAGCCGCGGCGCCGTCGCGGCGAACGTCAAGAAACGAACAGTTTTGCCACCTGGGAGGATCGACATGTTCAGACGGAATATCTTGTTCGCCACTTCAGCCGCCGCTCTCGCGCTGGGCGCCGCCCAAGCGCAGGCGCAGGTCGAGATCCAATGGTGGCACGCGATGACGGGCGCCAATAACGACGTCATCGAGAAGCTGGCCAAGGATTTCAACGACTCGCAGAAGGACTACAAAATCGTCGCGAGCTACAAGGGCAGCTATGCCGACACGATGAATGCCGGCATCGCCGCGTTCCGTGCCGGCAATGCGCCGCATATCATGCAGGTCTTCGAGGTCGGCACCGCGACGATGATGGCCGCCAAGGGCGCGATCAAGCCGGTGCAGGATCTGATGAAGGATGCCGGCGAGAAATTCGATCCGAAGAGCTATCTGCCGGCGATCGCGGGTTACTACTCGACGGCCAAGGGCGAGATGCTGTCCTTCCCGTTCAACAGCTCCAGCGCGATCATGTGGTACAACAAGGACGCCTTCAAGAAGGCGGGCCTCGACCCGGAGAAGCCGCCGAAGACCTGGCCCGAGACCTTCGAGGCGGCGAAGAAGCTGCGCGCAGCCGGCAATCCGACCTGCGGCATGTCGACGGCCTGGATCACCTGGCTGATGATCGAGCAGTTCAGCGCCTGGCACAATTTGCCGCTCGGCACCAAGGCCAACGGCATGGACGGCTTCGACACCGAGTTCAAGTTCAACTCGCCGCTGCACGTGAAGCATCTGCAGTCTCTCGTCGACCTGCAGAAGGACAAGACTTTCGACTACGGCGGTCGCACCAACACGGGCGAGGGGCGTTTCACGTCGGGCGAATGCCCGATCATGCTGACCTCCTCGGCGTTCTACGGCAACGTGAAGGCCAACGCGAAATTCGAGTTCGGCGCCTCGGCGATGCCCTACTACCCGGAAGCCGTCGGCGCGCCGCAGAACTCGATCATCGGTGGCGCGTCGCTCTGGGTGATGGGCGGCAAGAAGGCCGAGGAATACAAGGGCATCGCGAAATTCTTCACCTTCCTCTCGGACACCGATCGTCAGCGCTGGCTGCACGAAGTCTCGGGCTATCTCCCGATCACCAAGGCTGCCTACGAGGCGACCAAGGCCTCGGGCTTCTACGAGAAGAACCCCGGCCGCGAGACGCCGCTGCTGGAGCTGAACAACAAGCCGCCGACCGAGAATTCCGCCGGCATCCGCTTCGGCAATCTCGTCCAGATCCGCGACATCTGGGCCGAGGAGATCGAGGCGGCGCTGCAGGGCTCCAAATCGGCGCAGGCCGCGCTCGATGCCGCCGTCGCGCGCGGCAATCAGACGCTGCGCCAATTCGAACGCACGGTCTCGCGTTGACGTGGCGCATCCCCTCCTGTTCGCCATAGGCGAATAAGGGGTGGCAGCGCGCGTAAACGCTCTGACGGGGAGGTTTCGCGGATTTCAGGTTCAGGGAACCTCCCCGGTCGCTTCGCCTCCACCCCTTACCGCTGCGCGGCAGGAGGGGATAGCTCAAGCAAGGCGGCTCAGCCGACGCATCATGGAAAAACGCGCGTTCTTCAAGGAGAAGTGGCTGCCCTACGCGCTGCTGCTGCCGCAGCTCGCGATCACCATCGTCTTCTTCTATTTCCCGACGGTTCAGGCCGTCTACCAGTCCTTCCTGATCGAGGATGCTTTCGGCACGTCCACGGAGTTCGTCTGGTTCGAGAACTATACGCATCTCCTGTCGCAGCCCGAGTACTACCGCGCGATGGGCACGACGCTGGTGTTCTCCGCAGCCGTGACTTTGCTTTCGCTGTCGAGTGCGCTGCTGCTCGCCGTGATGGCGGATCGGCAGATCCGCGGCGCCGGCGTCTACAAGACGATGCTGATCTGGCCCTACGCTGTTGCGCCGGCCATTGCCGCGGTGCTCTGGCTGTTCATGTTCCAACCCTCGTTGGGCGTGGTGGCTCGCGGCATCCGTGCGCTCGGCATCGACTGGAATCCGCTGCTCAACGGCACGCACGCGATGATCCTCGTCGTACTCGCCGCGACCTGGAAGCAGATTGCCTACAATTTCCTGTTCTTCCTCGCCGGGCTGCAGTCGATCCCCAAGAGCGTGATCGAGGCGGCGTCGATCGACGGGGCGAGCCGCACGCGCCGCTTCTGGACGATCGTCTTCCCGCTGCTGTCGCCGACCGCCTTCTTCCTGCTTGTGGTCAACATCGTCTATGTCCTGATCGATTCGTTCGGGATCATCGACGCCACGACCGGCGGCGGCCCGGCGAAGGCCACGGAGACGCTGGTCTACAAGGTCTATCTGGACGGCAAGCTCGGGGGTGATCTCGGCGGCTCGGCCGCGCAGTCGGTGATCCTGATGATCGTCCTGGTCGCGCTGACAGCCGTGCAGTTCCGCTACATCGAGCGCAGGGTCCACTACTGATGATCGATCGGCGCAGCGGTCCGGACTGGCTCGCCCATAGCGTGCTTTGGACCGGAATCTTCATCCTCGCGTTTCCGGTCTACCTGACCTTCGTCGCTTCCACACACGAGCCGACCATCATTTCGAACGGCCAGATGCCGCTCACGCCGGGCGGACATTTCTTCGAGACCTATTACCGGACGATCTTCATCGGCGCGAGTTCGACCACGCGCACGCCGGTGGGCACGATGCTCACCAACAGCCTGATCATGGCGATGGTGATCGCGGTCGGTAAGATCGCGATCTCGATCATCTCGGCCTACGCGGTGGTCTATTTCCGCTTCCCGTTCCGCAAGACGGCGTTCTGGACGATCTTCCTGACGCTGATGCTGCCGGTCGAGGTGCGCATCTATCCGACCTACAACGTCGTCGCGACTCTGGGCCTGCTCGACACCTACGCCGGAACGACGATTCCGCTGATCGCATCGGCGACCGCGACGCTGCTGTTCCGCCAGTTCTTCATGACCATCCCCGACGAGCTGCTCGAGGCGTCGAAGATCGACGGCGCGGGGCCGATCCGCTTTTTCAAGGACACCGTTCTGCCGCTCTCGATCACCAATATCGCGGCGCTGTTCGTGATCACCTTCATCTACGGCTGGAACCAGTATCTCTGGCCGCTGCTCATCACCACGCGCGCGGACATGCAGACCATCGTCATCGGCATCAAGAAGATGATCGTGACGTCCGATGCCCTCACGGAATGGCAGATCGTCATGGCGACGGCGATGCTCGCGATGGCGCCGCCGGTAGCCGTGGTCGTGCTGATGCAGCGCTGGTTCGTCAAAGGCCTGGTCGAGACGGAGAAGTGAACGCATGGCCGAAGTAAAGATCGCGGGCATCAAGAAATCCTTCGGCGACGTCAATGTCCTGTACGGCATCGACACAACGATCCGGGATGGCGAATTCATGGTGCTTCTCGGGCCTTCGGGTTGCGGCAAATCCACGCTGCTGCGGATCATCGCCGGCCTCGAGCAGCAGACATCGGGTGACGTCTCGATCGGCGGCCGCATCGTCAACGACGTGGAACCCAAGGACCGCAACATCGCGATGGTGTTCCAGAACTACGCGCTCTATCCGCATATGAGCGTCTACGACAACATGGCCTACGGGTTGCGCGTGCGCGGCATGTCCAAGCCCGACATCGAGACGCGGGTGCAAAAGGCGGCGATGATCCTGGAGCTCGGCCAGCTGCTGCAGCGCAAGCCGCGCCAGCTCTCGGGAGGTCAGCGCCAGCGCGTGGCGATGGGGCGCGCGATCGTGCGCGACCCGGAAGTGTTCCTGTTCGACGAGCCGCTCTCCAATCTCGATGCCAAGCTGCGCGTGCAGATGCGCATCGAGATCAAGCGGCTGCATCAGACGATCAAGACGACGTCGGTCTACGTGACGCATGACCAGGTCGAGGCGATGACGCTGGCCGACCGCCTGATCGTGATGAACGCGGGACGGGCCGAGCAGATCGGCTCGCCGCTCGACGTCTACGCCAAGCCGGCCAGCGTCTTCGTCGCCGGTTTCATCGGCGCGCCGGCGATGAACCTGCTGCCGTCGCGCATTTCGGGCGGCAAGGCGCGCATCGGCGATGTCGCCCTGCCGCTGCCGCCGGGCCTGGACGCGCATGAAGGTCGCGAGATCATGTGGGGCGTGCGGCCGGAGCATGTGATGCTGACGCGTGCGGGCGACGGCGCATCGGGGGCGCCGATCATCGTCGATCTCGTCGAGGCCCTGGGCGCGGATACGCTGGTGCACGGCCGGACGGGCGGCGGCGCGGCGCTGACGATCCGGCTTCCCGGCAGCGCGGTCGTGCGCGAAGGCGATCACATGTCGCTTTCCTTGCCGGCCGACGCCGTGCATGTCTTCGACAAGGAAAAAGGGACGCGGCTTTGAGCGACAATCTGCCGGGGTTTCCGGTTTCAGACACGAGCGGCACGGGCGATCGGCTCTCGTCGCTGCTGGCGAGCACGGGCTGGATCGTCGTGCTCGCTGACGATTTCTCCGCCTTTCGCGAATGGGAGCGGCTGAACAATCAGGCCGAGAACAAGCTCGGCGACGCCGTCGCCCTGCGCGCTCAGATGCGCGAGTATTGGGACCGCGTCTTCATCGAAGTGCTGCCCGTCATCGCATGGGCGGTGCGCTCGCGCGCCGGTGAGCCCGACGAGATCGTGCCGATCGTGCCCTGGATGATGCGCATCGGCCCGCCTGACGAGATCGTGCCGCAGCGCACGATGTTCCGCCTGTCGAGCGAATCCCTGCTCGACGAAGACGAGCGCCGCTTCCTCAGCCGCGACGGCATCCTGCGCCGCAAACTCGAATGGTACGCCGAGCGCGTCCGCACGTGAGGCGGCAGCGGGCGTGAGACTCACCGCCCCGCGCCGCTTCGCTGCCCCTCCTCATGCGAGCTAGGAGATGCACACAAGATTGCACAGCACATTGATGAGGGTACGAGCGGGCTGGCATCACGTCGATCGAGACCCAAAATCCGAAGTGAAGCCCGTAATTCATCCCCTCCTGTCGCGGCACGCGATAGGAGGGGTGGCACGCGCGAAGCGCGTGACGGGGAGGTGCCTTGAATTCGAAAAGGTCTGTGCCTGCGAAGGTCCCGCGAGACCTCCCCGTCAGCGCGCCGACGCGCGCTGCCACCCCTCCTAGCGCTGCGCGCCAGGAGGGAATGTGCGCATTCGGGGATCGACTCCGGGTGCCAAGACATCGTCTCGACGATGTGTGAATCGCGTAGCTCATGCGAGGAGGGGCAGCTCGCGCGGTACGCGCGAGCGGGGTGGTGAGTCTTCGGCGCCCTCGTCAGACCTCCAGCTCAGTGAAGGTGAGCGTCGTCTGCTCACCCGTCCGGGATCCTGGCTTTGACCCAGGTCCAGGGGAGCAGCGCGTCGAGCTTGGTTGCGGGATGCCCGGCGGCGAGCCTTGTGAGGATGTCGGCGAGGTAGT